>Ga0256406_1006652_pt1 | contig 11445 bp, 10 predicted proteins | sample RumenRJG_03DNA_FD_185986 | JGI IMG/M metagenome (GOLD analysis project Ga0256406, IMG submission 185986) | Bovine rumen microbial communities from Lethbridge, Alberta, Canada - RJG_03 | ecosystem: Host-associated > Mammals > Digestive system > Stomach > Rumen | place: Canada: Alberta | collected...
TTATACTTTAAACACGGTTGACAGCCATGTTTATTATAAGGGGGTTTTTATACACAGCTTAAGCTCTTCTAGGCACATACGCATAGCGTATGGTTTTTAATCAGGTTTACACCTGATTAATAAAAATATTCATCAACTTATGAATGAACTGGGTTTTCGAAGCCTATTATTAACCGAAGAACAAAAAAATTATTATTCATTTACTTTTGTCAGAAATCCATTTGATCGACTTGTTTCAGCATATGTAAATAAATACAAACAAGATATAGATTATTATGAAAAAAATTTCTATAACAATTATCTTTTTGGCTATTTGAAAAATGATAATGGTTTTGAAGATTATGTTGAACGCGTATGTAATATTCCAGAATTTTTATTAGAAAAACATATTTATCCACAATATAAATATGTATATAAAGACGGTGAATCATTGGTTGATTTTATTGGTAAATATGAAAATTTAGAAAATGATTTTAAAGCAATTCAGGAAGAATATCATTTATATCCGCTTCCTCATATTAATCAATCATTTAAAAAAGATTATCGAGATTACTATACTTTAAAAACCGCTAAGAAAGTATATAAGAAATATAAAAAAGATATTGAACTATTTGGATATGAAGAAGCATATCAAGATCTAATAGAATATATTAAAAAGAAAAGTAGTAACTAGATTTTTATCATCACAAGAATACACGAGCAATTAAATTATAAAATACCCTATTCCTAACTAATAAAAGGCCACCAGGCCTTTTATTTTAGAGTTAATTCTATTTGATTAACAAAATCTTCTTGTATCTGTTTATATTCTATATTCTGACATAATCCTTTTATAAGCATTAAAGATAAATCGTTTTTAAAATCATCAATTCCATATTTTGTGTCACCATATTTTACAGTAACGTTTAATCTATCTTCGTTAGGTGCATATTCAGCACTAAAATTGATATTAAGATCTTTCATCTCCGGTATTAATATCTGATCACATAGTTCTTCAATTATAGATTGAAGACGATGAATCTTGTTATAAGGAATCTGATTTTTCTGACAATATGCTTCTATTTGTGATGAAGCTTCAACAAAGTCATAATTCTTAGAATCAATAAATAAATATAATACCTTTAATCCGTGCACAAATTGTCTGGTTTTATCTTTTTTAGGATTGTTAAAGATTTCTTCTGGACTACCCTCTTCATATATTGTGCCTTCATCCATATAGAAAACTCTATTAGAAATACTTTTCGCAAAATCCATGTCATGAGTAACTATAAGCATGGTCTTACCAGTGCCCGTTAAATTTTTTATTACTGATTTGACCTCATTAACCATTGTTGGATCAAGTGCTGAAGTAGGTTCATCAAACAATATTACTTCTGGGTCCATTGCTAAAGTTCTGGCAATTGCTACTCTTTGTTTTTGACCGCCCGATAAGGCGCTTGGATAAGAAAACACTTTTGAAGATAAGTTGACTTGTTTTAATAAAGTCATTGCTTTATCATACGCTTCTTGTTTGCTTACCTTTAATGTATTAATTTGAGGAAGCATGATATTTTCTAAAACTGTAAGATGATTAAATAGATTGAAAGATTGAAAAACCATACCAATCTTATGACTTATTTTACTTAAATCATATCCTTGCTTACTGATTTCTTCTCCATCTAAAATTACTTTTCCACCACTTGGTTTTTCTAACATATTCAAACAACGAATTAATGTTGATTTACCACATCCCGAACCACCAACAATCGCTACAATATCTCCATCATTGATGGTTGTATTAACTCCTTTTAGTATCGGGTTTTTATTATAAGTTTTTTGAAGGTCAATTATTTCAATCATCTTCTTTGATTCCCTTTAATATTTACTTTATTTAAGTCTATATTATTCTTTCTTGTCTAAATTTATTTTACACAATTTTTATCTTTTTTTATTAGCGCAAATCGTCAAAGAAACAACCCACTTCCTAAACGGTTATAAACATCGCGAATGATATTGTAAAGAAATTGAGGTGATTATTTTTAGCAGACACAGTTTACGATGACAATTATGATTGTTGTCCGCTACTCATTAAATTCCAAAATAAAGCAAGCAGCTTTATTGTCGGGCTGCTTGCTTTAATGTTTTATTAATTGTTTATTATAAATCTTCGCCATTGCTTTGAATGACATTTTTATACCAATAAAACGAATCTTTTTTTATTCTTTTTAGACTTCCCTTTCCTTCATCATCTAGATCAACATATACCACTCCATAGCGTTTTTTCATTTCGCCAGTTCCTGCAGAGATTATGTCAATCCATCCCCAAATTGTAAGCCCCATAACATCTACTCCATCAATATTGATAGCTTCACTAATTGATTTAATAGAGTCTTTTAAATAATCAATTCTATATTGGTCATGTATTTTATCATCTTCAACTACATCCATAGCGCCAATACCATTTTCAACAACCCATAATGGTTTATGATATCTATCATATAGTTGATTTAAAGTAATACGTAGACAATCAGGATCAATTGCCCAACCCCATTGAGATTCTTTCAAATAAGGGTTTTTTAGATTTCTTGCGTTAGGATCTTCGCTTGTTACACACATCGATTTATAACAAGAGAAACCTATAAATTCACAAGGATATTTTTCAATCAACTCAAAGTCTTCTTCTTCGCTTTGTAGGACTACTCCATTTCTTTCATATTCTTTTAACTTATAATTTGGATATTTACCTCCTACTTGTACATCAGAGAAAAAATATGCTTCTCTTTCTTTTTCCATTACAAGGAGTTGATCTTTTGGATTAGGAGACATTGGATATATTGGCATATATGCCAACATCTGTCCAACCATCATATCAGGATTAATCTCATTTTTTAATTTAACTGTTTTTGCTGATGCAACAAACATATTATGTGCAGCTTGTGCAATTGCTTGCGCAGAATATTCTTTAACTCCTGCACAGATAAATGGATATCCTGCAATATTGTCTATTTCATTAAATGTTAGCCAGTATTTAACTTTATCTTTATAACGATTAAATAGTACTCTTGCATAATTTTCAAAGAAATCAATTAATTTTCTATTTGTCCAACCATCATATTTTATTGCTAGATTTAAAGGCATTTCATAATGTGACATTGTTACAAGGGGTTCAATATTATTTCTTTTTAATTCATCAAATACATCATCATAAAACTTTAAGCCTTCCTCACATGGAGTTTGCTCATCTCCATTAGGAAATATTCTAGTCCAATTAATTGACATTCTAAATGCCTTAAATCCCATTTCTTTAGCAAGAGCAATATCTTCTTTATAGCGATGGTAAAAATCTACTGCATTATGACTAGGATAGTATTCTTCTTCTAAAACCGCAGGATAAGCATCTTCAGGAAAAACAACTGATTGTCTAGGTTTTAAATCAATATAGCCCGTTTTATTTGTTTTAAGGTTTTTCCATGTTATTTGTCTTTTATGATTTAAAGATCCTCCGGTTATTACATCACAAACACTTAATCCTTTATTATTTTCAAAGGCACCACCTTCATATTGGTTGGCAGCAGTAGCGCCACCCCATAAAAATGTTTCTGGAAAACGTGATGTCTTATTAGTCATTATTTTTCTTCTTTCTTTTCTTGTAATTTTTTAGCAATACCATTACTAATTAATACAAATGGAGTATATAGTAATACAATCGCAGCAAAAGCAACTAATTGTACAAGCACGGCAGAGAATTTACCACCTGTTGCTAAGAAAGCATTAATGAAAGGTGGAGTAACCCATGGTACATCAATATAAGTTACAGGCATAATACCTATTTTAGTTGCAACATATCCAATAATAGAACCTACTGCAGAAGCTAAAGTAAATGGAATCATATAAATAGGATTCATAACTATTGGTAAACCAAATATCATAGGTTCATTTATTTCAAAGATACCTGCAGGTAAAGCAATTTTTGCGATTGCTCTTTCATCTTCTCTTTTACTAAATAACATAATTGCAACAACTAGTGCTAGTGTACAACCAAAACCACCAATACCGCCAAAGATAACATTAAATACTTTTGTAACAATCTCGGTTGGTGCTTTTCCTGCGTTTACTAATTCTATATTTGTTGATAAGGCAGATAAGAATAAAGGTCTAGTAATAGCGCTTGTTACAGCTACACCATGAATACCAAATACCCAGAACAAACTAGCAAACAAACCAACACCAACAAAACCAAATGGTGTTTGCATTAATTTAGCTAGAGGAGCTTGTAATACATTATAGATTAAATTAAATAATTCGCTATGAGTTAATAAGTTAAATACAAAACGAACTACACATAAAATAATAATTGTTAAACAAGTTGGAATTAATGATGAGAACGCTTTACCAACATTTGCTGGTACTGAATCAGGCATCTTAATTTCAAAAGCTTTAACTTTTGCAAGTTTGCTATAAAGCATAATTGCACAAGCAGAAACAACTATTGCATAGAACATACCCATAGAACCAGTTACGTCTTGGCTTAATCCAGTAGCAAACACTCCATCAGCACCTTGTACAGGGAAAGAAGTAGGTGACATACATACATATGTAACTAAACCAATAAAACCACCAAGTAATGGATCAACAGATACTTTTTTAGCTAAGCTATAAGCCATACTAAACGCAAGTAATAAAGCTATTAGATTTAAGCTTCCATAATAAATTCCAGAAAATAAAGGCTCAAATGTTGTTAAAAATTCAAATCCCGCATATTGAGCTAAGCCTGTTCTTGGCGAACATATTAAACTAGTAAATAAAGTCGCTATAGAAGCAAGGATGATAAAAGGGTTCAATACAATGAACGCTTCTTGAATGCTCGAGATGATCTTGTTTCCGTTAATCTTACCAGAAATTTCAACGATCGCATTTACAAATTTGTCTTTAAAATTATCCATTTCGTTTTCTCCTTTAACGTTTTGTAATTAACCACATAATAAAAGAAACCGCTAACATTTCTTTGTTTTTTCAAAAATTTGTTATCAGTTTCAAAAAATAAAACACTATTATAATTTATGAATCATAGGTTTCTATAACGATAATCTATATAATTCACAAACATATCCATAGCTATATTAGATTGTAAGTTATTTATATAACTACCTAGGTTAATTGTTGTAATTTTATCGTTTTGTTTATCATTACGATCAGAACTAATCATATATATTTTTGGACGATTCTCTTTATCTAAAAAACTCATATTTACATCCATTCTTTTAAAATAATCTCCTGATGAAGAAAAAATAATAAATAGATCTTTTGAACTTGCTTTTTCAAGTTTTTCTTTTTGATCTAACCAAGATTGTGTACAAAAACAAAATTTATTAGATATAGCCAAATTATTACTTAATATGTAGGCTACATGACTAGCTTGAAGATGTCCAAAGGTATATATTGAATCATATTTTTTTATATCTTTTAATAATTGTTCTATATTTGGATCATCTAGTGCTGATTTAAAATTGTTAAAGGTTAAAGAAGTTTGATTAATAAATTCTTCTTTTTGTTGCTCAACAGTATAATTTGATTTTGCTTTTTCTTCATATTTACCACTTGTTCTTATTAACATCTGTAAATCAACATAATCTAACAAACCCAATTCTTTACAAAAACGACTAACGGCCGCTTTAGACAAGTTACATTGTTGAGCAATATCTGTTAAAGACACTCCAGAAAGTCTGTTATAGTTTTCTAAAATATATCTGGCAATTATATAGTTGTTGCTATCTTCTTTTTCTCTATCAATAATGCTAAATAGAGCAATTTTTAACCAATACATGTGCCCTCCTAATTATTAAGTTGCTATTATGATATATATTCTTTTTTCAATATTATTATATTATTGAATTCTTAAAACATCTAATAACTTTTCTGTTTTTGTTTATTAATACATTTTGGTTATTAGTCCCCTGTCTTAGGAATCATATAAGCAGGTGTTGGTGGTTTAGGTTTGGTGTTTTTATAGACAATATCAAACGGTGATAGTGTTGATACACTTATGCTTGCTTTATTCTTGTCATAATTTATTATTAAACCATGCATCTCCAAGATCAAAAAATCTTGCCATCATATAATCATCTAATTCTTTAGATGTAACGTTCGTGTAACTAGCACTACGTTCCGGTGTTGAGTTTACTATGTTGCAGTAATCCTCAAGCACTGTTGGGAAATATTAAATTAAGAAGATAAACAACATATAAACTATTTACTTTTATGCTAATTTTAATTATAATATTAGCATGAAAGTAGGTGATGCTTTGTGTCTGGTATTTTTGAATATGTTGATGAATCGGGCCTTCTTCTTACAAGAGATGTTATTGGCGCAGGATTTAGTAAACAACACTTATATGACTTTATAAAAAAGAGAGGATTTGAAAAAGTATCTCATGGAATTTATGCATCATCTGATGCTTGGCAAGATGAAATGTACATTCTTGCTTTGCGTTGTCCTCAAGCGATTTTTTCTCATGAAGAAGCTTTGTATTATCATGGATTGATTGATAGGGAACCTTCGAAGAAAACTATTACAATTTATACCGGCTATGGTACTGGTAATCTTGTTAGAGACGGGATAAAAGTCTATACCGTAAAAAAAGAATTATTAAATATTGGAAAAGAATATATTTTAAATTCATTCAATCACCAGGTTCCTATCTATAATATTGAACGTACAATCTGTGATTTAATCAGATCAAGAAGCACAATTGAAATTCAGGATTATCAAACCGCATTAAAAACTTATGTTACAAGAAAAGATAAAGATCTAAACAGACTTATGGAATATGCAAAGATGTTTAGTGTTGATAGGAAAATCAAAGAATATATGGAGGTGATGATTTAATGGTGTTAAATGAATCACAAATAAAAGGAAAAATTAAAAGTATTGCAAAATCAAACAATGCTGATGCTAGAGTATTGCTCCGCATCTATATGATGGAACGTTTTCTTGAAAGACTATCAAAATCAAATTATTCGGATAATTTTATCATTAAAGGAGGAGTGCTTGTGACTTCAATGGTTGGCATATCATTGCGATCTACAATGGATATTGACACGACAATTAGAAATTTTGAATTATCTAAAGATGAAGCTGTTAAAATAGTTGGTGATATCTGCTCAATCGATATTAACGATAATGTAACTTTCAAAATCAAAGACGCCTCTCATATCATGGATGATATGGATTATCCAGGAATAAGACTAACACTAGATGCATCGATTGGAAAGATGATTGTTCCAATCAAAATTGATATTTCTACGGGTGATGTAATTACACCTGGAGCTATCGAATATGAGTATGAAGCTTTATTAGAAAATAGATCAATACGTTTGTGGACATATAATCTAGAAACAATTCTAGCAGAAAAGTTACAGACAATCCTTTCAAGAGGATTGCTCAATACAAGAATGAGAGATTTCTATGATATTCATATATTACTTCTTAGATTCAATAATCATTTAAATAAAAATATCTTCAGAGAAGCTTTTGTTGCAACTTGCAAAAAAAGAGAAACAACAGCGTTGCTTACGGGAGGCGATAAAATAATTGAAACAATCTCGACAGACGAAGGTTTATCTAAATTGTGGAACTCATACCAAAATAAATATTCATATGCTGAAGATATATCTTATCAATCAATAATGGAAAGTATCAGTTGGCTTTATGATCAAAAATAGAAATGATATATCTATGTGTCGTTGATATAACAAAAATCACGATATTTTTTACCGTGATCTTGCATGATTCAACTTTTGGAGGGCAGAATTTATGTCCTATTTGCAAAACTCATTTATTTAAACCGCTATTTAATCGTTTTCGCTTCTAGGTTTCATTGTTGGGAATAATAATACTTCTCTGATTGATTCTGTTTGTGCTAATAACATAACAAATCTATCAATACCTATTCCTATTCCACCTGTTGGAGGCATACCATATTCTAGTGCTTCAACATAATCTAGATCCATTTCGTTTGCCTCAGCATCACCCAACTCTTTTGCTTTTAATTGATTTTCAAATCTTTCATATTGATCAATTGGATCATTTAGTTCTGTAAATGCGTTTGCATATTCCATTCCATTTATGAACAATTCAAATCTTAAAGTAAAGCGAGGATCTTCTGGATCTTTTTTAGCTAAAGGAGATATTTCGATTGGGTGTCCATATACAAATACTGGACCTACCATATCTTGTTCGCAAAGTTCTTCAAATAAATTATTAATTATATGACCTAAATCATGTTCATGCTTTTGAAGTTCTATATGATATTGTTTACATACTTCTTCTGCCTCTTCTAAACTGATGTTTCTAAAATCTTTTCCTGTTTTTTCATTAACAGCATCAGTCATATTAATTCTTTTAAAAGGAGCTTTTAATGATATAAGATTTTCTTTGGTTTGAACTTCTGTTGTACCTAATACCTTGTTTGCTACATCTTCAAATAAGTTTTCGCAAAGCACCATCATACCTTCTAAATCGCTATATGCTTCATATGCTTCAATTGTTGTGAATTCTGGATTATGTTTTAAATCCATTCCTTCATTTCTAAATAGTCTACCTATTTCATAAACTTTTTCCATTCCACCAACGATTAATCTTTTTAGATAAAGTTCAGTTGCTATTCTTAAATAGAAATCTTTATCTAAAGCATTGTGGTGTGTAGTAAAAGGCCTGGCACTAGCACCACCTAATATAGGGTTTAAAACCGGTGTTTCAACTTCTACATATCCTTGGCTATCTAGGTTATTTTGAATAGCCCTGATTATTCTTGGTCTTAAGAAGGCTATTCTTCTAGCGTCCTCATTCATTATTAAATCAACATATCTTCTACGATATCTTTCTTCAACGTCTGTTAAACCATGAAATTTTTCTGGAAGTGGTCTTAGGGCTTTTGATAGGTGATCATATTCCTTTACATATACCGATAATTCTCCATCAGGATTGTTTTCTGATGGGTTTGTTCTATAAACAATACCTTTAATACCAATAAAATCTCCCACGTCTTGGGCTTTAACTAGTTCATAAACCTCTTCACCAACATCTTGTTTATTTATAACTAATTGAATTTGTCCGTCCTTATCTAAAATATGCATGAAGCACATTTTTCCCATTCTTCTTTTTGAAACAACTCTTCCTGCTATTGAAACTTCAATGTTTTTTTGTTCTAATTCTTCTTTTGAAAAATTATAGTTTTCTTTAATCGTCTTAGAGTTGTTGTCTCTAACAAAAGCTTGACCAAATGGATCAATACCCTTCTCTTTTAGTTCTTCAGCCTTTTGTCTTCTAACTAATTCCTGATCATTAAATGTTCTTTCCATGCTTTTCCTCCTATAAAAAATAAAAGGTGATAGCCAAAGGGCGTCTACAAACGCGGTACCACCTTATTTTTTTCTCATTAAGCATATAACGCTGCAAACGATTCACTCCAAGTCTTTATTCAAATATCAGTATCTATCTCTTTTCCACCATTCAGAGACTCTCTTTAAGACCTTTAATACCCTACTCTTCTCTTCTTTGTGACAAGAATATTTTATCTTAGTTAAATATAAAAGGAAAGTATTTTATTATAAAATAATATAATAGGCATTAAGGAGGAACAATAATGAGCGAATATTTTGGCAAAGATGTTTTTAAATTAGGTTTCGGATTGATGAGACTACCAAAATTAGCTGATGGTTCTGAAGATATTGAACAAATTAAAATAATGGTAGACAAATTTATTGAAGCTGGTGGTACTTATTTTGACACTGCTTTTGTATATGATAATGGCGATTCAGAAAAAGCCGCAAAGGAATGTTTGGTTGATCGCTATCCTAGAGAGGCTTTTACTCTAGCAACTAAATTAAACGCTAAAGTACAATGTCATGACGAAGAAAGCGCAAAGCAACAATTTTATACTTCATTAGAAAGAACTGGGGCCAGTTATTTTGATTATTATTTATTACACGCTATATCTCAAGGCAATATTGAATTATATGATAAATATAAAATCTGGGATTTTGTTAAGGAATTAAAAGAAAAAGGACTGGTTAAGTACTATGGTTTTTCTTTCCATGATTCCCCTGAAATGTTAGATGACTTACTAACAAAACATCCAGATGTTGATTTTATACAACTTCAAATAAATTATGCTGACTGGGAAAATCCAAATATTGCTTCTAGAAGAAACTGGGAAGTTGCTAGAAAACATGGCGTTTCTATTACCGTAATGGAACCTGTTAAGGGTGGTGCCTTAGCTAACCCTATTGAACCAATACAAGAATTATTTAGAAACGCTAATCCAAATGCTTCTTTTGCTTCTTGGGCAATTCGTTTTGTAGCTTCTTTAGATGGAATTATTACTGTTTTATCGGGAATGTCTAATATTGAACAGATGGAAGATAACTTATCATATATGAAAGATTTCAAACCATTATCTAACGATGAGCAAGACATCATCAAACAGGTTCAAGAAATTTTAAATGGTGACAAAGAAATTCCATGTACAGCTTGTCATTATTGTACAGATGGCTGTCCAATGAATATTGCTATCCCAGAAATATTCGCAGTAATAAATGAATTTGAAAGATATAAAAATGAATTCCAATTAAGTAGAGGCTATACTTCAGTAATTAAAGATAGAGGATTACCTTCTGATTGTATTGAGTGCGGCCAATGTGAAGGTGTCTGCCCACAACAATTACATATTATTGAATTATTAAAGAAAGCAACCGAAATAACAAAAGATATATAAAACAACGGCAATCGTCGTTGTTTTTAATGTTCTACAATATTTAATAATGTCTCGTTGTTTATATATCTTCTTAGATTTTCTTCTACCAAATCCAGATATTGTTCAAAGGCGCTGTCTAAATGAAAGAATCCAGCAACGTGTGGAGTTATTACTAAATTTGGATAATTCCACAAATCACTATCTTTTTCTATTGGTTCTTTTTCAAATACATCCATACCTATCGCTTTGATAATCTTGTTGTCCAGCACCTCTTTTAATACTTCTTCGCTATATAGGTTTCCTCTACCTACATTAATTAAGATAGTATCTTCTTTCATCTTCTTGAATGTTTCAACATTCAATAAATGAACGTTTTCTGGACTTCCAGGAAGTATTGTAAATACAACATCGACATTACTAATTGCTTTTTCTAAATCTTTATCGATATATAATTCATCTACATATTCTGGTTTATCAATCATTCTTCTTTTAACACCGATTACATAAACACCAAGATTTTTTAATAAAATTGCTAATTGTTTTCCAATATCTCCTAAACCAACAATACAAGCTTTTAATTTGGTAAGTTCTTTAACTTTTCCTTCGTCTTTCCACTCATGATTTTTTTGATTATCACGATATAAATATAATTCTTTTATCATCATATTCATCATAGCGAAAGCATGTTCAGCCACTTCTTTTGAATGCACAT
>Ga0256406_1006653_pt1 | contig 11444 bp, 11 predicted proteins | sample RumenRJG_03DNA_FD_185986 | JGI IMG/M metagenome (GOLD analysis project Ga0256406, IMG submission 185986) | Bovine rumen microbial communities from Lethbridge, Alberta, Canada - RJG_03 | ecosystem: Host-associated > Mammals > Digestive system > Stomach > Rumen | place: Canada: Alberta | collected...
ATCGGCTGTCCGATAAAATGTGTACTTTTGCCCATAGTTACTTGGTCTTTTTACAAATACAAAAGTAACACAAAAAGGCTGGATTCCAAGCGAGGAATTCAGCCTTAATTTTGGTCACACTGTTCAGGTTTTAGCGGACACCAATAATCTTTTTCAAAAGATTCATGAATTTAAACTACGCAAAGATACACATTATTTCTTTAATATAACCTGTTATCGGCTAAAAGTTGTTGTTTAACAGGTAGTGTGGAAGCCCCTTTGCCGAATATCCATTTTAGCAGCTCAATGCCAATACATACTTGCGGTCTTGCCAGGGCATGCATTTTAAGCGGTAAAGTAATAGCTCTGCCGAGGTAGGTGATAGCCTTGTGAAGATTAAAGGTGAAACTTATTGCCCGAATTTGAATACTGTTGATATACAGATGGTTACATTTTTTTAAGTAGGAGTATGCACAAAAAACAAGAGCTTTGGTGTGACGATGCCGCCGCAGCCAAAGCTCTTGTTAGCTTCAATCACAATTCTCTCAATTCTAATTTCGCCTATCAAATAGAGAGTCCATATTACTCTGATGCTCGCGCACGATTTCGTTGGACTCTTGCTGAATGTGGTTATGTGTATTTAATAATAATGTAAAGTAAGTTTAAGTTGTTAGTTGTTTTTGAAAATCAGTTTGTTCAATCCACTTGCAAAAGTATTAAAAAAACACTTATTCGACGTTTGGAAACAACTTTTTTATTGATTTAATCACGGAAACGTTTGCGTAGCTTAGACATATTTAGGCTCAGTTGCAAATGTCAGTGGATTATTGTAACTGAGCCCATATTTTTTGCTCCTCAGTTATCCTGACCTTTCTACTTGAGTAAATCATTTATTTGCCCGATAATTGCGTCGTTGGTGCGCTGCATCTTTCAACCTGCTTACAGGTTGTAATTTTTGCAGCGGCATTTCTTGTAGCCGTCTCCTTTTTCGCAACCAAAGGACGATGCCCCCATTCTTTGACTGTTTGTTAAAAAAACAAGAGAAAAATTTGGTAGATTAAGAAAAACATAGTACCTTTGCAGTCGCTTTAAAGAAATATACGTTGTGAAACGTTGAAGCATTTTATATGAAATTTATGCGCCCTTAGCTCAGCTGGTAGAGCAACTGACTCTTAATCAGTGGGTCTAGGGTTCGAATCCCTAAGGGCGCACACAATTAATAAGAATTAGGTTAACGAATTTTTTATGCGCCCTTAGCTCAGCTGGTAGAGCAACTGACTCTTAATCAGTGGGTCTAGGGTTCGAATCCCTAAGGGCGCACACAAAGGCATTCGATGTGAATCGGATGCCTTTTGTGTTTTCTTAACTTAAAAAATATTAGCAAAACTACACTTTTTCAATCCTTTTTTATATATTTGCCCAGTTTAAGGTATTATTATGAGGCAATTAAAGATTTCTAAGAGCATCACTAATCGTCAGAGTGAGGCGCTCGATAAATATCTGGTCGAGATTGGCAGGGCTCCCTTAATTTCAATCGATGAAGAAATAGAACTTGCCCAGAAAATTAAAAAAGGCGGCAAGGAGGCCGAAAGGGCTAAGGACAAGCTGGTAAAGGCTAACTTGCGCTTTGTCGTTTCTGTGGCTAAACAATATCAACATCAAGGGTTGTCGCTCACTGATTTAATCGACGAGGGTAATATCGGACTGATTAAAGCTGCGGAAAAGTTTGATGAGACACGTGGCTTTAAATTCATTTCGTATGCCGTGTGGTGGATCAGGCAAAGTATCTTGCAGGCTATTGCCGAGCAGAGCCGACTGGTGAGACTGCCGCTTAATCAGGTGGGCTCACTGAGCCGTATCAATAAGGAAATAGATAAATTCGAGCAGGAGAATCAACGCCGACCTTCGGTGGAGGAGCTCTCTGAGGCTACTAAGATAGACACTGAGAAAATATCGCAAAGCATGATGGCCGACAAGCACAAGGTGAGCGTAGACGCGCCTTTTGCCGAAGGTGAGGACGGAACCATGCTTGATGTGCTGCCCAGCAGCGACGACAGTCGTACCGACAAGGAAGTGGATTTTGAAAGCCTTTCACAAGATCTTAAAGATTTGCTTGACAGCGTGCTCAACGAACGCGAGAAAATCATTATCTGCGAGTGCTTCGGCATTGGTTGTACGGAGAAAGGTCTTGAGGAAGTGGGCGACCAGCTGGGGCTCACCCGCGAACGTGTGCGCCAGATACGTGAGAAGAGCATCACCAAACTGCGTGAAAGTGGAAAGGTGAAGGTGCTGATGAAGTATCTGGGTTAAAGTGTGTGTAAATGTTAAAAATACAACGGGTATATAACTCAACCGGTTTATTTTAGTACCTTTGTACTGCTGAATACACAATTAACGATGAAGAAACTTTTAATTATACTGTTTTTAGCTCTGCAAACCTATGCAGTGAGCGCACAAAACGACTGGCAGGTGCCTGAAAAACAAACGGCAACCTCTACCCAAACGCAAACACAGAAGAGTAATACCCCGCGTAAGGCACTCTTCGAGAAGAAAGCCAAAAAGGCTGTTGACGCACGCTATTTGGCCGGAGCTGTGCCTGAGGTGGACGGTAAGGTGGTGTTCACTGCCGACAAAGACTTCCCCGGACAGTCGGCTGACCAGCTGTACAGCCGCGTGTACAAGGCTCTGCAGCAGATTGTCGACTCTGATAACACCGATGCCAGCATGAATCACTATAGCGAAATGGCATTGATGAGCAAGTCGGGACATGCCGTAGTGGCACGCTACAAAGAGTGGATGGTGTTTAAAAAGTCGGCTCTTACGCTCGACCGTTCGCTTTTGTATTTCCAACTGGTGGCACAATGCAGCGACGGGCACATCCAACTGCAAATGCGAAACATAAGCTACGAATACGAAATGGACCGCGGTGATGCCCAGGGACTGAAAACCACTGCCGAGAACTGGATTACGGATAAGTACGCTCTCAACAAGAAAGGCGATAAACTGTACAAGTATTCTGGCAAGTTCAGAATCAAGACCATCGACCGGAAAAACGAATTATTCAGTAAGATAATGGCTTACGTAGCCGATAACAACGAATAACAATGATGGAAAACGAAAATATGCCACACGAAAGGCATACGCTGAAACCTATACAGTACAGTAATGCGCGGTTCCTGAAACTGCGCAATTGGCTTAACATCATCTTTATGCTGCTGGCCATTGTGGGTGTGATAGCCTTCCTTATGGATTATCACACAGCTGGGTATGTGGTTATGATCGTGGCCGTTGTATTTAAAATAGTGGAAACCATACTACGTTTTTTCCATTAAATGAATAAATTCTTTTTAGCCATATTGCTTTTTCTGGTTGCTACTGTCGGGTTGCGGGCGCAGAACGATTTCGAGCAGATTAACTCCGATGGAAGTGTTACCAACCGGCAAGGCAACGATAATGCTGATTCATTAGGCAGCGATAAGGAAATTCCTATTGGACTGAAGGTGTGGACGGTGGATGAGAAATTTGGCGACATCACTCCGGCGGTGCCCGATACGGTGCCCTACATGTTTATGAATACCATTTTTACCACAGGCCTACGTGGTGAGTATAATTCGCTTGGCAACGTGGGTTCGGCTCGCATCAACCGCATCTTTATCGACCGGCCTGAGGAGCAGCAGTTCATCTTTACACAGCCCTATGATTTTTTTGTGCAGCCGGTGAACCAGTTCCACTTCACCAATACGCTTTCACCCTTCACCAACCTTACCTACAACAACTGTGGAAACCGTACCGATGGCGAGGACCATTTTACAGCCAAGTTTGGCGTGAATGCCGGCAAGAAGCTTGGTGCAGGCTTTAAGTTTGATTACATCTACGGTCGTGGCTACTATTCCAACCAGAGCACGTCGCACTTTAATTACACCATGTACGCCTCTTACCTCGGCGAACGCTATCAGGCACACCTGCTCATGAGCACTAATCATCAGAAGGTTGCCGAAAACGGTGGTGTTACCAACGACAACTACATCACACATCCCGAAATTTACAGCGAGAGTTACAGCACGTCTGAAATTCCCACGGTGCTGCAAAGTAACTGGAACCGTAACGACAATCAGCATATCTTCTTTTCGCAGCGTTACAATGTGGGCTTTAACCGCAAGGTAAAGATGACTCCCGAAGAGATAGAAGCCAAAAAGTTTGCCATAGAGTCGAAAAAGCAAGAGGAGCAACGCAAGCGTAATGCCATGCAGAAGAATAAGTCGGCAAAGGCTACTGCTGATGAGGCCGACCTGGATAAATCGGATAATATCTCGGCGGGCCGTCCGGCCAATGCCCGTATCGCAGGCGATGAACCTGAGGATAACAAGACCAAGGACACTACCCGCATTGCTGTGAATGGCTCGCATGCTGCCGACAGCCTGCTGAATGCCGACAACCAGGAAAAAGAAGATACCTCGTGGCTCAAGAACGAGTATGTTCCGGTTACCAGCTTTATCCATACACTCGACTTTAATAATTACAGGCGCATATATGAGTCGTATGTCACGCCCGAGAACTTCTATCTGAATACCTACGATGCCGATGAAAAGCTGACGGGCGACTCGCTCTACGACAAAACCCGCCATTTTGATTTGCGCAACACGCTTGCCATCTCAATGCTCGAGGGATTCAACAAATGGGCAAAGGCTGGCCTGAAGATATTCGCTGCCTCTGACCTCCGCCATTTCTCACTGCCCGACAGTACAGGTACGGCATCTTACAATGAACACAACCTCAGTGTGGGTGCGCAGATCAGCAAGACGCAGGGCCACACGCTGCATTACAATGTGCTGGGCGAGACGTGGCTTGTGGGTGAAGATGCCGGACAATTGAAGATTGATGCCAAACTGGATGTAAACTTCCCGCTGTTCGGCGATACGGTGACACTGGCTGCCAGCGGCTTCTTCCACCGGCTCAACCCTACATTCTACTACAGGCACTACCATTCAAAGCATTACTGGTGGGACAACGAAAACCTCGACAAGATAATGCACAGCAGGGTAGAGGGCGTGCTGAGCTATCAGAAGACGCGTACCACGCTCCGTGTTGCCGTTGACGAACTGAGCAACTACACCTATTTCGCCCAGAGCTACACGTTCGGCGACAACGATGCGCATACCGGCAACAGCGTGGAGGTGAAGCAAAACAGCAGTGCCATTAGTTTGATAACGGCACAACTCTCGCAGGACTTCACCGTAGGCCCCTTTAACTGGGAAAATGTGATAACCTATCAGAAGTCAACCAGCAGTGCGCTGCCGGTGCCAACACTGAATGTATACTCTAACTTGTACCTTAATTTCAAGATAGCGCATGTGCTGAAGTGCAACTTCGGTGCCGATGCACGCTATTTCACGAGCTACTACGCACCTTCTTACAGTGCCGCGCTCGGTCAGTTCACTGTGCAGGACGGTGATAACCGCACCAAGGTGGGCAATTATCCGCTCATAAATGTGTATGCCAACTTCCACCTGAAGCACACCCGTTTCTTTGTAATGTTCAGTCATGTGAACTCTGGCAGTGGTAACCGTCAGTACTTCTCAACTCCACATTATCCGTTGAATGAGCGAATCTTCAGGTTCGGATTAAGCTGGAACTTCTTTAATTAACTTTAAATTGGTGATGGCTGAAGATAACAAATTGAACAAACAAACATCGGTAAAGGTGAACTCAGCCAGGGCATGGTGGCTTGCCGCCCGCCCCAAGACGTTGAGTGGGGCAGCCGTACCCGTGATGATTGGCATTGCCTGGGCTTACCATGTGGCTCACAATGTGCTGGTTGTGCCAGCCCTGTTGTGCTGCTTGTTTGCATTTATTATGCAAATTGATGCCAATCTGGTGAACGATTACTTCGACTTTAAGCATGGCAACGACGACGTTTCAACCCGGCTCGGTCCCAAGCGTGCTTGTGCCGAAGGCTGGATAACGCCCCAATGTATGCTCCGGGGCATTGCCGTAACCACTGCGCTTGCCTGCATTGCCGGCTTGCCACTTATTATTTATGGTGGCTGGTCGATGGTTATAGTGGGTTTATGCTGTGTGTTGTTCTGCTTCCTTTACACGCTCAAGTTCTCTTATCTAGGGCTGGGCGATGTGTTGGTGCTGGTGTTTTTCGGAATTGTACCTGTAACGCTTACATTTTATCTGTCGGTTCCCGGCCATCAACTGCCAACCCTTGATGTTTGGCTTTCATCCATTGCCACAGGTCTGGTGATTGATACCCTGCTTATAGTGAACAACTATCGTGACCGTGACAACGATCGTCGTGACGGCAAGATTACGCTTGTGGTGCGCATTGGTGAGAAAGCCGCCGAATTGCTTTATCTTTTCCTGGGACTTATCGGGCTGGCTATCCCTGTGGTTATTCTTGCTGTTCACACTGACGACACAACGTTCTGGCTTTACGAGACTGTGTTTGTGTTCTACCTTATTCTGCATATAAGTACATGGAACCACATGGTTCGCATCAATCACGGCAAGGAGCTCAATCGCATCTTAGGTAAAACGGCGCGCAATATGTTTCTTTATGGAGTTACGAATGTGGTGATATTACTTATATAATAAGGTATAATGGTTATGCAAGAGAATGTGAGTCTTGATTTAATGGAATTCATCGAGAGCAATATTCTGCCCCGGTATTCAGCATTTGGCCGTAGCCATGGCACGGCTCATGTTCTGCGTGTTATACAGAATAGCTTACAGCTGGCCACGATGACAGGTGCCGACAAGAACATGGCTTATACCATTGCAGCCTATCACGACCTGGGTATGTCGGGTCCGCGTGCTATTCATCATATCACAGGTGGAAAGATATTGCAACAGGATATGCGCTTGCGCAAATGGTTCAGCGAGCAACAGATAACCATCATGAAAGAAGCTGTTGAGGACCATCGTGCCTCAGCAAGTCATGCGCCACGCAGCATTTACGGTAAGATTATTGCCGAGGCCGACCGTGATTTAGACCCCGAGGTGGTTTTCCGTCGTGCCATTCAGTTTGGACTGGAGCAGAATCCTCAGGCTACGCAGGAGGAACAGTGGCAGCGTTTTGTGAACCATATGAACGAGAAATATGCGGTAGGAGGTTACATCACCTTGTGGATTCCCAACTCGCCCAACCACGAAAAGCTGCGCAAGGTGCAAAATATTATATGTAATAAAGTAGAACTGCGCCGCTGTTTCGACCGGCTTTACGCCGAAGAAACCAGGCAGGATTAATAACAGTAGGCCAGGGTATAGTCGGGGTATACGTTATAATGTACGTCCAGTTGCAGTGGATAATGCATTAATTCAACCGTAGTTACACCCTTTTCACTAAGTTCGAAGGGCAGTAGCTTCATGTCGAAGTATTGCAGGTTGAATGGATAGTAATACTTATAGCACACCTCTTTGCTGCACCAGTTTATCAGCTGCCGCGTTACATTGTCGTTTTGCTCGTCGGGACGAATAAAACGGTTGGCAATGCGACTCACGCGTTCGCTCTGGTATTCAATGTCAATCGATACGTTACGCTGCTTTGAAAGAATTACGGCAGTGAAGCCCTTAGTATGAGATATGCCTATAAAATAGCCAATGAGTATGGGGTGGCGGCTCACGTCGTGCAGAATGCACGCATGCTTGTCGCCCGTAATAGCATCAATGAGTAAAGCCTCTGTGAGTTTTTCAAGCAATCTCTGCCTTGCCACCTTGCCATTGTACTTGCTGAACACGGGTTCCAACCAACTATAAGCATTCAATAACTGTTCCGGTTCCTCGGTAACCTGCCAGATAGCGAGGGTAGTGTCTGCGTTAAGACTTATCTTTTTCAGCTGTGGCATGGTCAGAATTACTTATGGTTACTTTGATTTTACTTATGCGGCGCTCTTTTATCTCGATTACCTGGAAAGTAAAATTCATGAATTTCACTACTTCGTTTTTGTTCAGGAAGTCGCCCTTCAACTCCAGCAGCAGTCCGGCAATGGTGTCGGCGTCGCCCGCTACCTCATCAAAGATGTTGTCTTTAAGGTGCAGCACCTTGCAGAAGTCGGTAAGCTGCGTTTTACCTTCAAAGATATACGTGTTGGCGTTCAGCCTGGTGTAAAGCTTTTCTTCCTCGTCGTACTCGTCGTTTATTTCACCCACAATCTCCTCCAGGATGTCCTCCATGGTAACCAATCCGCTGGTTCCGCCAAATTCATCCACCACAATGGCCATGTGCACGCGGTTCTCCTGGAACTCACGCATCAGGTCGTCAATCTTCTTGGTTTCCGGTACGAAGTAGGGCGCACGAATCAAGCTCTGCCACCTAAAGCTCGATGGCTTGCCGATATGCGGCAGCAGGTCCTTTATGTAGAGAATGCCCCGGATGTTGTCGGTATTCTCCTGGTAAACCGGTATGCGGCTGTAGTTATTCTCGTTTATGCATGCCAGCACATCGTTGAAGTTGCTTCTGATGTCAAGGTCAACAATATCCTGCCGGCTCGTCATTATCTCCTTCGCCGTTTCATCGCCAAAGCGGATAATGCCTTGCAGCATGCTCTTTTCGTCCTTTATTTCATCTTTGTCGGTAAGCTCGAGGGCAGTTTCCAAATCATCCACACTCAGTGGCTTTTTCTCTTTCTGTGCCACCTTCTCGGCAAAGCTGCCCGATTTCATCAAGATAGTTTCCACCGGCCAGAACAGCTTGCGCAGGAACAGAATCTTGTTCACCGCGTTGCGGCAGAACTTCAGTGGAGCCTGCCGGCTGTACACCTTAGGCATCACTTCGCCGAAGAGCAGCAAAACGAAAGTAAGCAGCACCGTGATGCAAAGAAACTCCAGCCATTTGGCATTGAACACGATGATGCTGCCAAAGATGTAGTTGCAAAGCATGATGATGGTCACGTTAACCAGGTTGTTGGTTATAAGGATGGTGGCCAGTGTGCGTTCAGAATCTTCACGCAATGCAATAATTTTTTCGTCGTTGGTGCTTTTTTCAGGGTCAAGTTCATTGATGTCGTTGGGCGACAAACTGAAAAAAGCAATTTCAGAGCCACTTGCGAAGGCTGAGCAGAGAATAAGAAACAAGGTTATCGCTATGGCAATCATCACGCTGAGCGATGGTTCCTTGAACGTAACCAGAGAGGTTAAAAGTATCGAACAGAAATAATCCATTATTCAATTAGAAAGGTAGGCCACTTTTGTCGTCAGTGGGAGCGGCGTTGTTATTGCTGGCTGGTTGTGACTTTTCCGTTGAGTTTTTATTGGCCTGGGCACTTTTTGGCGTAAGCATTTCCATGTTTTCTACCGTTATCTCGGTAACTTCACGCCTGATGCCGCGCTTGTCGTCGTAGCTGCGGTATCTCAGTCGGCCTTCCACATAGAGCTTGTCACCCTTGTGCACATATTTCTCCACTATTTTGGCAAGGTTGTGGTAACACACCAGGTTATGCCAATCGGTTCGGTCGGGCACCTTCGTTCCGTTGGGCAGGGTATATCCTCGCTCTGTTGTGGCCAGACGAATCTGAGCCACAGCCTGGTCGGCGTCGTAATATCTCACCACCGGATCGATACCCACATTACCAATAAGCATTACTTTATTCATTACGTGAAGTGTGAGTTAATGTTATTTCCACATTCCCAGATACTTGAAGTGGAAGTTCTTTCCCTTGGCTGAAGGAAACTGACTACGGCTGTCTACTTTATCTTTTAGATATTCCACAATGCGGTTGTAGCAGTCCAATCCCGAATTTGCCTTGCAGTCGGCCACAAAGCGAGTGTCGCGATACTCGTGCTTGCCGGTAGAAGGCAGCATAACCACGCGCTTGAAGTTCAATTCACCCTCGTACCAGCCGGGGTTATGCTCATTCAGGCGGTTCATATTCGACTGACCCATTTCGCGCCTCTCGTTATTGGCCTGAGGTGTCTGTCGCACGGCTTTCTTTTCCTTGAACTCAGTCATGTTGTTAGCCGTGGTTTTAATAAGTATAAAATAAGCGCGTGGCTTAATTTTATAACGTTTAGGATAAAATACGTCGCTATTCATGTAGCTGCGTATATCATTCTCCATGTCAGGGTCGATAACAATATCAGGAATAGAGCGGAGAAAATCCAATCCATCCTCAACATTGTGAACGAGAGTTTCTCTGTCGAAATATCTAATGTATAAATTCATTGATTAGATTGTTTTATAACAATAAAAACAAAAGAGCGGAAAACGGGACTCGGACCCGCGACCTCGACCTTGGCAAGGTCGCGCTCTACCAACTGAGCTATTCCCGCGTAAGAATATAAATTTATAAGTGAAGAGGAGGAGACTCGAACTCCCACGATACAATTATCACTACCCCCTCAAAGTAGCGCGTCTACCTATTCCGCCACCTCTCCAGCTTATTAAAACATTCTGAATAACAGTGCCCAGAACAGGACTCGAACCTGCACGTCGTGAAACACACGCACCTGAAACGTGCGCGTCTACCAATTCCGCCACCTGGGCAAAGTTATTAGAAATGTTTATTCAGAATGTTTTTGAGCGGAAAACGGGACTCGGACCCGCGACCTCGACCTTGGCAAGGTCGCGCTCTACCAACTGAGCTATTCCCGCCTTTAGCCTGTCTTTACAGGGCATTTCTCTAAATGCGGTTGCAAAGGTAAGCAATTTTTCTTTTTCTGCCAAATTTTTTATCAACTTTTTAATCAATTTGTGGTCTAAAAATCTGCAAGACCTAATAACTGTTTAAAAACGAACGAGTTGCGTATAACAGAAATAGGTGGAAGTAACATAATGGTAACAATAATTCAATTCTGTTCCACATGTGTACTTTCGTTTCCTATACTTTGCAAAGACACGCTTTTTGTTTGGATTGAGCAACAAATTGAATGAGAGAATACTTTCATGCCATTAAATAATTCCGAACTTAACTTCGTTAAACATTCAAACTCCGACAGCCATTTGCTTATACAGTTAGTAGAGTGTTGAATCAGCATATATCTCTTCCGTCAATGCTATGTTTGCGGAATGACCTAAAAATCTGATGACTGTTGAAAAAGTTGGAGCTATTCTTGGAAATTTCATTCTAAAGAACTATCTTTGCAAAGTAGTATATTCAAAACATACATTTTATGAATTTTATCGATAGACATAAGGAATTAGGCCGCTTGGAAGCCGCCTTAAAGGGTTGCAAAGGCAAGTTGCTGGTTGTCTATGGTCGCAGACGGTTGGGCAAGTCCAGACTGATAAAGAGAATCCTAAAAGAGGGAGACGTTTATTATGAGGCAACTAAAAGCGAATCCTCAACTCAAAGGCTTGGACTTGCAGCTTCAGTCGCTTTATTATACAATGATTTTGACAAGCCAACTTACTCAACATGGGATTCACTTTTAAGTGCTTTCAATAATCAATGCAAGGAAGGGGCAACGCTAATGCTTGATGAATTCCCTTATCTTGTGGAAAGAGATTCCTCTCTTCCGTCTGT
>Ga0256406_1006655_pt1 | contig 11444 bp, 7 predicted proteins | sample RumenRJG_03DNA_FD_185986 | JGI IMG/M metagenome (GOLD analysis project Ga0256406, IMG submission 185986) | Bovine rumen microbial communities from Lethbridge, Alberta, Canada - RJG_03 | ecosystem: Host-associated > Mammals > Digestive system > Stomach > Rumen | place: Canada: Alberta | collected...
CCATCACCGCGATCTGCATGAACTGTCCCCGGCTCAGTCCCAGAATTTCCTGCACCTTCCGGTTCACATCGTTCAGCTTCGAGACCGACTGGCCGTCCGGCATCGTCAGCTCTGCCGCCGCTTTCTGCTCAGTAAAGCCCTCTCCCCGCTGCTTCGGCCGCTCGTAAGTCGGGTTCCGCCGGATCTCGTATTTTTTGCCTCTGTATTCAAAAATCAGCCGCACCTCGGTCGGCGTCTCCGGCTTCGCGTACTGCGACCGGAGCATTCCGCTGATCCGCCGGTCGCTGCTGGTCTCGCCGTATAACGCGAAGACGATGGCATCGAAAATCATTGTTTTTCCCGCGCCGGTCGCGCCGGTGATCAGGTAGATTCCGTTCACCCCGAGCTTCTCCATGTCGATGGTTTCGCGCCCGGCATACGGCCCGAATGCGCTCATTTCCAGCTTCAGCGGCCTCATATCTCCTCCTCCCAAATCTCGCGGATCAGGCGATCTGCGATCTCATGCTGCGATGAATCCATCGGCTGCCCGTTCTGCTGTTCATAGAGGAGCTCGAACAGCTCCATCGGCGTCCGCTCCTCCGCGTCTTCAGTCAGTTCGACGGCCGCTGTGGAACGTGTCCGCCGGTTGTCGTAATCAAGCAGCATCAGATTCGGATAATAGATCCGAAGTCTCGCCATCGCCTCCGGCACGTCCTGCTCGTCTGTCAGGATGACGCGGTAGTAATCCTGACGCTCATCGTCCGGCAGGACGGCAGCGGTCAGTTCGGCGAATGTGCCTTTTCGCTCCCGGAGTTCCCGGAACGGTTTCAGCGCGCGCATCCGGATCGTCACGTTCCCCTCTCCATCCATCTCGCCGACAGTCACGCCCTTCTCCTGTGCGATTTCGGAAAAAGAATACTTCAGCGGAGATCCCGCATACCGCACGGTCTCCCGGCCGATTCCCTGCGGCCCGTGCAGATGCCCGAGCGCGACATAATCGAAACCCTCAAAGACAGACGCATCCACCGAATCCAGCCCGCCGACGGACAGGATCTCCGAATCGCAGGTCTCCGGCGAAAGCGCGCCCGCCACAACAAACTGGTGCGCCACGGCGATGTTCCGCGCTGCCGGATTCATATCCATATGTCCGATCACCGCCCGCATCGCATCGGTGTAGTCCCCGATCTCTTCATCCGGAAGTGCCGCCCGCACACCGGAGGGGCGGAGGAACGGGATCAGCCAGATCTTCACCGGGCCCCATTCATCGTCGACCTCTTCGCACTGGATCCGCCCGTCATACACCGGAGAGATGGAGACCCCGCTCCGGCGCATCAGCCGTCCTCCGAACGCGATACGTTCGGCAGAATCGTGATTTCCGCTGATCATCATCGTCCGGACGCCCAGCTCCGACAAGCCATATAAAAAATCATCCAGAAGCCGCACGGCTTCCTCCGAAGAGACCGACCGGTCATAGACATCGCCCGCGATCATCACAACGTCCGGCTGCGTCTCTTCTGTGATCCGAAGGATCTGATCCAGAATAAACCGCTGATCCTCCATCAGCGAAAAGCCATTCAGCCGCTTCCCGAGATGCAGGTCCGCCAGATGTATAAATTTCATAAATAATTTCCTTTCAACGGCCCCGAAGGAGCCTCGTCATCACATATCAGTCAGAAGTCACCGGTTCACAGCGGTTATCTATCCTGTCTTTTTGTATCTGACAGTATATCACAGCGGTCCGGTTATTGAAACCGCGTCCGTTCTCTATGTAATAAACCATCTTCCGCCTCGTTCTTCCGCGTCCGGTCTTCCCGTGCCGTCGGATCCGCTGCCCGCTCCTTCTCCTCTGACCGGAACCAGCATCATCTGATCGCTGTACGGTCTTCGGATCCATCTCGCCGAAATTCCCCGTGCCTCATTCCGGATCTCTTCTTCCGGAAATCCATGCTGGCTCACCATCAGCGGAAAAGCTCCGTGCGCCTTTGGGTTTTCATCGGCTTCGAGGCTCCATGCGGTCCCGGCTGCTCCAAGCTCCTGCAGGGCTTCCGCCGCAGCCCGGTTCATGATATTGATACCGTAATCAGCGGTTACAGGGATGCCGGCCGCTGTGAGGCGCCGGATCCATCCGAGATTGCCGGCATACACAGCCCGTCCTTGCAGCGTATCCCTGATCTCATCAATATTCGATTCCAGAATGCTATCTTCTCTTCCCTTGCAGACGTTTGAAATGTACGGAACAACTTCAAAGCAGCCTCCGGGATCTGCTCCGAGAAGCACATCCCGGAGCGTCTTCTGCTCCGTCTCTGCCTGAAGGAGAAGACCGGCCAGCGGCAGGAGAACCCGAATTCCTTCCGTTCTCTCGCGATAGCGGCCGGACACCTCCAGTTCTTCGCGTTTCTTTTTCCAGGCGGATAATGTATGGAAAAACCACTCTGCCTTCACGTCATCCGGGATCTGCTCCACCATCGGCTTACGCAGAGAATCCGGAATGGTTTCACCGGTCTCAGGCGCCGCCGGATCCGGAAGCGTTCTCCGGAAAGTCAGATTATCCTCCAGCTTCGACAGGCATTCTCTCCGGAGACGGTTGATCTCGGACGCGCGAATGCGGCGGTCAAACTCCCCTTTCAGCCGGATTCGGACCGGCTCAAAAGGTGTATTTCCGGTCTTCCGGAGCGCATTCTCGAACCGCTCCTTCGGAGTCCGGTGATCTTCCCCGTATTCAAACGGACCGGCTGACGCGGATGCCCGGACCCGCCTCTGGCTCGCCCATTCCGACTCCGCAAACGTCGATGCTTCCAACGAAAGCATTCCGTTAAAGCATGTAAGCGTCATCTCGATCGGACGCCGCCGTCCGGTCTTCCGATCCTCCTGCTCATCGTTCAGCGCCTTCCGCCGGAACGTCCGGCGTGCTTCATCCATCTGCTTTTTTGACGAGGTCCGGTAGACGATGTCTCCCGTTCGGATATCGCCGCTGAAGTCGCCGATCCGGATCCGTCCGTCCGGCAGTTCCTTCCGGTACGTCATAATATGGCTTGCGGTCCGCCGGCCTTCCCGCCGGATCTCAATGCCGTCGCCGATCTCCGGCATTTCGTCCACCTGAATGTCGACCAGTTCGGAACCCTTTTTCGCCGAATCGACTGTTCCGATCCGGACGCCCTGATTCTTTGCAATATCCGGCGACATCAGCGCGTCGCCCGGATCGCCATTCAGATAAGCTTCGGTAAAACCGCCCCGGTTGAAAATCTGCTGCAGCTCCCGGCGGTCCTCTTCGCTCACGGCATACATTCCGCGCTCCAGATATGCATCGATGTATTTCCGATAAATTCTCGTGACGACCGCCACATACTCCGGCTGCTTCATCCGTCCCTCGATCTTGAAAGACTTGACTCCGGCATCGATCAGCGCGCCGATATCATCGATCAGGCAGAGATCCCGCGGACTCAGGAGATGTCCCTCCGTCCGGGCGCCTCCATCCTGCATTCCTTCATACGGAAGCCGGCACGGCTGCGCGCAGGCGCCCCGGTTCCCGCTCCGGCCGCCGTAATAGCGGCTCATCTGGCATTGTCCGGAATAGCAGATACAGAGCGCACCGTGCACGAACACCTCGATATCTGCAGTTTTCTCCGCGCAAATCTTCCGGATTTCCGGAAGCGACAGCTCCCGTGAAAGGACGACCCGTTCATATCCGAGCTCGGCAGCTGCGCGCACGGTCTCCAGATCGCAGCTGGTATCCTGCGTCGAGAGGTGCCGCGGAAAATCCGGCAGATCTCTCCCGATCCGGTATCCGAGGCCGAGATCCTGAATGATCAGCGCATCGGCGCCTGCCTGGTACAGGAACCGGACGTAATCCATCGCCTCATCCAGCTCTTCATCCCGAAGCAGCGTGTTCACCGTAACGAACACTTTGACGCCCCGCTTGTGCGCGTAATCCAGCGCCTGCTGCATCGTCACGTCATCAACATTACCGGCGTTCATCCGGGCGTTGAATGCCCTTCCGCCGACATAGACCGCGTCCGCTCCGTTCTCGACCGCCGCGATAAATGCTTCCGCATCGCCGGCCGGCGCCAGCAGTTCCGGTTTGTTTTTTCTACTCATGCGAGCCTCCTGTCCTGATTTCGCTTCAGACAGTATACCACAGTAATCCGTCATTGAAAATGGAGCCGCCCGCGGTTTGCTTCCACCGGAAAATGATCAAACGTTACCCACAGATGCCCGGTCTCCGGCGGAATGCGGAATTTCTTTTTGCCAGAGGATTGGCATATTGCCGGCGAATCAGCATGCTGCCGGCGAAACCGTATGCAAAAAGCCACCCGGCTTTTGCAGGATGGTTCTAAGAACCAGTCACTGCAGGGGCCCGGTGGCTCTGAATATTAATATTTCCGCTATTCTCCCTGTACGAGGGTTCCGCCGCAGCTCGATCCCGCGCCGGCTGTGCATGCGTAACAGTGCGCGCCGAACCGGATGTCCCGGCCTCGCGGGTCGGCGGTTCCGTCCGCCAGATCAAAGATCGTCAGATCACCGGCGCTGTTTCTGCACGGCATACCGGCTGCCTGATTGAAATCGCAGTCATAGATCCGGCCATCGTATCCGACGCTGATCTGCGTCCGGCACATAATGTTAGGACATGCCGCCGGATTGAACGCATCAATCAGCATATCCATGTACTGCCGGAAAATACCGTGCGCCAGCAGATGCTGTCCGTACCGGCCGATCGGATTGTTGGTCACTGCGAACAGATGGCTGAATGAAATGCCGTAACGCGCCATTTCCTTGTGGTACACCTGCTCCAGCGCATCCTGATCCGGCGGGAGCGTGTCGCGCTGCGGGTTGAACACCAGATCAAGCTCCAGACCGCCCGGCATTCCATATCCGGCCTCATTCAGCTTCCGGAGCACCGCAATGCTCCGGTCGAAGACGCCGCGGCCGCGCTGTCCGTCCGCCTCTGCGCCGCTGAAATTCGGCAGGCTCGCGATGACCTGCACTCCAAGGCGGGCGTACTCTTCAATCAGATGCTGATATTCCGGCTCGTCCAGAATAACCAGGTTCGTACGGACGATGACGGCGAGCCCCTGATCATGCGCCGCCTGAATGAACCATTCGAAATCCGGACACATTTCCGGCGCGCCGCCGGTCACATCGATGGTCCTGACGTGGTACCGCGCTGCCGTCCGGAGGACCGCATCGAGCGCGTCCTTTCCGATCATTTCTTTCCGGTCCGGGCCGGCCTGAACGTGGCAGTGCGCGCAGGCGAGATTGCATTTCCGGCCGACATTCACCTGAATCGTCGACAACTCATTTTCTGCCTTAAGCAGCGACGGATCCGGCACCATGTCCTCAAAATACATGATCCGCGCCATCGCGTCCTCCAGATTCTGAGGTGATGACGGCTCCGCCGGCGCGTCTGCCTCACCGGCAAATGCCGGCATAATGCGGAATCCGCCCAAAAGAGCATCGGCGATATAGCACGCCGGTCCGTTCACAATCCGGTTCCGATAGGAAACCTCAGCCGGGCTGTTGTGCGGCCACAGCTCATCAAACCACCGGATGTACGCATCCTGATCATAGCGGACCGGAACCGCTTCGATATACAGGCCTTTGTGCTCCGCGCGATAGATCGCATCATCATCCGGCGACGCCGCAATCCGCGTCAGGATGCCGAAGTGCTGTCCCTTGAAAGTCGGGAGACCCGCTGCGCCGTTGTTGATCATGACGCCGGCCGCCAGCTTCATTGCGACCGCCGCGCAGGTATGCGTCGTCGCAAAAATATCGATTCCGTTATCGAACATAAAGTCCGAAAGTTCCGCCTGCCGTAAGACATCCTCAAGCTGTTCGATCGCGCAGTCCCATCCGCCGAGCAGTTTTTCATCTCCATGCGTAATTCCGACCTTGCATTCGCCGACCCGCGCGACTATATGCGCCGGGCGGCCTTTCAGGCGCGCAATCAGGTCCGGCCGCTTCTGAACCGCTTCCCGCATCATGTGATGAATCCGGTTCGAACGGCTGACGCTGGCGTCATCCGTGCAGTCCGGATAAGCACAGCCGCAGCCGACGCCGATATCCGCAGGACGCCGGACTTCGGCCTCTACATTGCCGACCAGCGGGACAAAGCCGGCAGCCGCATCCTCGATGCGCTCGAACTCTTCCGCCGTCCGGTCGAACCAGTGCATGTCTCCGTTAAAAACAACTCCGACGCGGCCGCTTCCGCCGAGGCGCCGCAGCTCTTCTTCGTACATCCGGTGTACCGCATCTGCCGCAAACGGATTTCCATACAGTCCGCCGACGACCAGCAGCGTGTCAAACGTGTTCTCGTCCGTCGGATCGGACGCCCAGACCGCTGGATCCAGCCGGTAGTCGGCCGGGCATGCGCGCCCGGCATCTTTGAAATTATGACGTGTGTAACTTGGCGTAACACAACCTGCCACAGTGATACACTTCCTTTCTCTGAAAAACTCCTTTATATATATAATCCGTGAATCAGTCTTTAGAAAGCCGATTCGATTCCTTCCGGGTCGATCTCTTCCCATCCCGGCGCCGCATGTTCTGCATCGAGCGCCGCGATCTCTTCATCAGTCCGTCCCTTCCACGCCGGACGGCCTTCGGTCTTTTCTACCGTGCTGGCAACGACGCCCGGAATGATGTAGGATGCCCAGCAGAGAACCGCACCCCAGAAATTGACGCCAAGGAAGTTCGCATACGCGCCGCTTCCGATGTTCATAAAATTCAGCACAGCAGGATCCACCGTATCCACAATGCCCAGGATCATGCCGATCCAGAACGACAGATGGAATCCGATTTTCGTCGGCTTGACCGGACCGAGTCCGTGCATCAGGAAGATCGGACCGAGCCCCATGATCATCGTTCCGGAAATAGTGGTCGCCGCAAGGATGTTTGTCCCAACAATCATCGGAAGGTTGCCGACGATCGCGAAGACCACCATGAATCCGATCCCGATCCAGCGTGCTTTTTCGTGCGGATCCTTGCCGAGAATGGCCGGAAGATCCCGCGCTGTCAGTTTCGCAAGAGAAGCGAATGTGGAATCCAGCGTGGAACCGCCACACATGATCATCATGATCGCCATCAGGAAGAATGCCGCGATGCCCATGCTCTGCGCAATCGTCTGCGCCGCATCCGTGACATTTTCGAGACCGTCCAGCATCGCGTCCACACCGATCAGCGAGAAGAGTACGATCGCCACGAATCCCAGAAGACCGGCCACCGTGAAGCACTTGAGCATCTTTTTTTCTTCGCAGATGAATCCGCGGTCCGTCAGCACGGCATCGTGGAAGCCATACGACAGGCACTGAAGGCCGGCGCCGAGGACGAAGTCCACACCGGCATCCATCTTCCAGGATCCGCTGGTCAGATATGCGCTGGCCGGATGCGCCGGAAGAATCCAGAAAATCGAGAAGATCAGCAGAATCACAAACATCGCCGCCTGAAGAACGTCCGTCACCAGCGAGGAACGCAGACCGCCCCAGCAGCTGTACAGAAGCGTGATCAGGGTGAAAAGCAGCGCCGCAAGGATGAACGGACGGCTTCCCGATTCTCCGTAATATCCGCCGATTACTGAAGTGTTGGACCAGACTTCGTTAAAAAGTCGGATCAGAATTGCCGCGCTGAAGCAGAACGCCGCACCGACACCGTAGTTGTCAGTCAGGAACTGCGTCATCGACTTTGCGCGGAACCGGCGGCGCAGCCGGTAGATCGCATAACCGGTCAGCGGAATGCACAGCCAGTAGACTGCGTAACCGATCCCGCCGACAATGCCGTACGCGTAACCCATATTCGCACAGTTATATACGGATTTTGCAAAAATCCATGAAATAAACACGGAGGACGTAATCAGCAGCGAAGACGCCGCGCGTCCCTCCTTGTTCGTTCCCTTGAAGAACCCGCCGATCGTGACCGCCTTCGGCGAAATCGCGAACATTACTATGCCATACACCAGCAGGAATCCCCAGAAAAACAGGCCTGTACCCATGTGCATAATGATACCTCTTTCTTAATTAATATAGTTCAGATTAACAACTTGTGCATTATACATGTATCAGCCGCCTGAGTCCAATAATTTATCGGTGAATTAGACCAAGTCCAGTATTATAAATAGCTATACTGGAGCGCCTAATGGTGAAATTCGAAAGGAATGTTGAAGCACGGATGGATGGTTAGTACTGGTTCTGGGTTATATGCGAGGGATAAGTCATCCTTCCGCCGATCCGGTTCCGCGCGGCGAAAGAGGCCTGCCTTATATGCTATATGCGGACGTGGTATACGTGACAGACAAATCCGGTTCGCCGCACAATCATTGTGCGGCGAACCGGATTTCTCATTTACCTTTTTCAAACAGTTTTACCAAAATCCGCTTCACAGCTGATCCTAGAACCGACCTGCTTTTGCTGCCTCTTCGACGGATACTGCAGTCGATACGGTCATGCCAACCATCGGGTTGTTGCCCGCGCCGATCAGGCCCATCATCTCAACATGAGCCGGTACCGAAGAAGATCCTGCAAACTGTGCGTCGGAATGCATCCGGCCCATCGTATCAGTCATGCCGTAAGAAGCCGGCCCCGCTGCCATGTTGTCCGGGTGAAGCGTTCTTCCGGTGCCGCCGCCGGACGCAACGGAGAAGTACTTCTTGCCAGCTTCCAGCCGCTCTTTCTTATATGTTCCGGCAACCGGATGCTGGAATCGGGTCGGATTCGTCGAGTTGCCGGTGATCGAAACATCGACATTCTCTTTCCACATGATCGCGACACCTTCCTGCACATCGTTCGCGCCGTAGCAGTGAACCTTTGCGCGAGGGCTCTCCGGATCCTTGGAATAGCACTTCCGGTAGACTTCCTTCAACTCGCCGGTGTAATAATCATATTCCGTCTCAATATATGTAAATCCGTTGATTCTCGAGATGATCAGCGCCGCATCCTTGCCGAGGCCGTTCAGGATGACGCGGAGCGGTTTCTTTCTTACACGGTTCGCCTTCTCCGCGATACCGATTGCGCCTTCCGCTGCCGCGAAAGATTCGTGACCCGCCAGAAATGCAAAGCACTCCGTGTCTTCCTCGAGCAGCATCTTGCCCAGATTGCCGTGGCCGAGACCGACCTTCCGGCGATCCGCTACCGATCCCGGAATGCAGAAGCTCTGGAGACCTTCTCCGATTGCGGCTGCCGCCTCGGAAGCCTTCCGGCAGTTCTTCTTGATCGCGATCGCTGCACCGACCGTATACGCCCACTTCGCATTCTCGAAGCAGATCGGCTGGATATTCTCAATCATATGATAGACATCCAGTCCGGCATCCTTCGTAATCTTCTCCGCCTCCTCGATAGAGGAAATGCCGTATTCGTTCAGCTTGGCGAGAATCTGTTTCTCTCTTCTCTCGTAAGATTCAAATAAAGCCATGTTCTCTTCCTCCTCTATCTGCTACTTCTCTCTCGGGTCGATGAAACGTACTGCATCCTGAACCCGGCCATAGGATCCGGATGCCTTCTCCAGCGCCGTCTCCGCATCGTCGCCGGCCTTGATGAAGTCCATCATCTTCCCGAAGTTCACGTATTTGTATCCGATGATCTCATCATCCTCGTCGAGCGCCAGTTCGGTGACATAGCCATCGGTCATCTCGAGATAACGAGGACCTTTCTCTTTCGTTCCGTACATGGTGCCGATCATCGACCGGGTGCCCTTGCCGAGGTCTTCCAGACCGGCGCCGATCGCGAGCCCGCCTTCCGAGAACGCGCTCTGGGACCGTCCGTAGACGATCTGCAGGAAAAGCTCTCTCATCGCAGTGTTGATCGCATCGCATACCAGATCGGTATTGAGCGCTTCGAGGATGGTCAGCCCCGGCAGGATCTCCGCCGCCATCGCCGCAGAATGCGTCATACCCGAACATCCGATTGTCTCGACCAGCGCTTCCTGAATCACGCCATCCTTAACATTCAGCGAGAGCTTGCAGGCGCCCTGCTGCGGCGCGCACCAGCCGACACCGTGGGTGTAGCCGTTGATATCCTCAATCTTCTTCGCCTTGACCCACTTGGCTTCCTCCGGGATCGGAGCTGCACCGTGTTTCGCGGCCTGTGCAACACAGCACATGTTCGTTACTTCAGTTGAATAGATCATAGCAATCTCCTTATATTATTCAAAAAACAACTGTCGTCTTCTCCGCTATTATATTCGAATTTGTTCGGAACATCAACGGAATATCCTTCAAAAAAGCCTACCGGCTCATCTCCTCCGCCACTGTCACGAAGTCCGCTGCCGAATCGATGATGCGGTCCGCATGATACTCGACAAGCTCCGCACGCGGCCGAAAACCCCAGGTGACACCGACTGTATAGAGACCGGCATTTTTCCCGGTCATCATGTCCGTGTTGGTATCGCCGAAATACAAACATTCGTCCTTTCCGATGCCGAACTCGCGGAGGATTTCATACACCCCGGTCGGATCCGGCTTGATCGGAATCCGGTCGGTCTGACCCTGAATGTGGTCGAACAGGCCTCTGCCGAAAATCGTCTCCACCACGTTGACCGCACTGGCATCCGGCTTGTTCGAAAAAACAGCGATCCGGATTCCCATCTCTTTCAGCTTATGGAGCGATTCGACCACATGCGGATATGGCTCGACATGGTAGAGAGGATCCTCATCCATCCACTTCCGGCACATCACGATGCCCTCATCGTAGTGCTCAAGCTCCGTATCGCCGGAAGCTGCCAGCGCCCGCTTCAGCGCGTTGTTGATGCCGTCTCCTGCAAAATAATTGAATTTCTCCACCGGCTGCTCCGGCAGCCCATAGTGTTTCAGCGTCATGTTGATCGGGCGGGCGATGGACTCCTGCGTCCTTGTCAGCGTCCCGTCCAGATCAAAAATACAGCCTTTAATCATTTGCTTTCCTTCTTTCCATTCCGCCGGCGGCTGATTTCCACCGGTATATATACAACCGCCAGCACCGCCAGCGTCAGCGCCACGTAACCGGCCAGATAGCCTGGGTTCCCCATCCGCTGTTCCATCCACTCCAGCGGGCTGTCCTTAACCGGCCAGTTGACGAACATGTAGTTCAGATGGAATCGTTTGTCGAACAGCAGAATCGGCGGAACCACGGCGCAGAGAAACAGAATCTCATAATAGATATGCCGGATGGACAAATCCAGCACGCCGGTCTCCAAAAGCAGCAGCGGATACATGATCAGCAGCGTATGCCAGGTGTAGCTGTGCAGACTGAAGAAGTTCCACAGAGGATAGATCGGAGACCAGTTGGGAAAAAGCAGCGCCGCTATTGCTCCCGGCAGTATCAGCATCATCGCGATTTCGCCGAAGACCTTCCGCCCGCGATTTCCCGGCAGGAATTCCGCCAGGAGAAAGACGAACACGCCAAGGCTGCAGAGCTGCAGCGGCAGGTATTGATCGGAGAACCGCCCCTGCGCGTATAAAAGCAGATCCTTGATGACTTCCATTCCGGTCATGACCAGCGGAATCG
>Ga0256406_1006656_pt1 | contig 11444 bp, 11 predicted proteins | sample RumenRJG_03DNA_FD_185986 | JGI IMG/M metagenome (GOLD analysis project Ga0256406, IMG submission 185986) | Bovine rumen microbial communities from Lethbridge, Alberta, Canada - RJG_03 | ecosystem: Host-associated > Mammals > Digestive system > Stomach > Rumen | place: Canada: Alberta | collected...
GGTATCATAGTCTTGCGATAAATCCTTTCTATTTGTTTTCTCAAACTACATTATAAAGGTTTTATCGCTTTTATTATTCCGAAACCATTTTACACGAACATTTATATATTATATTTGACTAAAATAATAATTTAAGTTATATTGTAGGTGGTTATCAAAGAGATAACTTTTTATATACTTTTTAGGAGGAATTATGAAGGATAAAAAGAAAATAATTCTTACCTGTAGTGAATGTTTATCTAGAAACTATACTACGAACAAAAAGGGTAATCAAGACAAGCGTCTTGAACTTATGAAATATTGCTCTAAATGTAATAAACACACATTACATAAGGAGACAAAGTAAGGAAGGAAAAGAGTATGAAATGGTTTAATTTAAGCGCTATTTTTAAAGAGATTTCAAAAATTCGTTGGCCAAAGAAATCTGATTTAGCTGTTAATTCAATTCAGGTTCTTATTTTCACTGGTTTCTTTGTTTTATTCTTTGCTTTATGTCTAGTAGCTATCTCTGCATTATTAAGAACGATTGGAGTTATTTAAGATGTCAGAACAACCAAAAAAAGAATGGTATGTTGTTAATACATACGCTGGACATGAAAATAGAGTAAAAGAAAATCTTGAAAAAAGATTAGAGACCATGGGTATTTCTGATAACTTATTTAGAATTGTGGTAGCAGAGGAAACACAGATTGAAGTTAAAAACGATAAGTCTAAAGAAGTTGTTAAAAATATATTCCCAGGTTACTTATTTGTTGAAATGATTATGACTGATGAAGCTTGGTATGTTGTCCGTAATACTCCTGGTGTTACTGGATTTATCGGTTCATCTGGTGGTGGTGTTAAACCATTCCCAGTTAAACAAGATGAAATGGATAGAATATTAAGAAAAATTGGTCAATCTGATAAGGCTATTGAAGTTGACTTTACTGTTGGTGATACAGTTAAGATTCTATCTGGTCCATTCTCTGGTATGGAAGGTAAGATTGAGTCTATGAATGATCAAAGCCAGGTAGCAACTGTATTGATCATCCTATTTGGTAGAGAAACACCAACTGATATTAGTTATGTTGATCTTGCTTTGGAGGAATATTAATTATGAAAATATTACTATTGATAATTGCTGTATTATTAATTCTTATTTCTTTATTACAATCAGGTAAATCAGATGCATTATCTGCATTTACAGGTAGTAATGATTTAGGATTATTCCAAAACGTTAAAGAACGTGGTCCAGAAAAAGTTATCTCATTAGTTACGATGGTACTTGGAATCTTGTTCTTTGTGATTGTTATTATTTTAAGAATAAAAGGATAGTGAAATTTAATTTCACTATTTTTTACTATCATGAAAGATATAGCTGTTAATAAAAAAGCATACCATGACTATTTCATAGAAGATACATATGAAGCTGGTCTGGTATTAAAGGGAACAGAAATAAAATCAGTTAGAGCAGGTAAGGTTTCTTTAAAAGAGGCTTATGTGTCTTTTTCTGATGGAGAAGCTTTTGTTAAGGGCATGAATATAGCGATTTACAAAGAAGCTTCCTATAACAATCATGATGAAAGTAGAGATAGAAAATTATTATTACATAAAAGAGAAATAACAAAGTTATTTTCTAAATGTAAGATAGCTGGTTATACTTGTATTCCGCTAAGAATGTATTATAAAAATAATAAAGTAAAATTGGAAATTGCTTTAGCTAAAGGTAAAACTTTATATGATAAGCGTGAGTCTGATAAGAAAAGAACAATGGAAAGACAAGCATCACAGGCTTTAAGACGATAGAATAATTGTATAATTTAATCAAGGAGAAAAAATAATGGAAAAATTTGTTGTTGAAATTAGCGCTAGACATATTCATGTTACAGAAGAGCAAGTTGAATTATTATTTGGTGAGGGTCATAAATTAACACCTAAGAAAGATTTATCACAACCTGGTCAATTTGCTTGTGAAGAAAAATTAACTATTGTTGGTCCTAGAGGTGAATTAAAAGCATCTATATTAGGTCCAGCTAGAAAAGAAGCACAAGTTGAATTATCTTTAACTGATGCTAGAACATTAGGTGTTGAAGCATTAATTAGAGAATCAGGCGATATAGAAGGTACTAATGGTATTAAATTAGTTGGTCCAAATGGTGAAATAGAACTAGAAAAAGGCGTAATAGCTGCTAAAAGACACATCCACATGACACCTAAAGATGCTGAAGAATATGGTGTTACAAATGGTGAAATCGTAAATGTTAAAGTTGAAACTGAAGATCGTAGTTTAGTATTCGGTGATACTGTTGTCAGAGTTAGAGATGACTTTGCTCTAGCAATGCATATCGATACTGATGAAGGTAATGCTGCTGGAATTAAAGGTAGTGCTTTAGGAGAAATAGTGAAGTAATTCACTATTTTTTGTTATATGATTTACACATTAGAAAATAATATAGCTATCATTAAAATTGATACATATGCTTGTGAGATAGCTAGCTTTAAAAGAAAAGATAAAGATATTGAATATATGTGGAATGGCGATCCAAAATATTGGGCTAATCGCAATCCATTATTGTTTCCTCATGTAAGTGCACCTACAAGTAAAATACTAAATTTTAAGGGTAAAGACTATAAAGTTAATAATCATGGTTTTGCTAGAAAAAGTGAATTTAAGTTTATTGAAAATACAGATAATTCATTATTATTTGAATTAGAAAGTAACGAAGAAACTTTAAAAGAATATCCATATCAATTTAGATTATTAGTTAAATACACTTTAATACAAAATAAAGTCATTATTGAATATGAAGTTATTAACATAGATAAACAAGATATATATTTTGGTTTTGGACAACACCCGGCTTTTAATTGTCCTTTAGATTCAGATAAAAAATTTAATGATTATTATATTGAATTTGAAGAAGATGATGTAGATAATAGAAAACTAGAATTATCATATGAGTTATTTGATAAATATCCTACTTATATTATTAAAAATCCAAAAAGTAAGATATTTACATTATCAGATGGTAACAATAAAGTAATTATGCATGTTGATGATAAATATAAGATATTTGCTATATGGACTCCAAAAGCTCCATTTATTTGTTTAGAACCATGGGTAAATACTTTAGATAAAAACGATCTAGATACACCTTTTGAAAATAGGGATGTCATATGTCTAGAAAAAGGTAATAAATATCAAATTAAATATGATTTTGAAATAGTTTAATTATTTCATTATGAAAATAGGATTAGCACAATATAAATTTATAAATAACGATATTTCGTTTAATATTTCGCAAATTGAAAAAGCGATAATTAATTCTTCTGGAAGAGTTGATTTATTATGCTTTGGAGAGACTTTTCTTCAGGGTTTTGATTCTTTATCATGGGACTATAAAAAGGATAAAGATATAGCTGTTTCTCAAGACTCTTTAGAGATTCAAAGAATTTGTCAATTAAGTAAAGATTATAATATTGCGATTGCCTTTGGATATTTTGAGCTTGATGCTAAAAATATTTACTCTTCCTATGCTTTTATTAGTGATGGAATTCTTATACATAACTATAGAAGGGTTTCAAAAGGTTGGAAGGAATTTACAAAAACAGATCATCATTATAAAGAAGGTGAAACAATTGAGTTATTTTCATTTAAGGGACATGAATTTGAAATAGCTCTTTGTGGAGATTTATTTGATCTTAATTTTGAAAGATTTAAAACAGATGCTATAGTCTTGTGGCCTGTATATGTCAACTATTCTTTGAAACAATGGATAAAAGAAGAAAAAGAATATGCGATACAAGCAGGAAAAATATCAAATCGTGTACTAATGATAAATTCATTAAGCGATGATCCTATTTCCTGTGGAGGAGCTTTTTATTTTAAAGATGGAGCTATACAAAGCAAACTTTCCTATGAAGCAGAAGATATCCTCATAGTAGAGTTATAAAAGCATTAAAATAGCCTAAATAGATTGTTTCTTCACTAATCAAGTCTAATGTTAGTCAAACTTAGAAAAGACTAATAATACTAAGATTAAGACATCTTCAAGTAAATTCTCTACTTATGCTTTAGCTTATAAAGATGTTGAAAATAAGCAAGATGATAAGGATAATAAAGAGAATAAGGGTAGATATATCTTACCTAAGACAGGTGTTGAATAATTGATTATAGGCGCTAGAAATAGCGCCTATTTTAATAATATAATTATTTAGTAGAGGTGAATTACATGGAAATTATTAAAGTTAAAAATTATGATGAAGCTTCTGATAAAGCTTTTGAAGTGATGAAGGAATATTTAGTTCCTGGTAGTGTGTTGGGTTTAGCTACAGGTTCTACACCTTTGGGTTTATATGAAAGAATGGTTAAAGATCATAAGGAAAATGGCACATCTTATAAAGATATTATGTCTTTTAATCTAGATGAATATGTTGGTTTACCAATTGAGCATCCAGAAAGTTATTATGCATTTATGCATCGTAATCTTTTTGATTTGATTGATATTGAAAATACTCATGTACCATGCGGTTTAGGTGATAATTTAGAATTAAAAGCCAAAGAATATGATGAGATGATTGATAATAATCCTGTTGATATTCAAGTATTGGGTATTGGTAGTGATGGTCATATTGCTTTTAATGAGCCTGGTACACCATTTGATTCAGGTACTCATGTTTGTGATTTAGCTGAATCTACTATTAAGGATAATTGTCGTTTCTTTGATAATGACATCAGCAAGGTTCCAACTCAGGCTGTTACTCAGGGTATTGGTACTATCATGAAGGCTAAGAATATTGTTTTAATAGCAACAGGTAAAAACAAAGCTCAGGCTATTAAAGATATGATTTATGGTCCGGTTGATGTAAATTGTCCTGCTTCAATATTACAGAAACATGATAGCGTTATTGTTATAGTTGATGAGGATGCTGCTAGTCTACTTTAGAGCATTTTACTTTATTATTTATTGATTTATTTAGATAATAATAGCGTAAGCATAGGAGGTAATAATTATGAAAATATTAAATACTGTTGCTGAATTTGATGAAACTATCGCTTCTGGAGTTACTCTAGTTGACTTCTTCGCAGAATGGTGTGGCCCTTGTAAGATGTTAGGTCCAGTATTAGAAGAAGTTTCTAATGAATATTCTGATATAGAATTTGTTAAGGTAAATGTTGATGAAAACATGGACTTAGCACAAAGATTCCAGATTATGTCTATTCCAACTGTCTATATCTTTAAAGATGGTGAAGTAATTGGCCAGATGGGTGGTTATAGAGACAAAGATGGTGTTAAGGCATTCATCAATGATTCTGTAAAATAGTTTAAACAATTAAAAACTAGGTTGGTATAATGATATTAATCTAGTTTTTTTATGAGGTAAACTTATGAATAATATTAATTTAAGTAATACATTAGATAATGTAATTAGTTTGGCTGTAACCTATGGTGGTAAGTTATTATTAGCATTAATTGTTTTATTAGTTGGTCGATTTGTCATTAAATATGTCAAAAAGTTTATGGATAAGAAAGAGGCAAATACCAATATTGATAGAACATTATGGGCAATATTAAAGAATGTTGTAAATGTTGTATTATATGCCGTAATAGCGATGTGTATTATTGAAATCATGGGTGTTCCTATGACCAGCATTATGACTTTAGTTGCATCATGTGGTTTAGCTGTTGGCTTGTCTTTACAAGGTGCTTTAGCTAATCTGGCTGGTGGTATCATGATTCTATTGTTTAAACCATTTAAAGTTGGCGATTATATTGAATCGGGTGATTGTGAAGGTGAAGTAAGAGATATTTCTATCTTCTATACTTCTTTATTAACACTAGATAATAAGCGAGTTAATATTCCTAATGGCGATTTGATGAATTCAAATATTACTAACTATACTGCTGAAGAATTAAGAAGAGTTGATTATGATTATAAGATTACTAATGATACTGATCTTAAAAATGCAATAAGTGTATTAAGTAAGGCTGCAAATAAAACAAAGAATGTTGTTAAAGAGCCAAAACCTTTTGTTAGATTAGTTGCTTTAGATGATGATACTTATATTGTTACAGTTAGAGTATGGTGTAAGGCCGAAGATTATTGGGATGTCTATTTTGATACCTTAGAGAATTGTTCTCAAGCATTAGCTGATAATGGTATAGATGATCCAGAAGAAAGATTAGCTGTTAGAATTGTTAAATAGAAACAAAGCTAGAATAAATAATTCTATTACGAGCTTTGACCCCTATATATTGTATAAATATATTAAAAACAAGTAAAAAATTATCAAAAATAAGCATATTTCTTGATTTTGTCTAGTAATAGATATTTTTCTTATGAGATAATGAATTAGTCACTAATAATATATATATATATATATATATAAATGGAGGAAGGGTTATGAATAAGAAATTATTCGCACTAGTTATTTCTTTAATGATGTTAGTTAGTAATTTCAGTGTTAATACTATCATCGCAGAAGATAATTTGGATGCAGAAGAAGTTACTATTAATGAAAATCTAGTTGACGAGGAAGTTACAGAAGAAGATGTAGATCTTGAACAAGAGGAGATAGTGCTTGTTGAAGAGGAAACAGTAGAAAATACTGAAATAGTAGAAGATGCTCTTGAAGAAGAACTTCCTGAAGAAGTAGTAGAAGAAATTAACTATCCAGCTTTTGAAGAAGAGAAAGTTGTTGATGGAGTTAAGGTTGCTGTTTCTGCTGCAGAAGGAACTTTCCCTGAAGGCTCTTATTTATCAGTAGAAAAGGTTTCTACTAAAGTTGAAAAACAAGTTAATGAAGTAATTGATGAAGTAAGAGATGAAGATAGTAACGTTGTTTCTTCATATACTTTCGATATCAAGGTACTTGACAAAGATAATAATGAATTACAACCTGTTGATAATAAAGTTCAGGTTAGTTTTACTTTAGCTGAAGTAAATAACGATAACTTAGATACACAGGTTTATCATATTGATGATGAATTAACAGTTGAAGAATTAAATGTTGAAACTGATGGCGAAACAGCATTAGTAGAGACTGAAGGTTTCTCATATTACACTGTTGAATTTACTTATAACAATCTAGAATATGTTTTAGATGGTGATTCAAGCGTTGAATTAAATGTTGTATTAGAAACATTAGGTTTATCTGGTAATGTTGAAAATGTTGAAGTATCTAATCCTGAATTATTCAATGTTTCAAAAGATAATGATGTATATGTTGTTAAGGCATTACAAGCATTTACTTCTACTGAATGGATGAAGGTTACTATTGATGGTGTTGTATATGACATAGTAGTTACTGATGCTATTCCTGGCGAAACAGTTAATAGTGAAGTAGCAATGAATGCTGGCGAATCAAGGACAGAAGGACAAATGAACATTAATAATGGCGGAGTAATTCTTGGCCCAAGCAATGGTACAGCAACTATTAAAGATGTAACTATAACAGATAATGCAATAAATAATCGTAAAGGTAAGGTTCCTGGTGTTGTTGGATCTGCATTTATCGCAACAGGTCCAAATAGCTTAATATTTGATAATGTAAAGATAGGTACTTCTACCCTTAATTTAGTATTGAATATTTGGGCTAATTGTTCAATGACAGTTAATAATTCAATAATTAATGGCAAAGATTATGAAGGTGTTCCATTCTTATTAATCGGTGGGTATCCTAATGGTGCTGGTGGTACATTAAACTTTACAGGTGATAACATATTTACTTATTTTTCTAACACAAGCATAGTTGGTGGTAATAATAATTCTGTTATTAATGTTAATAGTGGTACTTTAACAATTAAAGAAAGTAAATTCGCATTAGAGGATGGTGTTAGATTTGTTGTTAAGAATGGTGCTACTTTAGTACTGGATGGTACAGTATTGGATGTTTCTGGATGTACTAGTGGTCCTGCTATCCAGGTGGAAGCAGGAGGTAAGCTGATAGTTAAGAATAAATCAGCCATTAACAAATACAATAACAGTAATAATTCTGCCATTGTCGCTACAAGCGCAACTGTGGAACTGACCGATAGTGTCTTTGATAAGAACAATGGTCAATGGGGTGGAGTTTTACTTGCTGATAATTGCGTGGTAACCGTGACAGACTGTAAGTTCACTGATAATACCGGTAAGAGTGGTGGAACAATCAATGCCATCAATAACTCAGAAATCAACATAAAGGGTTCAACATTTGATGGTAACAATGCAACAGAAGATGCTGGTGGAGCTATTTGGATTGGCAATTCAACTCTTACTGTGGACAGTGCGTCGAAGTTTAATAATAATATTGCCAACAGACAGGGTGGCGCTATCTTTGCACAGAACTCTATTGTGACAATCGAGGATGGAGCAATGTTCTCTGAAAACCATGCAGGATCTGTAATGGGTACAGGCACCGGTATAGGTGGTGCTCTTTGCCTTAATAGTTGTACAACAACAATCGGGAAGGCTACTTTCGAGAAAAACGGTACATTCCTTCCTGAAAATTCAGAAGAAGTTGATTTTGATCCAAATACTGGAATATATACTCAAAGTGGTGGTGCAATTAACGCTGCAGATGGCAAACTAGACATTAATGGCGCTACCTTTAATGAAAACCTTGCTTTAGACTGGGGCCCAGCACAAGGTAGTGGTGGTGCAATCCATATCACTGGAACAGAAATGAATATTAATGGTGCAAAATTTAATGATAATGCTGCTCAATTATATGGTGGTGCTATTACTCTTGGCGTGAGATCAAAAACAACCATTGCAGATTTAGATGGTGATCCTACAGAATTTATTGGAAATGCTGTATTATATGGTGCAGAATTTGCTGGTGGTGGTATTTGTGTTCATGGCAACGGAACTAGCAGTGATGCGCAATTATATATGAAAGATGTTGCTATATATGATAACTATGCAGATGGAGCTGGTGGCGGTATTTCTACTTGTCAACAAGGTACATCTAAAGTTATGGCTATAGAAGGTGCAGCTATCTTTGATAATAGAGTTGGAAAAGATACGCCAGTAAGTGATGCGAAAGATTATAGTGATATGTATGTGTTTATAATTCCTGGAGCATTCACAAATGAGATAGAATTCTATGAACATATGTTTAATGATGGTCTTCATAAGTGGGATATTAAGCACGTACAACATGTTAAAGAAGCATGGGCTGGAAAAGGATATGGCCGTTTAGCAAAATCGGATCCTACAAATAAAGATATTAGTAAGGCAAAAGTTATTTTCACTAAAAATGCAGCATATTCTCACCCTGGTATAGATGGTGCAATCGCTAGTGGTGGCGCTATTAATAATAACGGTTTATTAGAAATCGGTGAAAACGTTGAAATTAAAATTGTTAAGGTTTGGAAAGATAATAAAGACACATTCGAAAATAGACCTAAGCCTGAAGATTATCTAAAGAAGATTAAAGTAACCCGTGATGGTGAAGAAATTAATTTAGATGATGGTATTTATGTTGAAATCATAACAGAGAATATTGGTGAATATATTCTAAGAAATAACGTTTATGATGCAGATACAAATCCTGAAGAAGATTTTGACGGAAATGATGCTTGGTTAATTATAATTAGTGGTTTAGAAAAAGGAAATTATGCTGTTTTTGAAGACGAAATAGATTCATATATTATAGAAAGCCGTGATAAAAATTCTATATATAAATTCTATAACGCAACTGCTGAAGGTGACTTTGTATTAGATGCTAATAAGATATTCGACGGTAGACCATTAGAAGCTGACGAATTTGAATTTATCTTAAGAAATGAAGAAGGCGAAGAAGTTGGTAGAGCTAAGAATAAGGCTGATGGAACAGTTGAATTTGAAGAGTTACATTTCAAATTAGAGGATTTAGAAGAAGTTATATATTTCTCTGCTACAGATCAACAGAAAGAAGAAATTCCATATTGGCGAATTTATGAAACTGATGATGAATTATATAAGATGTGGAAGATTGTTGGCACAGAATTTATACCTCAAAACGCTTATTATGAAGGTAATCATGAAATGATTTTCTCTGATACAACATTAGAAGAGAGATTGGCAATAATAGACGAAAGAAATAGAATAGAACGTTGGACTGATCCTGAAAATAACGCTAGATATTATGAACTAGAATCATTCAATTATGCTGTAAAAAAATATGATGATTTTAGCAGCGATTATTATGATGCTCTTGCATACGCTAAAGAATTCAACTACACTATCGAAGAAGTTCCTGGTAATGAAACTAATGTTACTTATGATGAACATGTAGCTAATATTAAGGTACTAGTTTATTACAATGGAACAACTGAGCTACAATCAATTATTACTGTTGATGAAGAAAATGATAATACATTCACTAATATCTATCGTGTAAATATTGACGTTGAAAAGGTATGGGACGATTTAGATAATATGTATGAATTACGTCCTACTTCTGTAGTAGTTAGATTATTAGCTGATGGTGAAGAAACTGGTAAATACTTAGTATTAGATGAGTCTAATGAGTGGAAGGGTTCATTCACTAATCTATTAAAATATGATGGTGATAAAGAAATCGTTTATACTGTCAAGGAAGATAAGGTAGTTGATTATAATGATCCAGAATATAGTGGTGATGAAGAAAACGGATATTTAATCACTAATACATATGAAACTATCGAAATACCTGTAGAAAAAATATGGGAAGATAGTGATAACCAAGATGGTATTAGACCTGAATCTATTACAGTAGTATTATTAGCTGATGGTGAAGAGACTGATAAGACTGCTGTATTAAATGAAGAAAATAACTGGAAACATACATTTACTGATTTACCTAAGAATAATAATGGTAAAGAAATAGTTTATACAGTAGATGAAAAAGATATACCTGAAGGTTATGAAAAGACTGTTAATGGTTATATACTAACTAATACTCATACTACTGATACTATTGAAATCCCTGTTGAAAAGGTTTGGGATGATGAAGATAATGCTGATGGTATTAGACCAGAATCTATTACAGTAGTATTATTAGCTGATGGTAAAGAAGTAGATGAAGTAGAATTAAATGAAGAAAATGAATGGAAACATACATTTACTGATTTACCTAAGAATAATAATGGTGAAGAAATAGTATATACAGTTGATGAAAAAGATATACCTGAAGGTTATGAACTAACTGTTGATGATTATACATTAACTAATAAACATACTGTTATTCCTGAAACAGTAGATATTCCTGTAAATAAAGTATGGGATGATAATAATAACTCTGATGGTATCAGACCAGAAACTATAACTGTTGTCTTATTAGCTGATGGTAAAGAAGTAGCTACTCAAGAAATCGGTGAAGAAGAAGGATGGACTTATACATTTACTGATTTACCTAAATATAATGATGATAAACAAGAAATTCAATATACTGTAGATGAATTAGAAGTAGAAGGCTATGATACTACAATAGATGGTTATACTATTACTAATAAACA
>Ga0256406_1006657_pt1 | contig 11442 bp, 10 predicted proteins | sample RumenRJG_03DNA_FD_185986 | JGI IMG/M metagenome (GOLD analysis project Ga0256406, IMG submission 185986) | Bovine rumen microbial communities from Lethbridge, Alberta, Canada - RJG_03 | ecosystem: Host-associated > Mammals > Digestive system > Stomach > Rumen | place: Canada: Alberta | collected...
TATGCGAAAAAACACGTCTCGCGTCGCATAAAAAAAATATTTTTTTTGAACATATTAAAAGCAAAAGCGGGCTCTCATCCCACGGTTAAAACCGTGGGCTTTCTCGCCCGTTAAAATCTTTTGTAAAAAAAATGGCGGGGAAATTCCCCGCCGCTCGGTGGACCAGGGTCTTGCGACCAGCCCAATCAGCTTAAGCTGATTCTGTACCATTATATTAACCGAAAAACATGGGTTTGTCAAGTCGTTTTTCGGAAAATTCTATGATACAGCCTAACCTATTATATGCAAATACTTAAAATACAACGGAAAAACTCTCTGCAAAATGAGAGATGAGATTGAGGAAAAAGAAAATAAAGAGATACCGGAAGAGGCGGAGAAGGGGACTTGAAGTCACAAATTGTGATTTCATCGGCCCATTCCCGAAATCAGCTTCCGGAGCGCCTGCTTCGTCAGATGTGGATTCTGGAGAGAAAGAGAAAGTGTTTCTTTGTCCTTGTCAGTCAGCTCGTAGTCATCAAACCCAGCGGTAATAAGATAAGCGTCAAGCTCGGCGATGCGCTCCTTCTCTACTTCCGCGATATAATCCTGTTCCAATTTAGTAATGAAACTCTGTATATACTGCCAGTCAATATCATCGACTGTATATTCGTGGTCAGGATTAGAGTTTTCGATGACAGGAAGCTCGATATAATCTTCTTTTAATGTGTCTTTTTTGGGATAATGATTATATCCACCATAGGACAATTTATTTAATAAAGTCGCAATATACAATTTTGCCTCTTTGGATAAATTTGGCATAGGCATTACTAAAATATTGTTAGCCAATACAAAAGGATAGTCGTGATAAAATACAGTCCCGCTATATTCGCCCCTTGTGGATATAGTTAAGCAATCTGAATAGATTTCACTTTCATCAAGGATATCTTCTGTATAATAATTGATGCCATTGTTTACAGTAATACCACTTACAACGGCAACACTTGAAGACGTAGGATTATCTAATCTTGAATTATATTGTTTATTTTTTCCATAAACCCAAGTATCTTCGACCGCAAATAAATCACCTATGCGAAAATTCTTAAACATCAGTATTCCCCTCTCCTTTCAAAATTACACTCACTTTTCATGCTTCCCCGTTTTTCAATCTTTCCTTTAATATGCGAAAAAAACACGAAAAGGGACCTGAAAAAATGGTGTGCCTTTGAGTCCCGCACCCTTCCCTCAAAAAGTTTCACAACAAAGAACGGCGGGGCATACTAAAAATGGAAACCAAAATGAGCAAAAGGAAAGGGGAACAAAACATGATTGCTCTTGTATTTGCCTTGATTCTGTTTTCAATTGCCGCCAATATTGGGGGCAGGGCAGTTGCTTCACGAGCCGCAGCAGTGGCCGTGAGAGCAGTTGGAAAAACGGCGTTCGTCATCGCGGCAGTAATCTTCGTATTTCTGTCGCTTCGGTTTATCTGGCCGATTGTAATTGGAATGCTGTTCATCAAGCTCATTTTTGCTTGAGCTTGAGGAGGAGAAAGGAGGTCATGTTTGTTAGACGGTGCGCGGCACCGCCTTTTTTTAAGACAAAAAAGCGATGGATACAAAGAGAAATGCTGCAGCGAAGAGAAATTCCAGGGCGAAAGGTGTGCTCACAACATTTTTAATATTTTTGTAATATCTGACGCGTTATTTTGCATATTATTTTTAACAATGCTTTTAAAAAAAATAAAGCCCCGTTTATCGGGCAAAGGAGTGTGTTTTTATGAAAAAGGCAATGAGTTTTGGAGCAGCAATAGCAGTGTCGGCGTCTATGTGCCTTGCCCCTCTGTCATACGCAGATGAGCCAGATACTCAGGCAATCAATACAGCGGCAATCGGAACAGATGGCTTTACGGATTTCAAGGGTGAGGCAGGATTTGTAAACGTCAGAAGCGAGGCCATACAGGACTCCGCGGCGGTTGGCAAACTGTTTAATCATTCGGTCGTCCATATCGAGGATGCTGATGAGTATGGATGGTACAAGATAAAGTCCGGAGACGTTGAGGGATATGTCGCATCTCAGTACGTTGCCACGGGAGAAGACGCGAACGCAATCGCGGCGAACGCAGGATATACAACCGTCAAGGTATCACCCGAGTATCTGAATGTCCGGGCCGATATGGATGAGGCATCTGAAGCGGTGGATATGACAAAGCAGGGAGACGAGCTTGAAGTCATAGAGAATGATGGCGACTGGATTAAGGTCGTAACCGACGACAATGTGTATGGATATGTGTCTGCGAACTACGTCTATGATTTAAAAACTGAATACAAGACAGCTGTTGCAAACGATGAAGCTTATGTTGCAAGCTATGGAAACGACGCGGGAGACGGAAGTTATTCCGAAAACGCGGACACTCCGAGCGAGACATACGTAGAGACGGCCGAGACAGCGGTACAGACGGAGACGACGCCGGAGACAGCAGTGCAAAACGATAATGGCGATGGAAGTGCGGAGGCTTCGCAGGAGACAGCGGCAGCTCAGGACTATGTACGGCCTGAAACAACCGTCGAGACATCAGTACAGGCAGAGACAACCGCCGAAACGGCAGCACAGCCTCAGACAGACGCGCAGCCAGCAGAAACGGCAGCTCCGGAAACTCAGGCACAGGAGACATCAGGATATAACATTTCCGATGAGGAAAAGGCATACCTTGCAACGCTTCCGCAGGATGTACAGAATCTTTTCTATGCTTCCATTGACGCAGGGAATAACGGAGATGCAGCAAAGGCAGCGGACCTGTATAACCAGTACATGGCAGCCGTGAATGGTACATCTGGCACTCAGCAGGAAACACAGGCGCAGACGCAAGCGGAAACACAGCCGGAGACTCAGCCGCAGACTCCGGCAGAGACGCAGGCCCCTGAGACGCAGGCGCAGACATCCGCAGCCCCGGCGGCATCATCAACCGGACAGGCTGTTGCGGACTATGCATGTCAGTTTGTAGGAAATCCGTATGTGTGGGGCGGAACAAGCCTTACAGGCGGCGCTGATTGCTCTGGGTTCACAATGTCAGTGTATGCTAACTTTGGTGTATCTCTTCCTCACAGCGCAGCGGCTCAGTCAGGATACGGTACAAGGGTAAGCCTTGACAGCCTTGCTCCCGGCGACCTGCTGTTTTATGACCACGGAACAGGAAGTATCGAGCACGTCGGCATCTATATCGGCGGCGGCTCAATTGTACATGCATCCACCAGTAAGTCCGGAATCAAGGTTTCCGGAGCGTTCTACAGTACGCCAGTGTGCGCAGTGAGACTTGTCTGACCGCGAGCAATGGCAGTCAGACTGCCGCCATTATTTTGAACTGTCCGGCATTTTCGGACAGTTCGAGGCGTGGCCTTGTGCCGCGCTGTTTGTTGACGAGAGTGGCGGAGTATATTACAATTGAACCAGAAAAAGGGCGGAGGCTGCCGTAGTGCCAATTGAAAAAGAGGAGTAGGCTGCCCGATAAGTGCCAGCGGAAAAAGTTGCCGATGTGCGGAGTGCCGTGCATCGGCTTTTTTGTGCGCAAGAGAAGAGCATAAGCAAACAAAAGACCGTGGAGCATCTCTGCCCACGGCCTTGTTTTTTAATCTTTTTTTTAAAAAGAAATCGGGAGCATCGACAACCGACAACCGAGGTTGTATGCTCCCTTTAAGAACGAATGTTCTTTCCATAGTGAAAATATTATATCATCTCCAAGCCATACTGTCAAGGACATTCTTTATATTGTTATTTGCCCTGCCTTTTATTCTTCACCTCATGCAGCTTCTCCTCTTTTCCCTCTCCCTTTCCCCTTCCTTAAGCCCCGCCTTTGCCTTTAAGCCAACAACGCAGCGCGCATCCCGGGTTTAAAAAGGGAAAAAAGAGCGGAAAAACTTCCCCCTTACAAAAGATTTTAACGGGCGGGAAAGCCAACGGTTTTAACTGTGGGATGAGAGCCCGCTTTTGTTTTTAATATGTTCAAAAAAAATATTTTTTTATGCGACGCGAGATGTGTTTTTTCGCATATTAAGAATAGAGCTGGCAGACAGCGAATTTGTCCGCGCTTCGTAAGCACGGCCTGAAATGTCAGCCCCGAAACAATTGAGTAGTATGACAAACGGCACAGACATCGGCCGTTCCACTAAAAAGTAAGTGCCAGGCACCGAAATTTGATAGTGGATAAATTCTGAAAACTGCGGCTATATCTTTCCTATACGACTAAGTGATGCCACCAGCAATACAAGGAATCCCACGGTTTTAATCGTGGGAGGATGTCAAAGTACCCCGGTGTGCGCGGTAAGGCTTGTCTAAAAAACCAACCACATGATTCGTTTTGCATATTAAAACTGAGCCCGAAGGGAACAGAAATGTTCCCTTCGGGCAAACAAAGTTAAAGCTAAAAAAGGCCAAGGCGGCTATTGACAAATCTAATCGTGCATATTATCATTGAGATACACAAAAGAGGCGTAGGCTGCCAGTAAGTGCCATCAAAAAAGAGGCGTAAGCTGCCAGTAAGTGCTATTAAAAAAGAGGCGTAGGCTGCCAGTAAGTGCCATTAAAAAAGAGGCGTAGGCTGCCAGTAAGTGCCATTAAAAAAGAGGCGTAGGCTGCCAGTAAGTGCCATTAAAAAAGAGGCGTAGGCTGCCAGTAAGTGCCAATTGAAAAAACTGCCGATACACACAAAAATGTGTATCGGCTTTTTAATTCATGCTGGAGGGTCAATTTACCCACGGCCCGTAAAGGGACCGGGGCTTGCTAAAGGCCCCTACTCTTTATAGTTCCGTAAGCTTGCAGCTCACCCATATGGTCCTGGCGTAAGTCTCCCATACTGGACGTTTAGCCCGTCTCCCTCGGCGCAGAGGACTGTGGCTGCATCACCGGACTCTTGACTTGAGCCCGTTTTTTAATTTCCCCAGGATATACCCAGAGAAAAAGATTTAATTATGCGGCTTTAACTTTTGGCTGCTTAAAGCAAGGATTCTCGACCCCTGATACATACATTGTTCCGAGAACGTATAGATTCATGGCTCCTATGCGGTCATCGTTAGACTTATATCCACAGCTGTCGCAGACATACTCGTGCTTGTCATGGTGCCTGTTTTCTTTGTTAATGCGACCACATTTAGGGCATCTCTGCGATGTATAAGCAGCCGGAACCTTGATAACCGCTGCGCCAGCTTCAAGCGCCTTGTACGTTAAATACTGCTCAAACTGATAGAACGCCCATGAACGCGTTTGATTTCGTCCGTTCTTCGTCCTTGCCGACAAATTTGCCTCGTTAAACGATACTCCGGTGAGGTCTTCTATCACGAAAAGTGTGCCTTTTCCATAGTTGTCTATGAGTGTCTTAACTATCTGATGGTTTATGTCAGACATCCAGCGGTTTTCTCGTCCAGACAACTTTTTAAGTTTGCGCTTTGCTGATTTCGTTCCCTTCGCCTGAAGCTCTCCCCTCGTTTTCGCAAACATGTCGCGCTTATCCATGATACTTCTGCCATCAAAAAACATCGTTTTGCCTTTTTCATCGTAAGATACTGCCAAAAACCTTAATCCTCTGTCTATTCCCACGACGTGTGTGGGCCTTGATACATCCATGATATCAGAAGCCTGTCCTGTTATGGGAACGTGGAAGTACCACCTGCCATTCAGCTGTACAAGCTTGCCAGTCCCAAATTTCCACTTTCCATCGAAGTACGTCTTAAAGCACTCAGGGAGTGCAAATGGGACTTTAACTCTGTCGGACAGCGTGTTTAAAGACAGGGCCGTCTTGCCGCCAATAAAGCTGTAGTCTCTTCCATATACAAGGTCCGCCTGCGGGCGCTGAAAATACACTGGCTTTTGCAGCCATTCAAGCGTTCTTGGTACAGAATAATATTTGCCATCCTCGTCTGTATATCTGTATGGCTTTGCCGCGAGCTGTTCTTTGAGCGTTTTGTAGCGCGCAACGACTGTTTTAATAGCTGAGAGAGACATCTGTGATTTAAGACCGAACCTATCCCTGACTTCGCGATAAACAGCTTTTTGAACTTTTGTATATTTCAGCTCAAAGCCGTTATTAAAAATGTATTGCGAGATAAAATTACAGGCGCTTGCATATTGTACGGTCAATTTAGAGAACAGCGCCCCGATATCATCACTAGCGCAGAGGCACAGCTTAACCGTTTTTGTTATATCAGCCAAAATCAACCTCCTTCCATAGTAGTATGTAGAATCGCCACTAACGCGTCGCCTGTTTTTTTTAGACATACTTAATATGTCTAAAAAAACAAAAAACGTACGGCGCGTTTTATTTTTTTTTAAGGGAAAGGAGATAAGCGTGTTTAACGCAAAAAATGACATCTACCAACATAGAAAACACAACAAAAATCTGTTAATAGTACATCTGATTTTTGTATCGAAATACAGAAAAAGGATTTTTCTTGGAAGGTTTAGAAACGACATCAAACAATATATTTTCGACGTATGCGTATCCCACAAATGGTACGTTAAGCGAATGGAGACTGACAAAGACCATATACATGTCCTTATCCAATACAACCCGACAGACAGCATAACGAAAATCGTATCTACTTTAAAACAACACAGCACATACCTTGCGTGGAAGTATCATTCAGATATGCTACAGAACAACTATTGGAAGGAGCGGACGCTGTGGTCTGATGGATACTTTGCGGCTTCTATAGGACAGGTTTCGCAGAAAACTATCGAACAGTATATCGAACACCAAGGTTAAATATTAAAATCGCCCCATAAAGGGGCGACGTTTCTTTTTAAAATTTATGAACAGGACAGAACCAAGACTTTCGCTATATACAATCGACCCACAGTATTGTGATTTTTTGCGCAAAACTGACAGGTGTATAGTTTATAACGGCGGAAATAAGGCAACACGCCCTTTCATCGGTATAATTCTGACAATTACAAGCGCAAATGGACAAAAGTTTAACTATTTTGCGCCTTTGTCATCTCCAAAACCTAAACACCTCACGATACACGATAACGTGGATTTAATCAAAATTAACGAAGGAAGAGAAGGGGTCATTAATCTCAACAATATGTTCCCGGTTCCAAAAGAATGCCTGCATATTGTAGATACTACATCGAGGCAAGGAGACTCAGAAGAAACTCAAAAATACAAATATCTTCTTTCGAGACAGCTCGCGTGGTGTAATGTAGATTCCAATGCGCAAATGATTCTTAGAAAAGCTGAGGTTTTGTATAGGAAAATCATATTTGGTCATGCTACAGCAAAGCTTGTCGCTCGTTGCTGCAACTTTATTGAGGACGAGAAAGCCTGCGTCATGTACTGCGAACTGCATGGCTACAGCTTAGCTTAACTAAAAGCAAAGAACACAAAAAAGACCATCGCCTTTTCGCGATGGTCTTTTCTTTCTCCTCACTTAATCACAACAAAATCCGCTACCTGCCTTGGACCTTCGCTTGTTCCGTAGATGGCATTGAGAACCTCCCCGCCTGTCACCATTGTAGAAGAACCCCCGCCATCAAGGTTAAATCCTGTAGTGCATCCCTTGCTTTCCAAAAATTCGGCCTCTTCCTTGAACGTCAGCCCGTCAGACTCCCCGTCATTCATCCGCCCGTCAGACACGCAAAGCCAGATATGCCCCGGCTCTTTTCCCTGCCCGATGAATGTACGCTGCGCCCGGCTTGTATCGCTGCCGCCTACATATTCGCCATCCCGCAGAAGAGTGGGACCGAACCCGAACGTGTCTGTAAGCTCTTTTGCCGCCACAATCTCTTCCGCCGTTTTTCCTTCCATTTTCTTCCCATCCACAAGCATTCCCGTGTTTGCATTATATCCGCCCTGTCCGTTAAATTCACCCCCGTGTTCCACCACGCCGTTTCTGATAACCGTGGCATTTCTCTCCGCGTAGGATGTCCAGTCGTCGTTTGTCATCAGAACCACGCCCGGGAGACTGTCGTATGCCTCCTTTACTGTCTGAAGAGAACCGCCATACTTTCCGGAAGATGAGCGTGTAAAAATCCTCGAAAAGTCAGACGTCTTAATTTCCGCGGCATATACCCACGCGTGTTTGTACCATTCCTTAACCACATTAACTTTCAGCGTCTCGTCTTTGTATTTTTTCGGATATCCTTTCGTCTTTTCTTTCTCTTCCTTTCCCTCCATTTTTCGCCCCTCTCCTCCTTTTGTAGCGGCAAGGTACTGAAAAGAGCAGAAGCCTTTCTTTCCGGAAGAGGTAATTACTGGGGCCCAGACAGTGGCTTCCTTCCTCCAGTCATGCGTAGCGCCGGATAGTAGCATGATGCTGTCCCCGGGGCGCAGCGTTTCAATTATTGTGCTCTGCGTGCTCGGGCTTTCCCGAACGTTCAGGCTTGTCTGCGCATACATGACCGTTCCCTTTTCGGTTTCCGTTTCCGTTTCAGCGGCAAACGATACCACGGGAGCAGTCCCGCAGGACATAGCCATGAGGGCCGCGGCTGTCTTAATCATCGAAGCTCCAAATTTTTTTCTCATATTTTTCCTCCATTTTTTAAATTTTTTTTTGCCCTGACTTTTGGGCTGTTTCGAAATTAATATGGGAAATTTTTCCAAAAAAAGAACCATGGCCTTCCGCCATTTTTTAAATTTTTTTTTGCCCTGACTTTTGGGCTGTTTCGAAGTTAATATGGGAAATTTTTCCAAAAAAAAGAACCATGGCCTTTCGCCATGGTCCTTTCCTTTTTCTTTTTAATCTTTTTTTCTTCCCTCAGGTCCGCGCCATTAAAGCGATTACTCGATTTTAATGAGCGCTTTCTTTTCCTCTTCTTTTTCCTCCTTCTTTGCAACCTGAAGAGCCAGGATGCCGTCCTCGAACTTTGCCTTTACATCCTCAGGCTTTACGGCGGCACCGACGTAGTACGAGCGGCTCACACTGCCAGCGCAGCGTTCGCGGCGAATGTATCTGCCGTTCTTTTCTTCTTTCTCTTCTTTTTCCTGTCCCTTTTCCGCAGATACGGTCAAGTACCCGTTTTCGACAGAGACAGAAATCTCATCCTTCTTAAAGCCCGGAAGGTCGATGGCGACATCGTAGTGGTCGCCGCTGTCCTTGACGTCGGTCTTCATGAGGTTTCTGGCATTTTTTCCGTAGAGCTTTTTATCGATATCTTCGTCAAAAAGGAAAAAGTCTGAAAGCAAGTTGTTATTAAAAAGAGCTGGCATAAGCATTTTAAACACCTCCAAAAAAGACATATTCTGTGAGCAATTTTTCTTTCTTTTTTTGCTCAACTATGTAATAGCACTAATTGTTAGCACTGTCAAGAGGTGAGTGCTAATAGAAAAGAGAACGCTTTTTCTCGGCTTTTATTTGAAAGCTGCCGCTCTCTGTATCTTCTTTTTTCTTTTCTCTTTCTCCCCCTCCGTCTCCTTTTCCTCTGTTTTTCTCATGATTTTTCCAATGATTAAAACATACCATACGGGCGACGCGAGAGCGAGAAGAAAGAGAACAAAAAGAAAAATAAATACCGCCTCAGGCAACCTCTATCGAGAAGAGATTGTTGTCCCCCTCGCCCATCGCGATGAGAGACTCTACGGCCTTTGCTGCGTCGACGCTGGTCTTGACATCGGTCTTCATAATATTTCCGGCATTTCTTCCCCCAAAAAAACAAGAGGAGCGACATAATCGCTCCTCCAGGATGTTTAGCAGTTATTCTCTGCACTGGAAACGGGTTTTAGGTCTCCGTTCCGACCAATGGAAACGGGTTTATAAGGTCTCCGTTCCGACCTGTGAATACGATTCCTTTGTTCAACATTAGTATACATGAAAAAGCCCTAAATTACAAAAGATTTTAACGGGCGAGAAAGCCCACGATTTTAACCGTGGGATGAGAGCCCGCTTTTGTTTTTAATATGTTCAAAAAATATTTTTTTTATGCGACGCGAAACGCGTTTTTTCGCATATTAAGAATAGAGCTGGCAGGCAGCGAATTTATCCGTGCTTCGTAAGTACGACCGGAAATGTCAGCTCCGAAACAATTGAGTGGAATGTAAAACACAGAAATCGAGGTATCAACTGCTTATGCACACTGTGAGACTGCTTTTAGATACAACTGAACATGATAAGTACGTCATCAACAGGCGGTTTCACGCGGTCAGCCATATCCATAACGTACTCGTGAAACACGCCATGAAGCTCTTAAAGAAGCTGTCTTTTGATACAGAGTATCAGAATTTAAGACAACAGTATGGCGCTCTTCTTAAAAAAGGGGAGCTGTCTGAGAGTGATGAGGAGGTAAGGAAACAGCTTTCGGCAAGTATGCGCGAAATCCTTAACTCATACGGTCTGTCTGAGTTTGCGTTTCAGGCATATATCAAAGTGTGCGCCAGACAGTTTAAGAAACTCCTCTCCTCACAGCAGGTACAAAAAGAAGCCACCCGTGTATGGAAAGGAGCTGCGGCTGTCATCTATGGCGACGGCAAAGAAATCAGCTTTAAGAAATTCAACGAGTTTAACACCATATGCGGTAAGACAAACACAAACGGCGCCAAGTTTATCAAAGACGAAACAGGAATGTCAGTGCGCTGGCTCGGGCTTAATATAAAGTGCGTCCTTCCGAAGGAAAGAGCATACATTGATGAGTCCCTTAATAATAAAATTTCGTACTGCGAGATTGAGCGCAAGATGTTTCCTAACGGATGGCACTACTACGTAATCGTATATCTGAAAGGCGACGCTCCGCATAAACTCAAGAAGGTCGGTGGCGCAGAAAGTACAACTGGCTTAGACATGGGCGTCTCTACTATCGCAGCCGTGTCAGACAAAAGCGTAATGCTTGCCGAGCTTGCGCTGAAGTGCAGCGAATATGACAAACGCATCTCAAAGATTCTTGTTTCTATGGATGCTTCGAGACGAGCGATGAACCCGAACAAATACAACGCAGACGGTACAATCAAAAAGGGCAATCGGGACAAATGGGTGTTTTCCAAGACTTATGTTAAAAACCTTAGAAAGCTCCGCTCTTTGTACAGACAAAAATCTGCATACATTAAACAGTCTCATAGAGAGATGATAAACAAACTGCTTGCGGAATCAGTTAATTTTATCGTCGAAGATATGTCTTTTAAGGGTCTTGCCCGCAGAGCAAAGGAAACGAAGCGCTCGGACAAGATGACTGAGATAAAGCAGAAGGACGGCAGTGTAAAAGCAGTCAATAAGTTCTGCCGCAAGAAGCGCTTCGGCAGGTCGATGAACAACAGGGCATCAGCACTGTTTTTAACGCTTCTGTCGGAAAAAGCCGCGGCATATGGAGGCGGCGTATATAAAGTAGATACCAAGGAATTTAAGGCAAGCCAGTTCGACCACACAACTGGAGAATACACGAAACATAAACTGTCCGAGCGTGAGAAAGAGGTTGGCGGGCACATGGTCCAAAGAGACCTGTACAGCGCTTTCCTTCTTAAAAACGCAAACAACACTCTGGATAAGCCAGACG
>Ga0256406_1006658_pt1 | contig 11441 bp, 8 predicted proteins | sample RumenRJG_03DNA_FD_185986 | JGI IMG/M metagenome (GOLD analysis project Ga0256406, IMG submission 185986) | Bovine rumen microbial communities from Lethbridge, Alberta, Canada - RJG_03 | ecosystem: Host-associated > Mammals > Digestive system > Stomach > Rumen | place: Canada: Alberta | collected...
CGCCTGCTGCGCGGCAGCTCGTTCATCTACTCCGACTCCGGGCGCGACATCAGCGTGCGCGAGTACGGGCCCTTGAACTTCGAGGACGGGATCACCAAGGCCCTGGGGCGCCTGCTCTCAGGCGACTGGAGGCCTGAGAACGTCGAAGCGACGCGCTACCTGCGCTCCAACATGCTCTGGCGCGGCTTCATGAGCCGCATCTCGCCGTGGAACGACAGCCGCATCGTCGTCATCGCCACGGCAAGCGACGACGCGCAGCTGCGCATGATCTCAGACGATCTGGACAACGATCAGGTCAACCGCAGCATCGGCGGCGACCTGAGCATCATCTCCGGGCAGGATTCCGTCCGCTCGTTCTCCGTTGGGGACAAGATCTACTCGGGCAACGTATCAAGCTACTTCAAGCTGCTGTTCCTGCTGGCAAAGCACGAGGTCTGGCTGGCCATCGCCGGCTTCATCGCCGTGGCCTTCGCCGGCTACTGCATATCAGGCTGCCTGAGGCGCCGCGCCAGGAGGCGCATCGCCGGGAGCCTGGGCCAGCTCAGCGATGAGGAGAAGAAGAAATGACCAGGACGATCAACCGCAGGACCGCCATCGCCGTAGCGGCGACCGCCGCGCTCTGCGCCGGCTGCTACGCCGCGTTCGCAGCCTCGGACGCCGACTACCAGCGCGACCGCGGGATCATGCAGAGGCCTTCGGCATCCGCATCCCAGGCCGCGCCGCAGAACGCGCAGGCCCAGCCAGCCTCCTCCGCGCAAGCCCCTGCCGCAGCCCCCGCGCAGGACTCCCAGGCAGCCCCCGGCAGCAGCCTGAGCCAGAACGCCGCGCCGTCGGCGCAGCACTCCTTCTCGCCGCAAAACGGCTCCCAGCAGGCGGGCGCGGGCGATCAGAACACCGTGAAGTCGCTGCTCAAGCAGGCGCACTTCTGGCATGACAAGTACCAGCCGGCCATGGCCGCGCAGAGCCTGAACCGCGTGCTGCTTGCCGATCCTGACAACGCCGACGCGCTCTACCTGCTCTCGCTTTGGGCCTCCGAAACCGGCGACTCCGAGGGCGCCGAGCGCTACCGCCGCCGCCTCGAGGTCGCCCACCCGCGTGACAGCCGCCTGCAGTCGCTGCAGAACGAGAAGGATCTGTCAAAGCTCTCCAAGGACCAGCTGCACCGCGCCCGCCAGCTTGCCGCCTCGGGCAACATCCCCGGGGCGCTGCAGGCCTACCGCCAGCTCTTCCCCAACGGGAACGTGCCGCGCAGCCTGATGAACGAGTACTACCTGACGATGTCGGGCGATCCCTCGATGCAGCAGCAGGCATTGCAGGGCGTTGCCAGCTACATCAGGCAGAACCCCACCGACACCGATGCGAAGATCACCTACGGCAAGCTGCTCTCCTACAACGAGCAGACCCGCGAGTCGGGCATCGAGGTGCTTGACTACTACGCCAGCGACTCGCAGGACGCCGACAAGGCGCTGCGCCAGGCCCTGATCTGGCTCAACCCCACCGAGCAGAGCGAGAAGTACTACCGCAACTACCTAAACCGCCACCCCAACGACACCGAGGTGCGCAACCGCTTTGCAACCGCGGTGGCCGATCATATGAACCAGTCGGCCTACTCCTCGTTCCGCTCGCAGAACACCGCGCAGGCCAAGGCCCAGTTCGAGGACGTGCTAAAGCGCGATCCCAACAACGCTGTCGCGCTCGAGGGCCTGGGCTACCTGCTGCAGGCAACCGGCGACTACCAGCAGGCCTCCGACTACCTAAGCCGCGCCTCCTCGGTCAACCGCGATCTGCCAAAGAAGCAGAAGCTCGCCTACGACGCGCAGTTCGCCAAGGCCCGCGCGCTTGAGAAGGCAGGCGACCTCCAGGGAGCCGAGAACGCGGCCGACGCGCTTGAGAAGCTCCCAGGCGGCGACGCAAAGGCGCTCAACCTCTACCGCGCCTCGGTCGAGCGCAAGCTCAAGCTCTACCAGAAGGCCGAGGATCACCTGCGCGCCGTGCTCGCCGACGATCCGTCGAACAAGGCCGCAGGCGAGATGCTCTACTACACGTTGAAGGACGCAGGCAAGTCCGCCGAGGCCAAGGCCGTGGCAGCCTCGCTGCCGCAGGATCTGCGCGAGGCGATCGCAAAGCGCGAGGCCGTGCCGCCTGATCCGGCCGCGGGATTGAGGCGCCAGGCCCAGTCCGCGCTCGCCTCAGGCGACGAGGCCGGCGCCATCGCCGCCTTGGAGCGCGCCGCCTCGCTCAAGCCCTCCGATCCTTGGATCAGGCACGATCTGGCAGACGTGCTCCACCGCGCCGGTCGCGACGCCGAGGCCCGCGAGAACCTCTCGCGCCTGCTTGGCGCAGCCTCGCCTGCCGCGCTCTTTGCAGCGGCGACGCTGCAGAGCAAGTGGGGGGACCTCAAGGGCGCATCGGACACGATGAGCCGCATCCCCGCCTCATACAACGCCAAGGGCGTCTCCGACCTCAGGCGCAGCCTCACGCTGCGCGCCGGCATGGCCGACGCCGAAAGCTACCTTGCCTCCGGCAACAAGGCCGCAGCGCTCAACACCCTCCAGGGGCTTGAGCGCAACGCCTCTGGCATGCAGTCGCCTGACCTTGGGCACCTTGCCTACCTCTTCCTGAAGGCAGGCGACAGCGCCAAGGCGCGCATGTACGCCGACCGCGCCGTCGCAGGAGGGATCAGCCCGGACGCCTCGCTTGGCGACTACGCCGACACGGTCTCCGTCTACAACGAGCTTGGCCTCTACGACCGCGCCCGCGCCATCACCGGCAACCAGTCCCTCCTCGCCAACAGCGATCCGTCCGCCCTTGCCGCGATGCGCAACGGCGACGTCATCAGGCAGGCCGACCGCCTGCGCACCCTGGGCCGCAGCGCCGACGCCTACGATCTGCTCTACGGCGCGCTGCAGCAGTCCCCCCAGGATCCCGATCTGATGTGCGCCATGGGCCGCATCTACCAGGATAACAACCGTCTGGACGAGGCCGAGGTGATCTTCGACCGCGCCTTCACGATGGCCCCGGACAACGAGGGCGCCTTGAAGGGCGCGATCAACGCCGCGCTCGCCAACAACCACGAGGAGAAGGCCCTGGCGCTTTCGCAGCGCCTCGAGTCCTCGCAGGATCCAGACACGCTCTACCTCAAGGCCCGCGTGGCCGCCGGCAACCACCAGTACCGCCAGGCCATCACCTACTTAAGGCAGACCAAGTCGATGCTCGAGGGCTCGCCCTACATCGCCGATCCGCTCGCCACCGGCGCCGCCGCGGTGCCGCTCCAGGCCTCCGCGACCCACGCCTACAACAACCCGTTCCGCAACGATCACGAGCTTACGGCGCGCAACCAGACCAACACTCCGGCCATGCCGTGGGAGGCCTCCAACTCGACCACCACCGCGGTCGATCCGGCCTCGGCCTACATGTTCAACACCGACGAGATCAGCCGCCGCCGCACGCTCAACAACGTGGACAAGATGCTGCGCGAGATGTACGACATCACCGCGACGCGCATAGAGCTTGACGCCTCCGGGCGCCAGAAGGACGGCGAGGACGGCCTTTCGAAGGTCAACGAGATCCGCGGCACCGTCGCGGCCTCGACCCCGGTCTTCGACGACAACCGCCTCACCGCGAGCGTGACGGTCGGCGCGATGAAGGCCGGCAAGGCCAAGCCCGACTCCAACCGCAAGTTCGGCACCAACCCCTTGGGCTTTGCAACCCAGGCCCTGGTCAACAGCCTCAACTCCTTGAACGACGCGGCCAAGGCCGCGGTCGCCGCCGATGCGGCGACTGCCGCCGCAGGCGGCACCGGCACCGCGGTTTCAAACCTCGCTGCCAGCATGAACATGTCCGCAAGCGCCATCACGGCCCTGGCCGGGCGCGGCCACACCTCGTACGCCGAGATTGAGGCCGCCGCGGACAACAGCGCGGCGACGGCCTCGCTGCTCCAGGAGTTCGGCTTCGGCAGCGGCGGGCACACCGCGCTCGAGCAGATCTACGCCCTGATCTACAACTACCATGACGACACCTATGGAATGCACGAGGGAGGATCGCTATCCGACCAGGGCGCCGAGGTCAACCTCGCCCTCTCCGGGCGCTCCTACCGCGCCGACATCGGGTCCTCGCCACTGGGCAAGGACAACTCGACCATAGTGGGCGGCCTCTACCTCTTCCCGAAGGTCACGCCGAACACGGAGCTGCGGCTCAACCTCGAACGTCGCGCCGTCAACGACAGCGTGCTCTCCTACTACGGCGTGAAGGACAACTACTCGGGGATGTTCTTCGGCGGGGTCACCAAGAACGGCGGCAGCGTGGGCTTTGCCTGGGACAACGGCTCCTACGGCGCCTACGGCGACGTGCGCTACTACTTCTACCGCGGCGAAAACGTGATGGACAACCACATGTGGGGCGCCGGGCTTGGCGCCTACGCAAGGCCCATCAACAACAGCGTCCAGCAGCTGCAGGTCGGCGTCGACTTCCAGTACATGGACTACCAGCACAACGAGAACCACTTCACCGCAGGCTACGGCGGCTACTTCTCGCCGCAGGACTACTACTCAATCGCCATCCCGGTCAACTGGAAGCGCATATACAACCAGAACCTGGAGCTGCAGCTTGGAGCCTCCATCGGCTACCAGTCCTACACCAACGAGGGCGGCGCCTACTTCCCGACCGACGGAGTGGCCCAATCGACCTTGCAGACCATTGCCGACTGGGGATTGGCGCCTGAGGCGACCTTCGGCTCCGAGGACAAGGACGGCATCAGCGGATCGCTGCGCCTGGGCGTCGACTACCGCTTCAACGACGCGTTCTCCATCAGCGGCAACATCAACTACAACACCTTCGGCGAGTACAAGGAGGCCAACGAGATGCTGAGCTTCAAGTACCTGACCGGCATAGACTCGTACCTGTGAGGCGCAGATGGCAGACAATGGCTCATACCGCTCCTACGTGGAGAACATCCAGCAGGCGCCGGGGTGGTTCGACTTCGCGGCGATCGTCATCAGCATGATCGCGGTCAACGCCCGCAACGGCGAGGATCAGGATTTCCTCGCCGAGGCTGGGGCGAGGGTGGCGGACCTCTACCCGCTGCCGGAGGTCGATGGGATCGACGAGCTCAACCTCGCGGTGAACTCCAGGCTCGACGCCTTCAAGTGGGGGATCGCGCGGATAGAGGACACCCGTGACAGCCTCACCATCGACCACACGGGACTGCCGCAGGCTGCCGATCCGGCGCTCCAGAGCGCCTGGGCCGACGGCTTCCGCGCGGTGCTGCGCGGGCTCTACGCCCAGTGGCTCTACCAAAGCGGCGCCCCTTCGGATCTCACAGTCAGCCTCGAGAGGACCATCGGGTCCTCTGAGGCGGTGTTCAGGCTTAAGAAGGCATGATGATGCTAAAGGCTTTTCGGAAAATAATCGGGGGCGCCGCGCTGGCAGCCTCCGCCATCACGCTCTCGCAGGCCCACGCCGGGGCCTGGGACGACTACAAGGCGCTGTATGTGAAGGACAACGGCGCGGTGGTCGACACCTACAACCACAACATGTCCCACTCGGAGGGACAGAGCTACGGGCTGATGTTCGCGCTGGCCTACAACGACCGCGACGCCTTCGCCAAGATCCTCTCCTTTGCCGAGGACAAGCTCAAGAATCCCGCAAACGGGCTGCACTACTGGGCCTACAAGCCAGAGGAGGCCGATCCGGTAGCCGACAAGAACAACGCCTCGGACGGCGATCTCATGATGGCCTGGGCCCTGGTGAAGGCCGGCAGCGCCTGGGGCGTCAAGGAGTACACCGCCAAGGGCGAGGAGCTTGCCAAGGCCATCGCCGACAACTGCACGGTGGACTTTGCAGGCTACAAGCTCCTGCTCCCCGGCACCGAGGGCTTCTACCGCAACTCGAGCGTCATCGTGAATCCCTCGTACCTGATCTTCCCGGCGCTGCGCGCCCTGGCGGACGAGACCCATGCCAAGGCCTTCGAGGATCTCTACAACGACGGCAAGCGCCTGCTCGAGGCCATCGCCAAGGCAGGCTTCAAGGTCAACCTCACCCCCGACTGGGTGGAGATAGACGCCCAGGGCAACATCGCCCCGGCCTCGGACTGGCCTGCCCGCTCAAGCTACGACGCGATCCGCGTCCCGGCCTACGAGGCCTGGGACGATCCTGACTCCCCGCTTCTTGGGATCTGGAAGGCCTGGTTCCAAGGCTACGGCGAGGAGAACACCCCGGCCTGGGTCAACGTAACCACCGGCGAGGTCGCAAACTATCCAGAGCCTGAAGGGCTCAAGGCAGTAAGGCAGCTTGCCCTGGGCGCCCAGATCCCAGAGCCTGTGATCACGAGCAAGGACGACTACTACAACGCATCCTTGAAGCTCCTCGCCTTCCTCGCCTCGCAGCGTTTTTAAGGCATCGCGCAAAAATTCGCAGCGCCGGCGCAAAGCCGGCGCTTTCTTTTCTCATGAGCGTGCGGATGCGCGCGCCTTTTCCTAAGATCAAGAAGAAAACACTCTTTTCAAACGCCTTTTTGAGGGAGGTGTGGGCGATGGGCGCTTTGATCATGACATCAGCGCAGGCAAGGGAGCTGCTCTTGCAGCTGCGCAAGGTTTTTGACATCGCAAGGTTCGTCGATCCGGCGCGCAACCGCATCATCGAGCTTGACGGCGAGGGCGGGAGGCTCAAGATCAGCGACGCCATCTGCCACGCGGTCTGGAACCGCGGCCAGCGCTGCCAGAACTGCGTCTCCTCCAAGGCGCTGACCACCGGCGGCCGCGCCTTGAAGCTCGAGTACCTCGACGGCGATCCCTACATCGTGGTGGCCCAGTACGCCGAAGTGGACGACTACCCCTGCGTGCTCGAGACCGTGGTCCAGGCAGGAGATGACATCATCCTCTCGGGCGCCCCCGACTCGGAGGCCTTCCTGCAGCGCATCAGGCTGCACAACGAGAACGTCTGGAAGGATCCACTCACCTGCGCCAAGTCGCGCGGCTACTACGACGAGCAGTTGTGCGTGCTGCGCGCAGGCGCCGTCGCGGCCGTGGAGGTCGAGGGCTACGCAGCCTTGGAGGAGCGCGATCCCGAGAGCGCCCACCAGGCCATCGCCACCGTGGCCGAGGCCATAGTGAGGAACTGCCGCCCCGACGACATCCTGGTGCGCTACACCGGCGGCACCTTCCTGCTGTGCTGCCACAACCTGAGCAAAGAGGAGTGCTTGAAGGGCCTGATGCGCCGCCTCCAGAGGAAGATCAAGGAAGCGCTGGGCGACGCCCTGGGCGATGCCGCCCCGGGCATCGCCATCGCAGGCTGCTACGGGCCGGGCCTGGCCGAGGATCTCGTGCCCGAGGCGTTGAACGCGCTCAAGCAGTCTGAGAGCAACCTCGACCTCATGATCGCGGTGGCCTTCATCGATCCTCCGCCGCTCCCGTTTCCAGGCGGCAATGAAGAGGCCTGAATCCCGGGGCGGCAGGCTCTCTTGGGAGCTGTCGAAAAAAAACTTGCACAATTGAAAAAGGCAGTTATAATAGTCACCGTTTTCTGACGCGGGAATAGCTCAGTTGGTAGAGCATAACCTTGCCATGGTTAGGGTCGCGGATTCGAGTTCCGTTTCCCGCTCCAGAAAAACGGCAGTTTTCAAACTCCGTCCAAAGCCCGTTTCCTCTTGTGGCGCTTGGGATGAAGTTGCAGGAAGGCCCGGGGCGCAAGCTCCGGGCCTTCCTGCTTTCGCGCCCCGTCTGGCGCCTCAAGGCCGCGGCAGCAGCCCCGTCTCAGATCGCCTTTCTCAGCCCTTGTCGAAGATCCCCTCGTGCAGATCGAGGATCAACTCGGCGCCCGGCACCGGCGGCAGCCCCGCGCTGCCAGGCGCGGTGAAGGCCTCGCGAAGCCCCGGCGTCCAGTGCAGCGACGGGAAGGTCGCGCGCGTCACCCTGCCTGCGATCTCCGATCCCCTGCCGCTTGCAACCTTGAAGGCAAAGCGCGGCTCGACCAGGGTGCCGCGGGCTATGGCGATGATGTCGCCGTGGTGCTGCACCGCATCCCTAGCCTGAGCCTCGGAGAAGACGCCGCCCACCACGATGAGCTTGCACTTGGGATCGATGCCCTCGCGGAAGATCCGCCCGTAGCTCCTGGGATCGCCGTCCGGGCCTGAGGCATAGCCGTTCCAGAGCGAGAGGTGGACGTAGTCGACTCCAAGCCTTGACACCTCTCTGGCAAGCTCAAGCCCCTCGCGCCAGGTGTAGCCAACCCCGTCTTCGTGGATCTCTTCGGGGCACATGCGGTAGCCGACGATGAAGCTCTTGGGAGCATACTCATCTGCCGCGCGCAGGACCTCGCGCACCACGGCAAGCGGGAAGGCCATGCGATTCTCCAGGCTCCCGCCCCACTTGTCGGTGAGTAAGTTCGTGTTCCTTGAGAAGAACTGCTGGAGCAGGTAGTGGTTGGCCCCGTGGATCTCAACGCCGTCGAAGCCCGCCTCGGCCGCGCGCCGCACCGCCTGCCCGAAGTCCTTGATGATCTGCCCCATCTCGTCCTCGGTGAGCGCGCGCACCGGATAGTGGCGGCTCACGGCGCTCGGTGCGGCCACATCCTGCCCCTTCAAATACCTGCCGACAGCGAGCCTGCCGCCGTGGTGGATCTGCACCACCGCCTTGGCGCCGTCCTTCTTGAGCGCGGCGGCTACCTTGGAGAGGCCCTCGATGTGGTCATCAGACCAGATCCCAAGCTGCTCGGGGTAGCCCGGCTGGGAGCACGGACCGCCGTTTTCGCTCACATAGCAGAACTCGGTGATGAGAATCCCCGCAGCCTTCGAGCGGGCCTTGTAATAGTCAAGAGTGTCATCCGACACGAAGCCGCCAGGCAGGCCCGAGCTTGTGAGCATCGGCGCCATCGCGATGCGGTTTGGCAGCACTGCCCCGCGCCTGAGCTCCACCTTGTCCATGAGATCGTTCATAAGAGCCTCCAAAAACATCTTTAATTCTAGAATTATCGATATGTTTTTTTAAAAAAACATGCTTTTCAGCTTCAAAGGTTCTCCCTCACATAGTCGGCGATCTTGGCAAAAGCGTCTTTGCTGCGCCTGTAGTAGGTCCACTTGCCCACCCTGGTCGACTCCAGCAGCCCCGCCCGCTCAAGCTGGGAGAGGTAGACCGAGACCGTGGACTGTCCAAGCCCGGTGACGCGGCAGATCTCGCCCACGCAGACTCCGACCTTGTCCATGTCCACGCCGCTCTCGCAGTGGAAATGGGAGGAGGGATCCTTGAGCAGATCGAGGATCTTGAGCCGGCCCTCGTTGGAGAGCGCCTTGAAGACATCCAATGCATCCATGGGCAGCATTATATCGATTTTTTTAGAAATGTAAGCGGCAGCAGGACGGTTTTTTCAAATGGCCGAAGACGGGCGCGGCCCCAAGCAAGGGGGAGCGGGAGAGGGTTAGATGGCCCGCCGCCCCCTTAACCTTATCAAGACTCGCTTGCGCGCGACGAGAATGCCGCGAGGATCTCCTCCATGTCGCCAAGGCTCCTTGCCACCAGGTGGGCGCCAGCGCCGTAGAGGACGGACGCGGCCTTCGAGAGCGCGGCCCTGCGCCCCGCCCCGTCAAGCGCCGTCCATTGCGCGGCGCTGCAGCCTGCCGCCGAGCTGCCCTCGGCTATGCCTACGGTGAAGGCCCCGGCGTTGCGCCCCTCCTGCATGTCAGAGGGGGTGTCGCCTATCTTGATGAGGGAGGAGACGCGCTTGACCCCCAGCCTCTCCATGTTGCAGAAGATCATGTAGGGCCAGGGCCTGCCATGGCCCCCGGCGTCATCGGCGGTGGCGACGCAGTCGGGGCGGTAGCCCTGCGCGGCAGCCTCCCTCACTACCACCTCCATCATCCTCGGGGTGTAGCCGGTGGTGGAGCCTATCTTGATGCCATGGGAGCGCAGGAGTTCGACTGCCTTGAGAAGCCCTGGCTTCAGCTCGCAGTGGGAGGGCAGCTCGTTCATCAGCGCAGGCTCGAAGCGCGAGTAGATCGCCTCGGCGTCATCGCCGGTGCTCGCCCGCCCCTGCCTTGCCTCGAACTCGGAGGCGATGCGATCGCCCTTGAGCATGGCCTTGATGTGATCGCGCTTGAGCATGCCCATCGGGGCGCGGATCTCCGCGTCGGTGGGGCTGATGCCGAAGTCGGCGAACGCGGCGCGGAAGGCCGCCACCGGGGCCATCGAGCCGAAGTCCACGGTGGTGCCGGCCCAGTCGAAGATCACGGCCTCAGGCAGGATCATGAAAGCCTCCCCAGGTAGTCCTTGAAGATCCTGAGGATCCTCTCGACGTCGTCCATCCCGATCTCGCCGATGTTCCCCAGGCGGAAGGTCTCCTGGGCCGTGAGCTTGCCCGGGTAGATGACGTAGCCGCGCGACTTCAGGTAGGCGTGCATGTCCTTGAAGTCCACCTTCACGCCCTCTGGGTAGAAGAAGGTCGTGATGATCGGCCCCTGGTGATCCTTGACGTATGTCGTAAAGCCCAGCTTCCGCATGCCCTCGGTGAGCGCGCGGTTGCACGCCTGATAGCGCGCGAGTCTGGCCTTGCGCCCGCCCTGCGCCTCAAGCTCCGAGAGCGCCTCGTGGAAGGCCGCGACGACGTGGGTCGGCGAGGTGAAGCGCCACTTGCCGCCGTCGCGCTCCATGGTCTCGTACTGATCATAGAGGTCGAGCGAAAGCGTGCGGGCGTTGCCCTTGGACGCCTCGAGTATCTTGCGGCTTGCGATCACGAACGAGAAGCCCGGCACGCCCTGGATGCACTTGTTGGCAGAGGAGATGAGGAAAGAGATCCCAAGGCCCGGCACGTCGATGTCCACGGCGCCGAATGAGCTCATCGCATCGACGATGAACATCAGTCCGTGCGCCCTGGCCACCTTCGCGATGCTCTCCAGATCGTTGAGGATCCCCGAGGTGGTCTCGGAGTGGACCATCGAGATGGCGGTCACCTCCGGGTGCGAGGCGAGGAACTCCTCGACCCTGCCAGCAGAAGGCACCTCGTTCCACCTGAAGTCCACCCGCTCGTGCCTCACCCCTTCGCGCTCCATGATCGCGATCATGCGCTCGGAGTAGGCGCCGTTGACCAGCACCAGCACGGTGTCGTCCTTCGAGGGGATCGACGAAAGCACCGACTCGACACCGAAGGTGCCCGAGCCCTGCATGAGGACCGCGGCGTAGTCCTTGGGATCGGCATGGGCTATTTCAAGGAGCGATGCGCGGATCTCCTGCGTCATCGCCTTGTAGTCGTCATCCCAGGTGCAGCGGTCGACGAGCATCGCCTCCCTCACCCCGAGGGACGTGGTGAGCGGCCCCGGGGTGAGCAGTTTGTAGCTGTTCGGATCGCCTTTGACCCAAGGCTTATCAAAAAAGCGCCGTAAAACCCCGGGCTTCAGCCCGGGGATATAAGGCGCCTAATCGGGGGTATTCTGGTTTTCAATGTATTGTCTGATGATA
>Ga0256406_1006659_pt1 | contig 11439 bp, 9 predicted proteins | sample RumenRJG_03DNA_FD_185986 | JGI IMG/M metagenome (GOLD analysis project Ga0256406, IMG submission 185986) | Bovine rumen microbial communities from Lethbridge, Alberta, Canada - RJG_03 | ecosystem: Host-associated > Mammals > Digestive system > Stomach > Rumen | place: Canada: Alberta | collected...
ATGCCCAGCGGTCATTGCTCGGAAACTTGGAAGACCCGTCGTAACGGCCGTTCAGTTCAACCAGGATACGGTTCTTGTAATTGTAGTTCAACCTGCCGAAAAAGCCGGCGGAACCTACTGCCCTGTACTCATGGGAATAGGTATTCTTGCCATCTGCATCATTTGTCAACGCTATGTCGACGAGATTTTTGTCCAGAATGCCATAGTAATCATTCCTCAGGTATTCGTAATCTGATTTGTCGGCATTGAAACCGAGCATCAGATTGAAATTATGATCTTTCGCCACAGTGATCTCATAGTTGCCGTAAATGTTCGTGTTCCATCCGCGTGTCCAGCTTCTACGGTCCGAAATGTAGGTGGTGGTGCTCAGGGTCGCCTCACTAGGCGTGACAGACCACGTGTTCATGAGGGTCACCGGAAGATTCACCTGATCATACCGCCAGTTGGTCGTAAGATAAGTATAATCAGCATTAAGCGTCAATCCTTTCACTATGTTCATCTTAACGAAGCCGCCAAGCCTCAGATTGTCCGTCTTGGAAGAATTGTCCCCAGCCTGCTTGCGGTATGCGATGGCATTCCTGGCGTCCATGCCATTGATCGTGCCCCAAGGCCCGAAAAAGCTGCCCCATCTCCACATGTACTGATAAGTCCCCTGGCGGAGGGCATCAGTCGGGTCTTTGTAATTCTTATACATATAATTGACCCTTGCCCCTATCTGCAGCCAGTCAGTCGCCCAAGACGAGATGTTCACAGTGGCATTGTATTTATCCAGTTTGTCGGGATTGAATTCCATCAGGCCTTGCTCGCGATCGTACCCGAACGAAACGTAATAGCTTGTCTTCCCAACGGTTCCCTGAACGGAGAGATTGTGGTTCTGGGACGGAGCAGCGTCATTGAACATGATTCCGCCGACATCCCAGTTGGCGAAATAGCCGACTCCTGGAATGTAGTCATCCCCTTCCACCATTTCACGATAGCCAGACTTGCCGCCATGCTTCTGCTCCCATGCCTTGACCCCGCCGATGAAGGCATCGCTGTCCAAATACATGCCGAACAGTTCGCTAGCGACGCCCATCCTGGCATTGACCTGGTTGAGCCCGGAAATCTGCTCCATCACTGAAGGATAAGACGGCAGGACGGTCGCCCGGCTCCATGCGAAATTGTCGGAATAGCTCACCTTTACCTTCTCCTTGGTCGAGGCACCCTTGGTAGTGATCATCACGACACCGAACGCAGCCCTCGTGCCATAGATAGACGAGGATGCAGCATCCTTCAAGACGGAGATGTTATCTATGTCCTGGGTGTTCAGGTACGAGATGTCGCTGATCGGAACGCCATCCACGATGTACAGAGGAGTCGAGGTTTCTTTATTGGAAAGTGTGCCTATGCCTCGGATGACAATGGAAGGTTCTTCGCCTATCTTTCCGTTTTTATTGATAACGGTAAGCCCCGGCACGCTTCCTTGCAATGCCTTCCCGAGGTCAGCGGTAGATTTCGACTCCAAAGTTTTCCCAACGTCCACGGTAGCGACTGCGCCGGTCAGGTTCGCTTTCTTCTGCGTGCCGTATCCGACTACCACCACGTCCTCCAGCATCTGGGAATCCTCTGAGAGAGTAACATTTATGACGCTTCTTCCATTTATTTCCTGAGAGACTTCTTTGTATCCAAGGCAATTGAAGGTCAAAGTTCCATTGGAAGGGACGGAGAGCGAATACGATCCGTTCGCGGTTGTGATGCTTCCGGCATTAGTGCCCTTGACGTAAACCGAGACGCCTTCAATAGGCTGCCCGCTTGCGTCCGTGACTTTGCCGGAGACTTGAATATTCTGTGCATTTGCAGAAATGCCAAACAACGTGACAAGTACCGTTGCCAGAAATAGTCCGAATGACTTGTCTAGTATTTTCAATCGCTGCATGAAACAAAAGATTAAAATGAGTAATAGTTCATTAGCACTGTTATTAATTATTAATATGTAAAAGTAACAATTATTTTTTTCATGGCAATAAAACGTTAAAATTATGCCGGACGGATTAACTTTCCGTCCGGCAGGATGAAGTGAGCATTCGTCAGAAAATGATCAGATAACCGGCGCACCGGTTCTGCCAGCCTCTGCCTTATGAACGATGTTTATCAATATGCTGCCGACGACCCCGGCGCAGAGCGAACCCATCAGCACCGCCACCTTACCCATGTCGCGCAGCCTGGCGGTGATTTCCGGAGCCTGGTCGCCGAATGAGAGAGTATCCACGAATATAGACATGGTGAAACCGATGCCGCCAAGGCAGGCAACCGCAATCAGCATTTTCCATGAAGCCTTGGATGGCATCTCTCCGGCATGCAGTTTCACTGCGATGAAGCTGGCAAGGGATATCCCAAGAGGTTTCCCAATCAGAAGGCCAAGGAATATGCCCATGCTCACGCTGCCAAGCTCCTGGCTGAATTGGAAAACATTGAAATATGAAAGGCTCGGAATCTCGACGCCTGCATTAGCCAGCGCGAAGAGCGGCATTATGAGAAAATTCACCCAAGGGCTGAGCGAGTGCTCCAGGCGATAGCTCATTCCCATGGTGTCATTTGATATTTTAGATAATCTTCTCAGGCAATGCCTCTGCGGGCCGTTAGGAAAGGTTCCATCTTCTTCGATGGCTACATAGTCATTTAATCTCTTAATATATCGCCTGCCCTTTATCCGCATGTAAGCCTCCGTGTAACGCGGAGCCATCGGCACAAGGAAAGCCATGACCACGCCGGACATCGTGGAGTGCACCCCGGCATAGTAGAAAAGCGCCCATATCGCCATAGCTGGAATGAAATAGAACCAAGGTCTCTTCTCTCCAAGGTAATTCATCAGCAGAATGAGAAGAATCAGCATAACGGCTATCCCTAGCAGCCCAAGATTAATTGCTCCTCCGTAAAAGAAAGCTACGACCAGAATGGCAATCAGGTCGTCAGCAATTGCCAAGGCTGTCAGGAAGACCTTCAGCGAGACGGGAACCTTGTCTCCAAGTATTGATAATATGCCGACCGCGAAAGCGATGTCGGTCGCCGTCGGTATGCCCCAGCCGGAGCTTGCCGCCGTGCCGTGATTAATCAATGTGAATATCAGGGCTGGAGCCATCACTCCGCCGAATGCCGCTATGACTGGCATCATGGCCTTGCGTACGCTGGAGAGCTCGCCGTTTTTCATCTCGCGCCTTATTTCCAGACCCACCGTGAAGAAGAAGATCGTCATCAGAATGTCGTTGATGAAGGCTTCTATGTTCATGCCTTTCGGGAAGAAAATCCGATCCCCGCTTGGCGACTGGAAAGACAATGAAACATCGGTTTCCAAAATGCCATGGTACGCCTCTTTCGTGAAAGGAAGATTGGCAAGAAGCATGGCCACGACCACGCATATCAGAAGTATGACGCCTTGCGCCCAAGGCTGTTTGGAAAACTTTCGGCGCCTGTGGTCGAAGTTCCGAATCCCCCTGGTCCAAGAATATATTGGAATGAGTCTCATTGTTAAAGGTTATTTTATGGTATTTTTGTCCGGTTTTTATTTTGGCCGCAAAGTTAACAAGATTTAATTTATTTCCGCAATTATCAGCAAGTTTCAAATATTTTCAATAAATTTGGCGAAATATTAATGTAAGTTTAATAGATGAAAAAACTATTTTCTGTAGTACTCGCAGGGCTTCTAATGCTCCTCGGTACAAATGCTTTCGCCCAGTATTCTTTCGGCGGCGGCTACACCCAGTTCGTTTTCTCAGGCAAAGACGCACCAAAAAATTATGACAGCATGCCTGGATTCTATTTCGGTGCCAACTATGATGTTGCATTCTCAACCCTTGAAGGCCTTACTTTCGAGCCAGGAATATATTATCAGCATTATGGCAAGAAAATGACTCTAGGGACTGAGGAGAAAGCATACCATCTGAATTACTTAAATGTGCCGTTGAACCTGAAATATTCTTTCGATGCTGGTTCCGTGGTCAGGATTGGCGTGTTCACGGGTCCTCGTTTTAACATTGGCTTCGCCGGAAATGGATTCAGCAAATCACGTCTTTCAGTTAAGAATTTCGACGCCCAGTGGGGCATTGGCGGCACTGTCACGTTCAGCGAGGCCATCCGTCTGCGCCTAGGCTACGATTTCGGCCTTCATAAAGACCTGAAAGGCAACCTGAAAGACGAGAAGGTTCGCAGGAACGGTCTCAACATTGGCGTAGAATTCTTGTTCTAGGAATATACTAGCAACACATAAATTTACTCCCGCCGGGCTTGGCGGGAGTTTTTCGTATTGCCTTGAAGCCTAAATCGCATCGAGAGCGAAGACGTGGGCTTTGGGAGCGTCCCAGGTGGAAGTGATGACGAGGCGGAGGGCCTTGGCGGAAACCGGCGCAGCAAATTTCACGTCTCTAAAGCGCAAGATGTTGTTAGAGTCCTCGTAAACGGTCTGCCACTCCTTGCCCACAAGAGCCTCTATGCGGAAGCCGCGTGCCATCATCTCCGGCATCTTGACACGTTCGGTCGTGGCCTCCAGCTTGCGCATGCGTTTCCCGCGGTATTTCAGATCCGAGTCGAAGATGATGCGAGCACCGGAAATCGTCACCGGTTTCTTCCAAGAATACTCAATCAATGGCTCTTCGGGAGCCACCCAAATTCCATTGTCAGTCCCGTCCCACTTGCGGTCTATGCCATTGCGTAGCACGGCCAGAGAGTCTGCTGCAAGCCTCGCCGACATCGTCAGCTCAGAAGGCTTCCTCCAGCGATACGGCAGCATGCAGTCGTCATATTCAAGAAGACCCTGAAGCTCGGCGATATATTCTTTGCGCACCCCGGAAGGCATCGTCCCATGCTTCACGGCGAGAGCCGCTCCGGTGCCGGCAGCCTGCCCCAGCATGGCACAAGTCGCCATCACGCGAGTGGATGAAAGCCCCATGTGCGTGGCAGAGATGTCGCGACCAGCGAACATGAGATTCGGAATATTCACGGAATATAGGCAGTCGAACGGAATGCCGAAGCCAGAAGGAGCAGAAAACTCGACCGAAATGCGCCCTTTCTTGTGGAACGCTTCCGGGTCATGGTCATCGAGCGTCCAGCCACCGTACGCTACAGCATCATCGAAGTGCCCTCCCGAGAGCACGTCATTCTGGGTAAGGATGTGCGGTCCCACGAACCGAGCTGATTCCCGTTTTCCGGGCAGCGAGCCAATCCAGTCCAGATCGTAGTTCTTGCAACGACCGTCAGGGTTGTTCTTCATATATTCCCAGACCCCATAGGCGATGCGCTTCAGCTCATACTGAATTTCATTAGCATCGTGAATCGTGCTTCTGGTGCCGCCGAATTCGATCCACCAGAAATTATTGTCTTCCGGATAGAGCTTCTTGTAATTGAACTTCACGCCCGGCTTGTCAGACTTTGGAGTAGGATATCCAAAGTCCTCGTCGGTGAAATGATAGGCCCAGTCAGGTGCCTTGAACGGATGATCCTCCGAAGTCTTACGCAGTTGCAGAAGAATGGAATTGCCCATGGTCAGCGAATCACCGCCATGCGCCAGATATGTCTCGCCAAACTCCGAAGGGAGCTCCCTGCCATAGCGGAATTGGGCACCTGAAAGACGAAGAATGCCATCCCCAGTACAATCAATGAATATGTTGCCGGCTATAGCATACCGAGTGTATGCGTTCGTGTTCCACGCCTTGACAGCCTTGATGCGATCCCCGTCCATCTCCACTTCGTTCACCGAAGTGTTCAGCAGCAAGGTGATGTTCTTCTCCTCTACGACCGTCGAATACATCACGTCATCCCAGAGAGAATACCGCTGCAACGGGTTGTAATAGAAATTTTTGCACTGCATCTCCTCAAGAATTCCGGTCTCAGCCCACTGGTCTCCGTGCGATCCGCAGACACCCATTCGTATCTCGCTGGATGCATTACCGCCAAGCACAGGCCTATCCTGAATCAGCACCACGGTACAGCCATGCCGTGCCGCAGAAACGGCAGCACATACTCCAGATAGGCCGCCACCAGCGACGACCACATCAGCTTTCAGCGACTTTTCTATCACCACCTGCGAATTCTGCTCTGTGAGCATGTGAGACTTTCCATCCTTGACCTGACCAGCCAGCGCCACCGACGCTAGCAGAAGCGTTGACACGAATACTAATGTCCTCATTGAATATCAAATATTGAATTTGCGCAAAAATAAGCCATTTCACTCGAATAATGAATTCCCGAGCTGGGCAAAGCTAAAACAAGCGCCTGCAGGATGTCTGCAAGCGCTTGTCGCTGAATGTGGTCCCAGTAGGGCATGATCCTACGACCCCCTGATTATGAGTCAGATGCTCTAACCAACTGAGCTATGGGACCGGAACCTGACCAATAAGCCAGGTCATGATATTCATTCTTCAAAGATAGAAATTTGGAAACTATGCTCCAAATATTACTCTGAACTTTTTAGCTAAATCTTAGCCTTGAAGCCGGCTCAGACCTTGATTTCGACCTCTACGCCTGAAGGAAGCTCAAGTTTCATGAGGGCATCGACAGTTTTCGCATTGCTGTCATCGATGTCCAGAAGCCTGCAGTAAGAGTCAAGCTCAAACTGCTCGCGAGCCTTCTTGTTGACGAAAGTCGAACGGTTGACAGTGAAGATCTTCTTGTTGGTAGGAAGCGGAATAGGTCCGTTAACCTTTGCGCCAGTAGATTTCACTGTGTCCACGATCTTAGATGCTGATTTGTCAACCAGCATGTGATCGAACGACTTAAGCTTTATTCTGATTTTTTGACTCATCTCAAAAATATTTTATTCGATAAAACCGCCTCAGGAACCGTTACGGAAGCCTTCGGCAACATATTCATTAATCCTCTTCTGGAGCTTTGTAGCCGCTCTTCTCTATGATGTCCTTAGCAAGAGCCGGCGGAACCTGCGCATAATGATCGAATGTCATCGTGCTGGTGGCACGGCCTGAAGAAAGGGTACGGAGAACAGTAACGTATCCAAACTGCTCTGCAAGCGGAACGAAAGCCCTGACGATCCTGGCGCCGTTTGCGGTAGAATCCATGGCCTGGATCTGACCACGGCGACGGTTCAGGTCTCCGACGATGTCTCCCATGTAGTCCTCTGGAGTAACGACTTCGAGGCTCATGATTGGCTCGAGGAGCACTGGGCTAGCCTTAGGGCAAGCGTGACGGAAGGCCAGACGGCCAGCCATCTCGAATGAGAGCTGATCGGAGTCAACCGGATGGTAGGAACCATCTATCAGCCTTACCTTCATCGACTGAACCTCATAGCCGGCAAGCACGCCATTCGCCATAGCGGACTGGAAGCCCTTCTGGACGCAAGGGATGAATTCCTTAGGAATATTTCCTCCCTTAACCTCGTTGATGAACTGGAGTCCGGTGACGCCCTCGTCTGCAGGACCAATCTCAACGATGATGTCGGCGAACTTACCACGGCCACCGGTCTGCTTCTTGAATAGCTCACGATGCTGAACTGTGCCGGTGATGGCCTCTTTGTAGTTGACCTGAGGAGCACCCTCGTTGATCTCTACGCCGAACTCCCTGCGGAGACGGTCGATGATGATGTCGAGGTGAAGCTCACCCATGCCGCTGATGACGGTCTGGCCAGTCTCTGGATCGGCCTTAACCTTGAAAGTAGGATCCTCCTCAGCAAGCTTGCCGAGAGCGATGCCAAGTTTGTCAAGGTCGCCCTGGGTTTTAGGTTCAACGGCGACTCCAATCACTGGATCAGGGAACACCATTGACTCAAGAACTATAGGATGTTTCTCGTCGCAAATCGTATCGCCGGTACGCAGGTCTTTGAAACCTACGGCCGCCGCAATGTCACCTGCCTCAACGAACTCGATAGGATTCTGATGATTGGAGTGCATCTGATACAGACGTGATATTCTTTCATTCTTTCCGGTGCGAGGATTGTAGACATATGAGCCTGCATCCACCTTTCCAGAGTAGCATCTCAAGTAAGCCAGGCGTCCTACGAAAGGATCCGTCGCAATCTTGAACACTAGACCGCAGAAAGGCTGTGAGATGTCTGGAAGAAGGTCTTCCTCATTGCCGGTGGCAGGATCGGTCCCCACCGTAGCCCCTTTGTCCAGAGGAGAAGGAAGGTAACGTATCACTGCGTCGAGCAGGAACTGAACGCCTTTGTTCTTGAATGAAGAGCCGCAGCAGGCAGGGACTATCTGCATTGCGATGGTACCCTTGCGCAGAGCAGCGATTATCTCGTCATTGGTTAAGGAGTCAGGATTCTCGAAATATTTCTCCATCAGGGCTTCATCGCATTCTGCGGCTGCCTCAACGAGCTTGTCCCTCCATATCTCCACATCCCCCTTCATATCCTCAGGGACATCCTTTATCTCATAGTTAACCAGTTCTTCGCCTGAATCGTAAAATATTGCCTTCCGCTCAAGCAGGTCAACTATTCCTTGGAACTTGTCCTCGGAACCAATCGGAAGGCAGATTGGAACGGCGGTTGCGCCCAGCTTGGCGTGAATTTCCTCAACGCAAGCCAGGAAGTCGGCGCCCACGCGATCCATCTTGTTAACGTAAGCAATCTTTGGAACATGATATTTGTCAGCCTGACGCCAAACTGTCTCAGACTGAGGCTGCACGCGCCCTACTGCGCAGAAAGTCGCAATGGTCCCGTCGAGGACGCGGAGCGAACGCTCCACCTCAACAGTGAAGTCTACGTGACCCGGAGTGTCTATCAGGTTGATCTGATAGGATTTCCCGTTATAGTGCCAGAAGGCCGTGGTCGCAGCAGAAGTGATGGTGATGCCACGCTCCTGTTCCTGAACCATCCAGTCCATCGTGGCTGCGCCATCGTGAACCTCTCCGATCTTATGCGTCTTTCCAGTGTAAAAAAGGATGCGCTCGGACGTGGTTGTCTTACCAGCATCGATGTGAGCCATGATGCCGATATTCCTAGTAAAAGCAAGATCTCTTTTTGCTGTTGCCATCTAAATATCAATGCTAAATTAGAAACGGAAATGAGCAAATGCCTTGTTGGCTTCGGCCATCTTATGCATGTCCTCTTTCCTCTTGAAGGCACCGCCCTCATTGTTATAGGCCGCCACGATCTCGGCAGCGAGTTTTTCTGCCATTGAATGACCAGAACGCTGACGAGCGTACTTGATCATGTTCTTCATTGCGAGAGAGACTTTTCTCTCTGGACGCAACTCCGTAGGCACTTGGAAGTTGGCGCCTCCTACACGACGCGACTTGACCTCTATCTGAGGGGTCACGTTTTCGAGAGCCTTCCTCCAGATATCTAGAGGAGCCTTGTCAGATTCTTTCATCTTCTCGCCTACCATGTCAATGGCATCGTAAAAAATTGAATACGCGATACTCTTCTTCCCCTGCAACATAATGTTGTTCACGAAACGAGTCACCTCAGCATCGTGAAACTTTGGATCAGGAAGTAGAATTCTCTTTTTAGGCTTCGCTTTTCTCATGATGAGTTAAAATTAAAGGTGATTAATAATGCTACTTAGATTTCTTTGGCCTTTTCGCTCCGTAGAGAGAACGGGACTGAGTCCTGCCTTCCACGCCAGCAGTATCCAAAGCACCTCTAAGGATGTGGTAGCGCACGCCAGGGAGATCCTTCACACGGCCACCGCGAACCAGCACGATGCTGTGCTCCTGGAGGTTGTGTCCCTCGCCTGGGATGTACGCATTAACCTCTTTAGCGTTAGTGAGGCGCACCCTGGCCACCTTCCTCATCGCTGAGTTAGGTTTCTTAGGAGTCGTCGTGTAAACACGAAGACATACGCCACGCTTCTGAGGACATGCGTCCAGCGCACGAGACTTGCTGCTGTAAGTCGCAGTCTCGCGTCCTTTACGAACTAATTGTTGAATTGTTGGCATAAACTATTGTAAATGTAATATTTATGTATGTCCCAAAAATATTTGGGGCTGCAAATTTACAGATAAATATTCAATTCTCAAACTTTTCAGAGGAAACAGTTACTTGCTTTTGAGGAAGTTCCAGAACAAATCATCAGTGACCACTTCGAGGACAACCTTGCGGTCACCACGGCGCTCGGCATTCGAAGCATCGGAAGGCACAAGCGCGTTGCGTTTGCCGAAACCTCTGTATACCAGCTGGTTCTCGCTTATTCCCCTGTCCAAGTTGTAGGGCTCGATGACGCCTCCTGCATATTCCAGCTCCCGCTTCTCCTTGAAGTAACCGCTGTTGCCGTCAGACCCGTCTTTTCCGTCGATGCCTCTTTTGCCACGGAGATAATCGTAGAAATCATTCAGGGACACACTCTCTCTCGGCCATAGAGGATACTTCGTGACATCGTATACTCCGTTGCCAGGGTTTTCAAGGCCATTGTCGGAAAGCACGCCGGCCTTCCAGATATCGTATGCAGACAAGCTACCTGCGGCAGTGAGGAAATAGAAGTAATCCTGGAGGGTGCTGTCCCTTGGCGACCAGCTTGATGTTGAGTCATGGGGGTTAGGCACTACCTCGGACTTTATGTAGTCTTTCCAGACTTCATAGGCGCTCTTGCCATCTTCTCCATTCTTGCCGTCTTTTCCGCTGCTGCCTCTGAGATAGTCCCAGAAGTCTGCCAGGCTTGTCTTATCCTTCGGCCACTGAGGATATTCGTCAATGTCGTATATTCCATTGCCAGGATTCTTTAAGCCCTTCCCGACATTGATGCCCCACACCTCATAGGCGGAACGACCGGCCTCTCCTGCCAATCCGGCAGCACCATCTTTGCCATCTTTTCCAGTTGCAGGGACACCCAAATCCTTGTCTCCAATGAACCAGTTGCCGTTCTCCCCAATATACGGAGTGTTTCCGTTGTCTCATTTTGCTACGGTGAGAAAATAGAAAAAGTCCTGCTCGGTGTTGCGGGCAGGCGACCACTTGGAGCCAGGATTCTGGGAATCATCCACATTCCCTGTCGATATGTATTCCTTCCAGATTTCATAAGCATCGGCGCCATCGGCACCGTCGGCTCCAGCTTTTCCTTCGTTTCCTTTAAGGAATATAAAGAAGTCTGATATCTCAAGGCGCATTTTGTCCCAATCGATGAGGCCTTCCTTCACAGATTTTACCCAAAGCTCATAATCTGACAGCCCGCTGTCGCCTTTCGTACCATCTGGCATCTCAACCTTGGTTTTGACGCATCCAGAAATCGATAACAGGACAGCTGCCAAAATACCAATCTTTAATATATTTATTCTCATATCACCTATAAAAAACTCTACTAGGATATCATAGGAAGCATGTTCTATTAATAAGTAATCCTTTGTGTGCGAATTAATAACAAAATATGCGAATCGCAGTTACGATTATCTTGCAATTATTTTTCAAAAACCGCAACCGCCTTCCAATGAAACGAGAATGCATTTGATTTGGAATAATATAAGACCGATTATGAAAAAAGTCGTATCTTTAACAAAAACGCACGTTTCTTGATATGA
>Ga0256406_1006660_pt1 | contig 11435 bp, 10 predicted proteins | sample RumenRJG_03DNA_FD_185986 | JGI IMG/M metagenome (GOLD analysis project Ga0256406, IMG submission 185986) | Bovine rumen microbial communities from Lethbridge, Alberta, Canada - RJG_03 | ecosystem: Host-associated > Mammals > Digestive system > Stomach > Rumen | place: Canada: Alberta | collected...
GTTTTCCACGGTGAAGCTGGAAGGCCAGGTGTACAGCAATGTGCCCTATGCCCATTTGGTGGAATTCGGCAGTAGGGCCCATACGGTAAGGCCCAAGAAGAAAAAGGCCCTCCGGTTCTTTAAGGGAAGCCCTGTGTTTACGAAACGGTCCCGGATTCCGGCCCAGGCAGGGAAGCCCTTCTTCAAGCCTTCCTACGACTATGTGGAACCCCAGCTGCTCCGTGATGTGAAGAAAGCGGTACAGGAGCCATGAAGAGATTACCCAATAACGCAGTGCATAAGGCCCTGGTGGCCTTTCTCAGGAACCATACGGGACTGGCCGTCTATGACTATGTGCCCCAGGAAGCGGTGCTGCCGTTCATTACCCTGGGGACCATGACGGTCCAGGACAAGTCCACCAAGACCGATGACATGACCCACCTTTCGGCCCATATCCACATTTACAGCAGCTACAAAGGACGGTACGAAATCAACACCCTGGCGGAGAAGCTGATCAACCTGTTCGGGACGGAACAACTGGATCTAACGGGAGAGGAGTTTTACGTAAACGCCCAGGGGGTGGATTTCTACGAAACCTACCCGGAGGATGAGACCGGCTACAGCGGGGTGATCACCCTGGAAGTCCTCATCCAGAACATCCATAAGGAGGAATAATATGGCAACTACAACGTTTCCTAGCCGGAGCGAAGCCTCTAACACGGCCACTGCCGGCAAGGATTACCTTATTTATCTGAACGCGGGAGAATCCGATACTAACCCCACCTGGCTGCTCTTAGGGGGCCAGCGGAGCGGTGACCTGACCCGGCAGGCAGACGAAATCGACGCCAGCAGTAAAACGTCCAGCGGATGGAAATCCACCATCCCCGGTCTGCGGAACTGGTCCCTGGACCTGGAATCTGTGTATCTGGCCGGAGACAAGGGGGCCAAATTCCTGGAAGCCTCTTTCCTTGCAGGAAAGCAGGTCCACATTAAATTCGAGTATCCGGACAAAAGCTATGTGACCGGCTGGGGCTCCGTGACGGAATGCAGCCTGTCCACCCCTCATGATGACGTAGCCACCCTGTCCGGGACCATTTCCGGGGACGGTCCCTTAAGCGATTTGAAGAGTGCGGACGGTGCGACCGTAACTGGCGGCTGAGAGGAGGAGTAACATTCCATGAAGAAAATCGACTTTGAAGTCTTTGGTCCCGGCCAGTATCTGTATTTCGATATCGGTCGGCTGATCCAGGTGGAAAACATCACCGGCAAAAGCGCCGGGGACATTATCCGGAACCAGGAACTGAACCTGGGAATCCTGACGGCCCTTCTTTCTATCGGCCTCCGGCAGCACGGAAGCCATGATGGTGGCGGTGATGACGGTGACGGATCCGGGGGACAAAGTGATCGTATTTTCCCCCTTCTATGAAAACTACGGGGCTGACGCCATCCTCAGCGGGGCAGAGCCCATTTACGTACCGCTGGTGCCCCCGGACTACCGGTTCGCCCCAGAGGTGCTGGAGGCGGCCTTCCGGCAGCATCCCAAGGCCATGATCCTGTGCAACCCCTCCAACCCCTGCGGCAAGGTGTTCACCCGGCAGGAACTCCAGACCATCGCAGACCTGGCGGAAAAATACGATGTGTGGGTGATCACCGATGAAGTGTACGAACACATTGTCTACAAACCCTATGAACACATCTATTTTTCCACCCTGCCCCGGATGTGGGAGCGGACCCTGTCCTGTAGTTCCCTGTCCAAGACCTATTCCATCACCGGTTGGCGGCTGGGGTATATCATCGCTCCGCCGAAGGTCATCGAAGAAGCCCGGAAAGTCCATGATTACCTGACTGTAGGAGCGGCATCCCCTCTCCAGGAAGCGGCAGTGACCGGGCTCCGGTTCGGGGATGGGTATTATACCTGGCTCCGGGATCTGTACACGGACCGGCGGGACCTGATGCTCAAGGGGCTCCGGGATATCGGCCTGCGGCACACGGAACCCCAGGGGGCCTATTACATCATGGTGGATATTTCGGATTTCGGCTATGCCAGCGATACGGAATTCTGCGAGGATCTGGCCAAATATGTGGGAGTGGGAGCTGTCCCCGGGTCGGCTTTCTTCCACGAAAACATCACCCAGTACATGCGGCTCCACTTCGCCAAGAACCGGGAGACCCTGGAAGAGGCCCTGGAACGGCTCCAGGGAATCTATCAGAAGATGCCGGTGAAGAAATAAGAAATCAGACACGGCCCTGACAGGCTTTGAGACATCAGATTTGTACAGCGCTATTTTTAAAAAGTTTAACTTTTTCCGCTCATCCGTACTGTATACTAATAGAGAGAATACAGCACGGGGGGCGGTTTTTTATGTTTGAAGGCAGAATCCGGGAGGTAGGGCGGCCGGACCATGTCCTTTCCTATTTTAGAGAGGAGAAGGCCGTGCTGCTGGCGGTGACGGTCACCGGTATCCTCTATAACCTGGGGATGGGAGCGGGGCCCTATTTCGAAGGGCAATTGGCCCAGTGTCTCTACGACATTACCCAGGGCAGGGCTGCGGCCGGGGATATGGCCCGTCTGGCGGCGCTCTATGTGGGGGTGATCTTCCTGGTCCAGCTTTCCCGGGCGGGGAAGCGGTACAGCGTGCGGCTGTTTGCCAACCGGGTGAGCCGGACCATGCGCCACACCTTGTACCACAGCCTGGTGCGGCTGGATGCCCATGCTCTCCAGCAGGAGAACCTGGGGAACTTGATGACGAAAGCCATGGGGGACGTGGACGCCTGTGCGGAAGGGATGCGGAAATTCACTACGGAAGTCTTCGACACCGGGGTGGTGATGGTGGTATACCTGTCCTTGCTGCTGGCTTACGACTGGCGGCTGACCCTTCTGGCTTCTCTGTCCACTCCGGTAGCTTACTGGATCGCCGACCGGCTGAAGAAACAGGTGGCCCAGGCCAACGGGGTCTACAAAGCTGCGGAAGCCCGGCTGAACACCCTGACCCTGGACCGGGTGAGCCATGCCCTCACCTATCGGATCTACGGCCAGGAGAAGAACCGGGACGCCGGCTACGAAACCCAGCTCACCGCCTACGAAAAAGCCAGTGCCCGGGCCAATATCTTTGAAGGGGCCCTGGGGCCTTTGTACGATGCCGTTGCTATGGCGGGCACGGGGATGATCTTCTGGTTCGGAGCGAAAAACGTCCAGGGCACTGGCTGGGAAATGTGGAACATCGCCAGTTTCACTACCTTCCTGGCCTGTTTCACCAAACTGGCGGCGAAGACCAGCCATGCGGCCAAGCTGTTCAATGCGGTCCAGAAGGCCCAGGTTTCCTGGCAGCGGATCAAACCCCTGCTCCAGCAGGCGGCGCCGGAAGGAATGGACCAGCCCCTGGGGCCGGTGGAACCGGTGGACCTGGAAGTCCGGGACCTGGCCTGTCATTATCCGGGCCAGGAGAAAGGCCTGGAGGGGATTTCTTTCACCGCCCGTCCCGGGGACATCATCGGCATCACAGGCCCGGTGGCCTGCGGGAAGAGCCTTTTGGGGAAGGTGTTCCTGGACGAGGTGCCCTGGACCGGCTCCATCCGGTGCAAGGGACAAGATTTTGCCGCTTTGGACCGGCACCAGCGCCGGAGCCTGATCTCTTACCTGGGCCATGATCCAGAGCTCTTGAGCACTTCCATCGGAGAGAACATCCGGATGGGGGACCCGGTGGATGTGGATCGGTTCCTGGCCATGACTAACCTCAGGGAAGAAGTGGCTGCCATGCCCCAGGGAGCGGATACCCCGGTGGGCAGCGGCGGCACCCAGCTTTCCGGCGGTCAGCAGGCCCGGATCGCCCTGGCACGGACCCTGGCCCATGCCAGGTCCGTGTTAGTACTGGATGATCCCTTTGCGGCGGTGGACCGGAAGGGAGAGACGAAGATCCTGGAAGCCATGAGAAAGGCTTTTCCGGACCGGGTGATCCTGCTGATTTCCCACCGGCTCACCCATTTTCCGGAATTCACTGGGGTATTGTTCCTGGAAAACGGCCGGGGACGGTTCGGCACCCATGAGCAGCTGCTGCAGGAAGAACCTGGCTATGCCCGGCTGGTGCAGCTGCAGCAGGAAGGAGTGGATCTGGATGAACAGTAAAAACCCTGTATGGAAAAGTGTGAAGGGCACCTTTCAGACCCATCCCTGGACCGGTGCCTTGGTGGCCGTTTTGGTGGTTCTTTCCGTGACGACCTCTCTTTTGCCACCCCTGGTACTGGAGCGGGCGGTGGACGGCCTGACTGAAGGCCGGGGGATCTCCTGGCAGCTGGGGCTGCTGTATATCGGGCTCATCGCGCTGGCAGACTGTTGCGAAACGGCCCAGAACGGGGCCATCACCTTGTTCGGCCAGAAGGTGACCCACGGACTCCGGTCCACCCTGTGCGCCAAATTGGATCGGCTGCCGGCCCAGTATTTCACCGGCCATCCCAGCGGGCAGACCACCTCGGTGTTCGTCAATGACGGAGATACCATCGACGCCCTGTATTCTGACGGAATCGTGGGGATGCTGGCCGATGCCTGCAAGCTGCTGGGGATCCTGGGCATCCTGTGGAGCCGGAGCCGAGGACTGTTCGGCCTCCTGTGCCTGCTGCTGCCCCTCTTGTTCGTACTCACCCGGCATTTCCAGAAGGGGACCTTGGCGGCCCAGCGGGAAAACCGGCGGGCCGTCGGCCGGGTGAACAGCCATGTGCCGGAAACCATCCGGAATATCCGGACCATCCACACCCTGGGGAAGGAACGCTACATGGAAGAAAGGTACGATTCCCTGATCACCGACAGCTTCCGGGCCATCAACCGGGCCAATGTGTTCGACGGGATCTATTCTCCCATCATCCTGGTGACCCAGGCAGCGGTGGTGGGGGTGATCATGACGGGAGCCTCCCTGGGGCCGTCCTGGGCGGATCTGTTCGGTCTTTCCGTAGGGTCCGCCGTGGCGGTGATCGCCTATGTGGGGAAGATCTTCGGTCCCCTGGAAAGCATCGGCATGGAGATCCAGAGCATCCAGAGTGCCATGGCGGGGATCCAGCACATCGGGGAATTCCTGGCAGAGCCGGAACAGGAACCGGCCTCTCTAGAGCCTGTGCCGGACGCCCTACAGGACAAGGCGGTGGCCTTTTCCCATGTGACCTTCGGGTATGATCCCTCCCGGCCCATTTTGCAGGACTTTTCCTGCAGCCTGGCACCGGGGGAACAGGCCATCCTGATGGGGCCAAGCGGCTGCGGGAAGAGCACTCTGTTCAAGCTGCTGCTGGGGATGTATACCCCCTGGCAGGGAACCGTGAGCCTATTGGGACGACGGGCAGGGACCATCCTTGACTTGGAAAAACGGAGCCTGTATGGCTGTGTGGAGCAGGAATTTTCGGCGGTGCCCGGCACGGTGGGGGATCAGGTGACCTTGGGGGACCCTTCAGTGACTCCCGAACAGGTGGACCGGGCCCTGGACTTGGTGCAGCTGAAGGAAACGGTGGATCGGCTGCCTCTGGGGAAGGCGACTCCTATGAGGGAAGGACTCTTTTCCCAGGGGGAACTCCAGCTGCTGAACATTGCCCGGGCGGTGGCCAAGGAACCCCAGCTGCTGTTATTGGATGAAATCACCGCCAACTTGGACAGCCACACGGAAGAATTGGTGCTGGAGGCCCTGGAACGGGCCAGCCAGGGGCGCACCGTACTGAGCATCTCCCACCGATTCTCCCGGATGATGGAGGGGCAGAGGATCGTGAGGATGGGGTGACGGTTGTCATACGTCATACGCCGGTGGAAGCCAGCTTTGCTGTCTCCTAAGTTAAGAATGCCCGTAGAATCCGATCCTAGGTTTTTAAATTTCAAAATCAATTTGATAAATTGATTTCCAATGGCCAGTGACTATGGACATGTGACCAGTGACAAAAAAAGGTGCCCGGAGGCACCTTTTTTTAATATCCCAACTTCTTCTTCAATTCTTCCATGTCCTTTTCTGCCAGGAAGGGACGGATCACATCTAGATAATACTCTGCTTCCTGTTCTCTTCCTGCCTGGTGACAGGCCCGGGCTCCGCCAGCAGCCAGCCGGAGAATCTCCATATTCGGTCCCAGGGGAATCCCTTCTTTTGCGGCAAAGGCCGTCAATTCTTCCCGGGAGGCAGGAGCCAGGTCTTTTCCTAGATGCTGGGCAATGGTTTCCAGCCGGGCTTTCACTGCTTCCGTTTCCCCATAGTTCAAGCTCAGCAGGAAGGCATACCGGGCCCCCTGCCAATCTTCTCCCTGGAGCAGCCGGGTCCCTTCGTTCTGGTAGCACAGGGCCAGATCAGCAGGGCGGAAGGCCATGCGGAAGCTCTCCCGGTTTACTCGGCCGAAGCTTTCCCAATCCTCTCCAGCTTTCAGCACGGCCAGATAACAGGCACGCACCGGAGCGCTGATCGGGTCCCATTTCAGTCCTTTTTCCAAAGCTTTCTGGGCAGCCTTCATTCGGTTTTGGGCCAGTTCCAGTTCGCCCAAAGTCAAGTACAGCAGGTGGAAGGGAAAAGGCGCCTGCTGGACCGTCTTTTTGGGCTGACAGAACTGCTGGTACAGTACTCTTTCCATGGGTTCCGCAAAGGAACGGAATTCTACTTCCGAATCAGGCTGGAAAAGAGCCGAATGTTCTGCTTCCTGGAGATGGGGTTCCAAGAATTTCCGGGCTCCTTCGAAATCCTGGGCAGCCGTGCACTTCCGGGCTCCCTCCAGATCTGCCCGGAATTTTTCAAATGCCTGGCTGAACATATCGGCGAAATGCTGCCGGCTTTCTTCCGGCAGCAGCTTGTACAGCAGCTGGCTGCAGGCACGGCTAATCTCCCGGTGCAGAGGATGGTCCCGGTACAGCTCGATGCAGCCTTGGAGATATTTGATATCCTTCTGGGAGTCTCCTGACAGATTGTCCCTGATTGATTTGATGATGGTATCCAGTTCTTCCATGATTCACAGCCTCCGATTTTTCTTAACTCTATCTTACCTATTATACAGGAAAGCGGAAAAAAAGGCGAGGACAGCCCTTCAGCAGCTGCTGTCTCTCATTCCCTGTAGACATTTCCTCACCGTATGGCAAAGGCTTTCTCTTCTCCTCCAGATTTTCCCGTTCACAGGGGGTGGCAGGGACAGGTTTCTGCCATTTCCTTAATGGAGCTTCAATTTGTCCTTATTTTACAGTATAATAAAATGATACGAGAAACTGCGAATTACTGCAAAAAAGGAGTTTATCCATGGCTGACACTGCTTTTCGGGAAAATCATCCCGATTCCTTTATCCATCATCACTTGAACTATTTCTTGCCCACCATCTATACCATAGCAGACTGGCTGATGATCCTGCTCTCCGAATTCTTGGCTTACCATCTGCGGGGAACCTTTACTGGGAATACCCATTTCCATATGCCCTGGCTCAATCTGTGGGTCGCCTTTCCGCTGCTGTTCCTGCTGTTTTTCCGGCAGGGAGGCATCTATACCAAGCATATGGGCTACTGGAAGCTGATGGAATGTATCTGCCGAGGATGCACCTATGCAAGCGGGGCCATCGTGGTCTTTGTCTATCTATCCCATATTTCCGCCAGTACCTCCCGGCTCTTTGTAGGCTTTTTGTGGATCTTTTCCATTGTCCTGGTGACGCTCTCCCGTTACCTTTTTGCCCATCTCCTGAACTGGGCTGGGGTGGGGAGCGTTCCGGTGCTCCTGGTGGGGGCCGGGAAGACCGCCAGTCTGGTGCTCCAGGGCATTCGGGATGATATCGGTCTGAACTTCAACGTCATCGGCTACGTGGATGACGCCGGCCCGCAAAAAGAAAATGTGGGAGACCTGCCGTACCTGGGTACTTTCAGCCAGGTGGTGGAAATCATTGAAAAGACCCAGGTCCAGGATGTCTGTATCGCCGTTCCTGGGCTGAGCCCTGAACGATTGAACCAGCTGATCCACACTATCCAACCCCATGTGCGGAACCTTTCTTTCGTGCCCGATCTGATCGGCCTGCCGGTGAACGGCATCGAAGTAGAATCCCTGTTCAATGAACGGCTCATGTTCATGAGCCTGAAGAACAATCTGGCCCGTCCTTACAACCGGTTCATCAAAAGGGTCTTTGATTTGGTACTCACCATTATCGGCGGTATCTTTCTGATTCCTGTCTTCTTGCTGCTGGCCCTCCTGATCAAGCTGGATTCCTCGGGTCCTGTCATTTTCGCCCATCAACGGATCGGCAAGGATGGGAAACTGTTCCCCTGCCTGAAGTTCCGGACCATGTGTGTGGATGCGGACCGGAAGCTGAAAGAATATCTGGCGGAGAATCCGGAAGCCCGGAAAGAGTGGGAAGCAGAATTCAAGTTGAAAGAGGATCCCCGGGTCACAAGAGTAGGGCGGGTGCTGCGGAAGACCAGCCTGGACGAACTGCCCCAGCTGTTCAATGTACTCATCGGTCAGATGAGCCTGGTGGGCCCCCGGCCCATCGTCACCGCTGAAATCCCCAAATACGGCCCGTATATCAAAGATTTCTACATGGTCCATCCCGGCATCACCGGCATGTGGCAGGTGAACGGCCGCAGCGACACCACCTATGACGAACGGGTCCAGATGGACTCCTGGTACGTCCGGAACTGGGGCGTGTGGCTGGACATCATGCTGCTGTGGAGGACGTTTGGAGTGGTCCTGCAGCACAAAGGGGCGTACTGAGGGACGGTTTTAGATAGAGGCCAGATTTGCTTATAGCCAACAAGCTGACGTCTGACTTCTGAAAGGCCCGAAGGGCCGGTCTGACTTCTTTATATTTACAGGGAGGAAAAAACAATGAGCACACTTACTGAAAATGTCATTTCGCAATTCTATGCATTCGTCAATGAAAAAACCGGAGGTAATCTGGAATCTGATGAACAGCTGGAAAAACTGTTCCAGGAATTCATGGAACAGTACAATGCTGGTTTGGATGATGCACCCCCTTTGTCCAAAGCGACCGCCAAAAGCGTTTACGACTGGCTGGAACTGTCCGAACAGCAACATACAAAGAAGGCCCAGCGGGAATGCCTGGAAAAAGCCAAAGAACTGGAACCCAAGAATCTGGATGTGCTGATGCGGCTCCTGCTGCTGGAAAAGAAATCCTTCTGGGAATACATTCCCGAAGTCCAGGAACTCCTGGCCTTGGGCAAGGAAGACCTAAAGGAACGGAAACTGTACAAAGAATCCATGGGGGATTTCTATATGGTCCTGGAAACACGGCCTTATATGCGGGTCCTGCAGTTTTATCTAACCATCCTTTCCAGCAGCTATATGATCCAGCAGGCTATTGCTGTTGCCAAGGAAATGCTCAAACTGAACCGGAATGACAACCTGGGGGTCCGTTATACGCTCATGGCCTTGTATGTCTACACGGAAGACGAATTCAATGTTCGGAAGTTGATCCGGGAGTATAAAGAGGAAGAAGACAGTGCCTTTTTCACCATGCCCCTGGCTCTTTTGAAATTCCGCCAAGGCAAATGGGAGGAAGCCAAAGCTATACTGGAAAAGGTCAAGGCACAGTACAAGGGCTTTACGACCTTTCTCCGGGATGCGGCAGCAGGGAGAGACGCCTTATATGATGAAGAGTTCCAGAACGATTATTATCAGCCCTTCACCCGCAGCGAATTGATCACCATGGTGCTGGATGCCGACTTCCTCTGGGATAATGCCCAGGAATTCTTCCGCTGGGCCAAAACCGTCATGGCCCCGGCAAAAAAGAGAAAAGGGAAGAAAGAACAGTAAAGAGTGGGCAAGGACTTGGTAAGAAGTCAGATACGGCCCAAGGGGCCTTGAGACGTTAGACGTCAGATTTGTACGGTTAAGCAGCAAGTCCGTCCTGCTTATCGTGGGCAATCTGACGTCTGACTTCTTATTCTAGGCCGTAGGGGCTGACCCAGGCCGGCGTAGCCATGTTGCCCGGCCTGCAGGTCCTTTCATACCAAGTTGACAATTTTAAATACAAATATTACCATATTGAAAAGAACAAGAGCTGTCATAAATTCAAATTTTCAGTATTTTCAAGTGAGGTGAGCACCCATGCAAGTTACTGTGAATCCCAAAGTCCTTGAATGGGCGTTTTCTTATGCCAGAAAGACCCAGGGAGAAATTCTCCGCAAGTTTCCCATGTACGAAAAATGGCTGACAGAAGAGAAAAAACCGACCATTCATCAACTGGAGGAAGTGGCCAAATTTACGGAAGTCCCTTTTGGGTATTTGTTGTTACAAGAGGTTCCCCGCATTCCAGAAGAAAAAGTCAAAGATTTCCGTACCATTCAAAACCGCGGGCAGCGCCCTGAGGGATACAGTACTGAATTGAGAGATACCATTCAAACAATGCGGGAACGGCAGGATTGGCTGAGTGAGTATAAAAAAGAAAATTTTTATGCCCCGGTGACTTTTCTTGGCACCATAAATCCTGATATGGATGAAACTATGATTGACTCCATTATCCGAAAAACTTTGAATATCCCTATAGATTGGTTCAATCATTGTAAAAAAGGTGAGGAATTGAACTACTTTAGGACCCGCATAGAAGCGTTGGGCGTTGTGGTGTTTATCAATGGAATCGTTGGCAATAATACCCATAGAAAGCTGAACATAGAAGAATTTAGAGGATTTACATTGTTGGATCCCTATGCGCCCTTGATTTTTGTTAATGGGGCCGATACGAGTAATGGGAGACTTTTTACTTTGCTCCATGAATTGATTCATCTTTTCCTGAACCAGGAAGCCTTGGATGATGGAACGGAAAGCTTCTGCAATCGGATTGCCGCCGGTATCCTTGTGCCCCATGATCTTTTCTTGGCAGAATGGAATAAAGCCCCAGAAGACTTTGAGCATCTGGCAGAAGTGTTTCCCGTGAGTAAATTGGTGCTTTATCGTGTTGCCTTGACATTGGATTTAATTTCTCAAGATCAATGGAAAAAGCTGCATTTTGGCTTTTTGCAACAGATTAAGAAAAGCAATATTGGCGGAGGTGGAAATTTCAACTATATCCTGCCCAATCGAATTGGTCACAGCTTCAGTCGTTTCGTCTTCAATGCACTGAGGGAAGGCAATCTGATGTATACGGATGCTTATCATTTATTGGGGATTAAGGGAAAAACTTTTCAAAACGCAATGAATAAAGCGGAGGCACAATAGATATGCATTATTTACTGGATACGAATACAGCATTTTAAAAATCGATATAAACAAGTTTTTCTTTCAAAAGCGGATCCATGGATTATAGCAGCTGCAAAAGCAATGGGCGATACGGTAGAAACTTTTGAAAAATGCCAGGATCGAATTCAACAAAGATAAAGATTCCCGATATCTGTAAGAGCCTGCTAAGTAAAAGTCAAGTGTAATTCACAAGAATTTGGAGGGATGAAAATGAGCACAACAAACCAGACTGTCTTCATTCAGGCAGTCTCAGATTGTCCCTATGGATAGATGCAGTCAGGCTTC
>Ga0256406_1006661_pt1 | contig 11435 bp, 11 predicted proteins | sample RumenRJG_03DNA_FD_185986 | JGI IMG/M metagenome (GOLD analysis project Ga0256406, IMG submission 185986) | Bovine rumen microbial communities from Lethbridge, Alberta, Canada - RJG_03 | ecosystem: Host-associated > Mammals > Digestive system > Stomach > Rumen | place: Canada: Alberta | collected...
GGCTTCCACGGAGGTGAGCAGACGGAGACGCTTCCGGGCGGCGGTTTCCACGGAGGCGAGCAGACGGAGACGCTTCCGGGCGGCGGTTTCCACGGAGGCGAGCAGACGGAGACGCTCCCCGGCGGTGGCTTCCACGGAGGCGAGCAGACGGAGACGCTCCCCGGCGGCGGTTTCCTCGGGTTTTATCAGTGCAAGCTGGAATAGTAGATGTTAGCGTTGGATATAGCAACAATAGGAAGGGGTGATATAAAGATCGCATAATGAAAGCAATCCACGCGGCTATTAAAGCTCCCCCGTTGTAGGCATGAATCAATAGAGCGCTATCATAAAGACAAAATGAGAAAGGAGAAGCAATCATGGAAGGCTTTATCGGAGTAGTAGCAGTATTGCTGATAATTGCTTACATCGGGGTTGCGATTTGGGTTATCTGTAAGAGGCAGAGCATCGGTGAAAGCATTGTAGCGTCAGCTGGTTTTCTGTGCGGCGGGCTAATCATCATCCCTGTTGCAGAGGCGGTGGCAACCTTTGTGTGCTGGGCAATTGCAATCGCAATCGTCTTGGCAATTATAGGCGCTTTGTTCGGCGGTTGAGAAAGGAGTCAGAAATGAAAGAATTTGTTTATGGGACAGATGCCCAGTTCCAAGCACTGGATAATGAGTTGTCCAGCGGTAAAAAGTATAAGTTTGCCAACAGGCAGCTTCCGGACTCGTGTACACCTGATGTTGCGTGTATCTGGTTCGCAAAAATTGATGATGTCTACTGTATGTATATCGACAAGGGAATCATAACCAGCGCAGATAACCAAGATTTTAAGGTGTTTCTTGAGAGGGGTGAAACAAAGTTTATTTGTCTGGAGGATATGGTTGCTTTCCTTCGGTCATTGAAATCTCTTTTCCCACAGACAGACGGCGAAGAGAATCATGAACAGATAGAGGTACAAGTTCATACGGGAGGAGAGGATGCGGGTTCGCCAAGATTGACATCTAGCGAGGGTTTAGAACACATTGAAGAGGAGTCAGCGCAGGGTCATTTCACAGATAGTGTGGTAGACAAACAAAAGCTGAGAGATATCAAAGCATCTGAAAGGAAGCCAAAGATGGTATGGCCGGAGGATCTTGCTGCACCACTGAAGGAGAAGGTTTTCGGTCAGGACAGGGTTATAGATGCGCTTGCTGACAAGGTGGTCATAAATCAAATGCGTAAAAACAAAAAGCTTCTGGTAATCGCGTTTGTTGGCCCGACGGCTACTGGCAAGTCTGAAACGGCAAAATCTCTTGCAGACATTATGTCTGTCGCTTATGGAACACCATATGGATTCATTGAAATTGCCGGGAGTGAACTCATAGGTGAGCATACAGTCCATCGTTTTTTCGGAGCTCCCCCTGGATATATCGGTCATGGAGAGCCGACAATACTTGATCCTGTCCGCAATAATCCTCATCACGTCATAGTAATCAATGAGATTGAGAAGGCTGATGCGAAAATCCTGGTCGGTCTTATGGAAGCAATTGATACAGGAAAACTTGGTATGGCTGATAATTCCAAGCCCATTGATCTTAACCAGTGCATTCTTCTTTTTACCTCTAATATCCCGATAAATATGGAAAAATATGAAGGATGTACTGACTTTGAACAAGCCGAAATGTGTCGGGATGCCTTTACAAAGCAATGTGGTTATCCAGAGATAAGCGGAAAAATTGGAAACTTCTTGGTATTCAGGCCACTTGATGAAATGGCAACAACAGAGATCATCATTAAGTTCGTCCGCGAAGAACTTGATAGTTTTGATTTAAAGCTGGCTCATATCGATGAGTACCTCATGGCAGACTTCTTGAAACTTAAGACGAAATACGGGGCTCGAGGTATAAGGGAATTAGTCAGTCACTCAGTGGGAAGGCATCTGCTGAGAGTCGGGAAGTTGGAGGAGTTTAAGGGCAAGGCCGTCACGATGAAGGGAACCATCGACAGCATTGAGTTTGAGATCGCATGAAGGGAGGTGTGTGAGAAATGAAAAGCAATCTTGTCCTGAGAGGACTTTCTTGCATCTGTGATGGCCTTGCATCATTTGCCGAGTTTCTGGCAGGAAGCGACTATGATGATGGAGTGGAGGAGGATCAGAATATGAATATGACATTGTACAATGGAATTCCAGACAAAACGGTTAAGTTCTCCAAGGAAGTGCTTGATGAGTTCCGTAAAGATGTAGGGAGATTCAGAGCTGAGACAGGCGGTATGCTTGCTTCTGCGATAAACGAGCAGGTAATCGACAAGTGCCATTTTGATACACACTCCCGTAATACTTCCGGAACCTTTTATTATGATGTTGATTCTATGTCTGTGGTATTTCGTGAGTGGAAAGCCGCTGGTTATATAACAAATGGGATCTATCATTCGCATCCAAGAGGAGTTACACAGCCTTCGTATCATGACATCTCCTCTGCTCTTCTTCACATCGACTTCTTTGGTTTGGAGTATTTTTACCTCCCGATTATTCAGCCTGATCGACGGGGCCTCTATATGATGTATTTTTATATTGTAAGAAAAAAAGATGGCAACTTGGATGTAACCTTGAGTTATGTGCTTGAAGCCATGCCAGATGGATACCGGTATCCCCCGTTCCGCAGATGGAATCGAACCTATTCTATCAGACAGCTTTATTCCTACCGCGAATCCATTGATAGGCCTGTAGCAAAAACAGAAGATAGAAAGAAAACTGTAGCTGCTGAGTGCAGTTTTGCTATTCCGAATATTCAGATGGCATCTGATACAGCTAGGGAAACCCCAGATCCTATCAAGAAGGACACAACAGAGACAAAGGAGAATTCAGAAATGGCCGAAAAAGCAATCGCACGAGAGGAAAACGATGTTCAGACACCGACACAGGAATATTTCACAAAAGTCTCGTCGCTTTATCCCAGCAAGGTTCTTGACAAGGTAATTGTCTGCGTGGGAACAGGCGGTGCCAGAAGCTTCCTTGAGAACTGCGCCAGAAGCGGCTTCAGGAACTATATCCTGATGGATGCAGATGTTGTAAGTCCTTCGAATATTGCTACCCAGGGTGTTTTCATCAGCGAGATGGGCAAAAAGAAGGTAGAAGTCATCCGTGATAGGATCTTGGATATCAATCCGGATGCAACTGTAATCTGCGTAGACAAGTTCCTTGATGATACTGTGAGCGATGATGAATTCATGGGGTATATGGCACAGTTTCCAGACAAAAAGCCTACAGATTATCTCATTCTTGGATGCACAGACAATTTCGAGGCACAAAAGCGAAGCTCTCTTCTGGCCCTGAAATATGGGACTCCGTATCTTGCGGCGATGATGTATGAAGGCGGGGCGGCAGCCGAGATCATCTTTGTTTATCCTGGTGTTACAGAGAGCTGTCCTAGATGCCTCCTGAGGGAGCGTTTTGAGAAGTATGAGAACGGATTCGTAAATGACGTGGATTCATCTGCCTGCCCGATCTTTGCCACAGAACGCATGAACGCCTTAAAGGGGTATATAGCATTGATGCTCTTGATGTACGGAGAAGATCCAGAAAATCCCTTCAGCAGGATGCTCGATGATGTCAAGAACCGTAATTTCGTTGAAATCAGGCTTACTCCTTATCTTAAGGATTCAAAACTTGGCATTGGACTCTTTGATAGAGTTTTTTCTGACGCATCGCGTTACGTGTATTTTGACGAAACATTGTGGGTGCCTCAACATCCTGACCGCCCGGAGTTCGGTGCTGAAACCTGCAAGTTGTGCGGAGGAACTGGTGATCTTACAACACTCCAAGACAAATGGAAAACTGTGGACACGAGATATATCCGCTTTGATTCTACACCAGAATCCAGATCAGTAGCGCAGATTAAGCTTGAGCGGGTGGCAGCAGGGTTGGATGGAGCTCCTATCACCATTGATTGACTTAACACATAAATGTTGCTAATAGACTGGTGCAGAGCAACAGAGAGCGGTGATTATAAATGCTCTGCACTATCCCCCCAAAGAAACGGTAAGCGAGTGGTAGCTTATAGTGGTACTTGGATATAGAAATCTCTGTGATGGAGGTGTGTGTAATGAGAGAATTTGTAAATGGCACTGATCAGCAGTATGCCATGCTGAAAGATTCTTTGAATGACCATTTGTGCCATGTGTATAAGAACTGCTCTTATCCACAGTGCTGCAGCAAATCCACTGGCAGAATTGGATTCGAGAAAGAGGGGGAAACTTATGCGTTGTTTATCGACAAAGGTATTACATGCTCTCGAAACAATGTACCTGCGCTTTTCCTAGAATGGCTATCAAACGGTACACTGCGCTTCCTGGACTTTACAGATATGAAGGAATTCCTAAGAAGTTTAAGATGCTTGTACTAATGGGAGGAAGAGTGAAATGACGGGATGGATTGTAGCCATAATAGTATCCGTAATTGCAGCAGGGTACTATATTTACAAAAAGCATAACGAGACAAACACAGTCAATAATGTACAGCATCAGCCTCATCAGCAAAATAATACAACTGCAAATAGACAAAGAAATGCCCAAACGCAGGAGAGGACGGAAACAGGCTGCATGATCTATTTTGCTAATGATAGGCACGGACAAGCCGACAAAGAGTATAGATTCAATTATAAAAAAATTAACGGTGCGTGGCGTGCTTATATTTTGAAGATGCCGGATCTACGTGGCAGAGATGCAAATAGTATACCAACACATCGCCTGTGGGATGATGATCATAAGCCATACATCTGCTGGAAGGGTTCAGTAACATCACTTAAGGATATGCAGAACATCTCCAGAGTATGGGCAGATAGTATTCAAGAATATATTGCTACCGGAACTCGGTTCGGACCGGAATGATGACAGGAAAATTCAGAAGGGAGAAACCTAATGGAAGGAATGTATGAAATGGTCTGGGTTGTCCTGCTGGTCATAGGAATTACTGCGGTTATAAAAGTTATTACACTTGTAAGAAGAGAACGCAGTTCTGGCAGCAATCAGGTGAACGGGAATCAAACTGTTCTGTCAGCAGGTGTCAATCAACCAAATAGAATCAGCATATCGGAAACTGGACCTATGGTCTATTACGCGAATGACAGACATGGACGCAGAGATAAAGAATATCAGTTCAACTATAAGAAGATTGGCGGTTCCTGGAGAGCGTATATCCTTAGGATGCCGAGTTTGGGGAGCAGGGACTCGAGCGGCGCTGTGACCCATAGGTTGTATGATAATGGGAAACCTTATGTATGTTGGGATAGTACGGTGACTTCATTAAAAGACATGCAGACGATATCCAGGGTTTGGGCAGACAGTATACAGGAGTACATTGCTACAGGTAAGCGGTTCGGGTAATCATCCTGTGTACTCAACAGTTCTGCATTAAAGACATCCCTTACTAAAGCAGTGACATATGTGCAATCTTGATAGTCTGTAAAGAAAAGAACTGTCGGTGAAATAGTTAGAGCAAGGGAAAAACATGAACAAGTTTATACTGCAGAATATGCTAAAGCCCTTGATGAGCAAACAGCATTTGAACAATTGATTATGCAAGTTGATGCAAATCCCCCAATATTAGACTCGTTAACTCTGGAACAACTGATTAGAATCAACAAATACTATGAAGAATATATCCGTCAGAAAGAGGATCAGATCCGCAGGTTAAAGAGCTCGCTCCCTTATGACTAATCCAGCGATTATCCTCCCCCTATGAACTGCGATGTTCTGCATATGCTATGCTGTTGCCATCGAAATGAAAGGATGTGTTACAGCAATGGAGATGAAATGGACTGAAGTTTCTATTCGCAGGGAACTTGCGAGGCTTGATGAGAAGACAGGGTTGAACGGCGCAAGTCTGCCCATTAGTTTCAACAACGCCAAGTGTACTCTCGGACTGTACTGTTCAGAAAATGGAGGCTCTTTTCGCTTTTCAAACTATTATTTTCAGAATCCTGAGTGGCCTGTAGAAGAGGTTCTTGATGTCAGTCGGCATGAATATGCCCATCACATGGATCATGTGATCTATGGCGGTCACGGTCATGGTGCAACATGTAAGTATTGCGGCCGGAGCGTCGGTGCCCTGCCGATACGGTGCTATAACGATCAGCGTGCTAAATACCATCAGCAACAAGCATGCAGAGGAGGCAAAGCTGTCAGAACATCTTGATGGTTACCGCATTGGATGCTGCATCGATCATCCTGTGTATGGAGTCGGAACAATCAAAAATATCATCGGTGAATCTGTGAGCCGTTGTATTATGGTTGACATTTCGGGTGTTGGGATAAAAAACTGGGCCTTGCATGGGTTGACAAGTACTGTAGGAGGTGTGGGTGATGAAGAGATGTCCTAACTCAAATTGTGAATCATCATTTTTGTTTGGGGATGATAAGACAGTATGTCCGTTCTGTCATAGCAGATTGATTAACAGTACTACGGCGGCAGATGGACAATATCTTCCTTCTACAAACAGAATCAACATTCCGCAGATACAGAATGAAACTGTGGAATTTGTCCGCAGACATATGGGAAGCATTGAGTGTCATGGGCGGATCACGGAGATCGATCACCATGAACTCTTCTATTCTAAAAGGCACAAGATGTTCAATACTATCATCAGAGGAGAGCCATATCAGTTTGCGCATCAAACGTTTGAGTATACGATCCGAGTAGAGAACATCACTGATGGAATATCAACAGAAGTGATGGATTTCTGCCTGTATGGAAATTATATGGGACGATTGCAGGTTGGAGATGAGGTTATTGTTAATGCAAGAAATCTAAGGGATAGGCGAGTGATAAAAAGCATATATAATCAAACCACATCTTCAAGTGTACGACCAGGACTCCAAATACCGGCAGTTTTTTTTAGAGGCATTATAGGCTTGATTACTTTAGTAACGGTGGCCCTGGTCTGCCAACTTGTCAGATTGTTCCAGGCAGGTGTTATTTTGGCTGGACTTACAGCCGTTATTGTAGCAATCATGCCTTCAGTCATAATCATTGCAGGCATATGGTTCATGTTTAGAAGCATATTTCCAAAGCGCGGAGGCCGGAGGTAGCTGGAATGGATATGTACAGAAAGAATTTTCTAAAAGCACAGGGTATCGCTGAAAAAATTGTCCGATCAGACAGGAATCATCTCCTGGCATCTGTTCCAACTGGAGATGTAAGAATTGAAGAAATATCCTTCGTACCGTCCGTATCTAAATGGAGTCAGTTGAAGGGATACCGGATGAAGAGCGATTTTGGCAGTACTCTGCAAAGCCTCCATGAAGTGGTACATAAATGGATACGCAGTGGAAATGCATCGGGGAGTTGCTCGGTATTTGTGATATCTGAAACCGCCGGAAGGGTAAGCGTTTTCTATGGTGCCGGTGAAAGCAATGCGGCAAATGTATTATTCAAGAACACTATTCCTGAGTGTGAGATTACTGATTCCAACTGGGATGGATGTCTGTATCCCTATAATGGGATTCTGACAGGTACGGTTACATCATCGGGATTAGCAGATATTGTGGCAAGAACTCATATCGATAATGTTTACGTTGCTTGCATTTGCGTTCCTACTCCAGACGAAGATATCCAGCAGAGAGTCTTGGAAAATGAAAGTATCATTGCCTACCTGAATGACTATAAGTCATTCCAGAGAGTTTATGGGAATGCAAGCAGGCGTGTTGAAGAGGTCCCTGTTCCAGTAGTTGTACGTGCGATTTCCACACTGAAGGAAGAAAATGAGTTTCTCCTGAGAAATGCGGGGACTGGAATGGTTCGAGGAGCAGTACGATTTGGCGCGGCCAACAGAGCAAATTATGAGCGGTTGAAATCTGCAATTGTATCAAGTGTGAATCATACACATGAGGTACGCCAGGGCTTCGAGCCGGTCAGATGCTTTGATGTGAATGGAATACATCACAACTGGAAAGATTGCCTGACCATTCCGTGCGTTTCAGATAATGACAACCGCCATTACATGATCTCATGGCAGACGATTGAGAGCATGGCGAGTTTTTGCATCCCTCCCATGAATTCATATGAAGGGTTTTACGTTAGAAATTATCATGTCGATGAGAATTCCATAAATGTATTCCCTCTGACGGATGCGATTTCCGAACCAGGTATTAAGATTGGAAAGATATGTCATGCCAGCAGGGACGCTGTAATCCCATACCATGCGATGCTGTCTCATACCTTTGTTTGTGGTTCTCCTAACAACGGCAAAACAACAACTGTTAAACGGATTCTAAAAGAATTACATGATGCTGATATTCCGTTTACTGTTATTGAAGCAGCGAAAAAGGAATATATAGGATTGCTGGCAGAAGTTCCTGAATTAAGAATATACACGCCTGGAACGGATGGAATCCGGTTAGTTGTAAATCCCCTGCAGCCAGAGGAAGGGGTGCTGATTGAAAACCAGGCTGATGCGGTAGTCCGTGCTATCGTAGCATCCCATGGAGGGGAACATCCGATTCCGGAGGCATTGGATGGACTGCTTAAACAAACTTATGAGAAGGCCGGGTGGAAATATGGTACGATGGCATATTACGATGTAAATCATCCATTTCCTACATTTACTGATGCATTAAAGAATGTATCTGAATATATAGAAAAACATGCCCAGTATGGACCAGAGGTGAAAAAGAACCTGGAGGCCGCTTTAACATTGAGGACAGAGCATTTGGAAACTGGAGCATTAGGAGGAATTGTAGGACAGCCGTTTGGATTATCCGCAAAGGAGATACTGGAGACTCCATCTGTTATAGAATTGGCGGATTTTTCGAGCAGTTCAGCGGAGTTTCTGATGAATATTCTGATCTTTAAAATACACAGCTACTTATCAAGGCTGCCGGAAGAGCATTTCTTGAAGAGAGTCCTTGTTGTGGAGGAAGCCCATAATATTTTCCGAAGGACATTATACGAAGAGAGTGGGAAGGCCCTTAACAATAACTACTTTGAGAGGATGCTTGCGGAGATCAGAAGTTCAGGGACAGGGATGATTCTCAGCGATCAGCGGCCTAGTATTATGTCCGAGGCCGTCATGGCCAATACAACTGTAAAAATTGTCCACTCGATGGGGGCGAACGAGGACAGAGAATTGATTGGAAGGGCAATGGGGTTAACCGATTTTCAGACACTGAAAACCCAGGAATTCAATCCAGGGGAGTGCATTATCGGAATCAGAGGTTTGTACGGAGTGCAGCATGCTAAAGTTGAAGCGTTGCAAAGTCATCCAGTAAACAACGCTGCATGCCATATCTGTTCATCACGGTTTAGATGTCGGAAAGAGGCTGTCCGCAGGATGATAAGCGAAATGGATCAAGAGAAGCTTCGGTACCACTTAGCCAAGGTGCAAAGCAATCCCTATAATGTCGCGCAATTGGCGTTCAATATTGACGGTATGCTAAGGGACCTCAACATAACAGCTGCCGCATCTACCAGGCTGTGTCTATTGGGTGAAATACTTGCTGGCGGCCAGTTGTCTTTCCAGGATTGCAGGGTAATTACAAACTCGTATTCAAACTATTTAAGGGGTAAATAATGAGTGAAACAGGTGGGAACTCTGGTGATGGCATCAATGTTGGTGTCGGAGATGATAATGTGGGTACAGAGGTCTCCTCTTCGGAAACAAGTGCGACAGAGAGTAACGAGACAGGATCAGTTATTACGGCAGGTGAAACAACGGAAACTGTAGGAACGGAAGTAGTAGCTGCGCCTCCAACAACCGAAATATCGATTAATTCCAACGAGACCATGCAAGGGATGAATCAGATCTTGGAGACTCCGCAGACACTTGAGCAGGCGCAGAAAAGCGTTGAGACATTCCATACTCAGTCTATTACCCAAATATTAGAAAATAATGGAAAGTACATGTCTGAGGCAGATCGGGCAAGAGTTGCCGAAGGTGCTACCAGCGTGAAAGCGGTTGACTATAATGGCGGGCCGACTGGAAGATACGGTTTTAGTAATGGGAAAAGCAGCATAGAGGTCTCTGCCGTTAATCCTACTCAGATAGAGCGGTCCACGAAGCATGAGACCAACCATTTTGCAAGCAAGAATATGGAAATCATAGTACCCGAACCGGGTAAGCATGGATACACGGTATATAATACAGTTGGAACTCGCCAATCGAGTTACTTTCATTCAACAAAGACAGGTGAGAATTTTAACTATTCTGAGAAAGGTCGTGGGTTGAATGAAGGCCTTACTACCTTATATACAAATCAGCAGTTGACAGAGCTGAGTGCTGAGAAAGGGAAAGCAGCGGAACAACAGGCTATTTATTCCCATGCAACGGAATTGTGCGCACAACTGGAGTCCATCGTTGGAAAAGACGCATTGAAAGAGGCGTATTACGGTGGGAATCTGCAGGGATTAGAAGCAAAAGTGGACGCGTTAGCAGGAGAGAAAGGCTACGAATCATTGCGGGATTGTCTTGACAGAACACTTTCAAAGGATTATGCGGAGCGTGTTGAAGCAATGAAGGATGCGCAAGCTATACTGGCTAAGATGTATGAAGAAGGAGGAAAGAGGACATGATAGATTTCGTATTAGGCTATATGGAAGAGAATGGACAGTTCGCAAGCACACAAAAAGAGCAGGAAGCTATAGAGCAGGGCATTTCGCTCTATCTTATTGAATGCGGAGTGCCGGAGAGTGCCAATAGCGAGTATTATCGTAAGTATGTTAAGGATCACCTCGGTGTCATTTCGCAAGAGGATTTAAAGAGGTTTTTCATTTGTTATCCAGTGATCAGCAAAGTGAACCAGATTGCTATCGAGCAGAAAGTAGACGGAGCCATACCTGATGCTCGAAAAAATGAATTGTATCACTTGATGAAATCGCTTCATGAACAGGGGCTTGGTGAAAAGTACGTTCCTATCCAAGAGGTAAAGGAAGCACTAGGAAAATTTTCATAAATGGCAGTTAAGTGGATTTGGAGAGACTGGGACAGACGAAATATAACACCAGGGCGATCGAAGCCGACAGATATTGAACATTCGTTTATCTTAAGTAAGCGCTCAATGTTAATTGAGCGCTTACGATTTACATCATTGTCACGTATTTCCCGCAGGAAAATTGTCGTAATGATTATATGAGGCATTCTTACCGTCTGTTATGATTTACAATTTCTTGGCAAGCTCCATCATCTGCGCGGACAGTTCAAGAAGGCTCACACGGACGGAATCCCTGTCAAGCTCCCGCCCCAGAAGCAGATAGTCAGTACTGACATGAAAGTAGAGGGCGATCTCAACCAGAAGCTCCAGAGATGGTTTTCCCTGTCCGCGTTCCATATTTCCGAGATGCTCGATACTGATATTAAGCTCCTCGGCGGCTTTCTCCTGCGTCATACCTTTCGCTTTGCGGAGAGTTTTCAGACGTCCTGCAAAATTGGCGGTTTCTAAACTATACATACTTTTTCCTTTCCGCCTGATGCGGGGAGCGGAAG
>Ga0256406_1006662_pt1 | contig 11432 bp, 12 predicted proteins | sample RumenRJG_03DNA_FD_185986 | JGI IMG/M metagenome (GOLD analysis project Ga0256406, IMG submission 185986) | Bovine rumen microbial communities from Lethbridge, Alberta, Canada - RJG_03 | ecosystem: Host-associated > Mammals > Digestive system > Stomach > Rumen | place: Canada: Alberta | collected...
CGGTCTCCCGGCGGATGCCGCACCTGAGGCCCATCTCGTTCATCATCCTGAGCACCGTCTTGTCGGCGATGCGGACCCCGTCCACCGCGCGCAGCTCCATGGCCACCTGCCGGTGTCCGACGCCGTTCGGGAGCCTGCCGAAGATCTCCGTCACCCTGGCGCGCAGCTCCGGCCTGGTCGGCGCCTTGGGATGGGACAGCGCGTAGTAGTAGCTCGACCTGGCGAGTCCGGCGGCCCCCAGCAGGTCGGCGAGGCCGTGTCCCTGCCCTGAAAGCTCGGCGACCGCTAGGGCCTTCTCCCGGTTCGGGAGCGCAGCTCCGCCTTCAGGGCTATCGATTTTTTTAGGTACGCCACCTGCGCCTCGAGCCGCCTGACCTCGCGCTCGAGCTCCTGCTCGCGGGTCATCGGCGCGGCCTTCGCGCCGGACCCCCTCGGCCTGCCCTTCGGCTTGGGCCTAAGGGCCCCGGCGCCTCCCTCGCGGTACAGCCTGCACCACTGCTTCAGCGGCGTCGCGCTCGCGATGCCGAAGCGCTCCATCGCCTCGGGCTTGGCCATCCCGTCGTCGACCACGGCCCTGGCTGCGGCGACCTTGGTCTCGAAGTCGTATCTCGAGTGCTTCTCGCCCATTTTCAGCAGGCCGTCCCTCCCGGTCGCGCGGTACGTCTGCTGCCATTTTCGCACGGCTTCGGCAGGGATGCCCAGACTCCTGGCGACGGACTTGTACCCCCGGCCCTCGCCGAACATCCCGGCGGCCAGCTCCCTGACCGATCGGTCGTGCCTGCATCGCAGGCCGATGGACATGGAAAGCCTCCCATCTCTCGGACTTCTATTTCCAAGTCCAAGAAATGGGAGGCAGTTCATCAGGCGGGCAGGGCCTCTTGTCTTTCCACGCGTCCTGCCTCCGACCGCCGCCGGCGCCTCGGGCGCCCCGGTCCGGCCGGCTCTCCCGGAGCCGCCCCTAGAGGTGCATCCTCCGCTCGACGTCGCGGATCAGCGGCAGGAAGTTACGCTCGTCCTCGCTGATGGCGAGCTGCTCGTTGAAGAAGTCGATGACCCACTTCGTGGCGATCTGGGAGCCGTAGGTGATGAAGTCGTGCCCGGCGCCCTCGATGACCTTGAGCTGGGGGTCGGGGAAGGCGTCCGCGAGGCGCGCCGCGTCGACGAGCGGGGTCACGGTGTCCTCGGACCCGTGGATGATAAGCGTCCTGCCAGGATAGTGCGAGGCCTTCTCGAGGGGGTCGCGCCAGATCGCCTCGAGGGCGAAGCTGTCGGAGACGAGCGTGCCCTGGTACCTGAAGGCCTTCGGCGCCCTCCTGCCGTCGCCGAACGCCTCGACCATCTCGTCGTGCAGCTGCGCCATGGGGTACATGAGGGCGAGCGAGCGGACCCACGTGGGGTGGTCGCCCGCGAAGGTGATGGCGGCGTTGGCGCCGTTGGCCTCGGCGAGCAGGTAGATGAGGTCGGGGTCGCACCAGCTCTGGAACATCAGGTAGTCGAAGATGGCCTCCAGGTCCTCCTCCTGCGTCTCGAGGCTGAGGTCCTTGGTGTCGCCGCCCGACTCGCCTCCCTCCCGTGCGCCGTAGAAGTCGAAGACGAGCGAGGCGTAGCCGCGCTCGGCCAGGGGGATCGCGTAGTTGATCAGCGAGGTGAACCCGGCGTTCAGCGCGTGCGCGCACACCACGCAGGGAACGCGGTAGGGATGATAGCCCTCCTCGGGGTCCGTCTCGGAGCCGAGGGGCATGTAGAGCATCCCCCTCAGGTAGATGTCCTTTCCGCCGCTCCTACGGTGGATCACGATCTCCTGCTCGGTGCTGGTGAAGCCGGGCGCCCCGTCCACGTGGCTGTCCCGGGGCTGGCTGGGGTCTGTCATGCGCGCTCCTCATCGCTCGGATCGGTCGGGGGGCTCGCGTGCGAGCCGCCCCGCTCTATCTCAGTATTTCACCTTTTATAAATTCGCACACCCGCGCGACCGCAGCGTCGAGAATGCCGCCGGCAAATCCGTGACCGGCGCCCTCCTGCACCTCGAGGGTCGCCCTGGGGAACGTCCGCGCCGCGCGGCGGGAGTAGGAGAGGTCCACGAGCCCGTCCTGGTCCCCGTGCAGGATGAGGACGTCCCCTCCGAACTCCCCCATCAGCTCGAAGGGGTCGAGGGCGCGCGCGGCGAGGTTGTAGGCCCTGCCGACCTCGACGCCCGCCGGGGTGACGTAGGAGTCCGGGACGTCCGCCGGGTCCGGGTACGCCACGACGGCGTCGTCGTGGATGCAGAAGGCCGGGTAGAGGAGGGCGAGCGCCTTCACCCGGGCGGGGTTGCGCGCGGCAAAGGCCGCGCAGGCCAGCCCTCCCTGGCTCGCGCCGACGAGCGAGAGGTTGTCCGTGTCGCAGAAGGGCTCCTCGGACATGAGCTGCACCGCGGCGGCGACGTCGAGCGCCTGCGTCTCGACGGTCATGCGCAGGGGGTCGCCGTCCGACCTGCCCCGCGCCGAGCCCGAGAGGTCGAGGCAGTAGGTCACGACGCCGCGTGCGGAGAGCCCCTCCGCGTAGGCGTCCATCCCCTCGTGGCTCGAGCCGATCCCGTGCGCCAGGACCACCGTCGGGAGGGTCAGGTGCGTGAAGGCGGCCTCCTCGGCGCCCGCGGGCAGGCGCAGCACGCCGAAGACCTTGACCTGCTCGCCCGTCTCCGGGTCCTCGCGCAGGCACCACAGGTAGTGCTCGGAGAAGCTCATGTGGGTATCCCTTCCCTTGCTCGAATCGTGAGGGGCCCAGCCGCACGGGCGGTGCGGCCCCCGGGCGTGCCCTCGCCGGGCGCCCCCTCGCGGGCCTAGACGGAGCGCCTGAGGCCCTCCTCGTCCACGTCGAACTCGAAGCTGACCGAGTTGCCCGCGTAGCGCTCGTAGGTGACCTCGACCAGCTCGTTGCCCATGTCGTAGGTGTGGTTGAGAAGGACGAGCAGCGCCGAGCCGGGCTCGGCGCCGAGCAGCTCGGCGATGTGCTCCGAGGCGTTCTCGGCGAACAGCTCGCGGTGCGAGTGGGTCGGCCGCTTGCCGTAGCGCTGGGCGAGGACGTGGTAGAGCGAGTCGCGCGCGAAGTCGTACTCGTCGAGCCCCGGCAGGTCGCTCGCGGGCAGGAAGGTGTCCTGGTGCACGTAGGCCTGCTCGTTGATGCGCCTGATGCGCTCCAGGTGCCAGCACGAGGGGTCGGCGGGGTCGACGAAGGCGGTGTTGGCCAGGAGCGGGTCCATCGTGAGCTCGGCAGGGGTCAGGACCCTCTCGAAGGCCAGCACGCGGGTGGCGGGGTTCTGGCCGGAGATCGCGAGCTCCTCGCGGTAGGAGAAGAGCTTGCCCATGAAGACGCCGTAGTTGGTCGCCCGGACGAAGGTGCCGCGCCCCCGCTCGCGGACGATGAGGCCGTCGTGCACGAGGGCGTCGTAGGCCTGGCGCACGACGATGCGCGAGACGCCCAGCTCCTTGATGAGCTCGTGCTCGGTCGGAAGCTTGGCTCCCGGCATCAGCTCGCCCCTGCGGATCGCCCGCTCGAGGCTGTCGTGCAGCTGCACGTAGAGCGGCGTCCGGGAGGAGCGGTCGATCTTCACGAAGGACCTCGCTGCGCTCTTCGGCATCCCTTGCCCCTTCCCCACCCGCCGAGGCGAGTGCGGCGCCCGCCCCGCGCCCCCGCTCGAGCGGAGGCGATGGGGCGGGCGCCAGTCGGTTACAGACACCTATTGTAAGGTAGCCGCGAGGTTCGCGGGCGCGCGAAGGCCGCGCGGCCTGCCGCGCCCTACGGGCGGGGCGGCCGGCCGTAGGGCGCGTCGGGAGCCGAGGGCCCGTCGGTGGAGCCGGGCGCCGCGGACGTAGCGGGTCCGGCCGCGGCTGCGCCGTCCTTCTCGGCCGCGGCTGCGCCGTCCTTCTCGCCCGCGGCTGCGCCGTCCTTCTCGCCCGCTGCCGCGCCTGCGGGTGCCGGGGAGGCCTCCTCGGGGTGGGCGGCCACGTACTCGTCCCACCTGTCGTCGAGGAGGGCGTTCACGACCTCGCCCTCCACGGTCTCGCGGTCGAGCAGCACGTTCGCCATGGTGTCCATCTGGGACCTGCGGGCCTCGAGCACGCAGCGCGCGCGGTCGTGGGCCTCGCGCATGATGCGCTCGACCTCGTCGTCGATGCGCTTGGCGGTCTCGGCGGAGTAGTCGTTGTGGTTGGCGTAGTCGCGCCCGAGGAAGACCTCGTGCTGCGCCTCGCCGAAGACCTGGGCGCCCAGCTCCTCGCTCATGCCGAAGCGCGTGACCATCTCGCGGGCGATCTTGGTCGCGCGCTCGAGATCGTTGCTCGCACCGGTGGTGATGTCGGTGCAGAACAGCTCCTCGGCCGTGCGGCCGCCCAGCAGCACCGCGATCTGGTCGAGCATGCCGTCTCGGGTCTCCAGGAAGTGGTCCTCCTCGGGCAGCTGCATGGTGTAGCCCAGCGCCCTGCCGCGCGAGATGATCGAGATCTTGTGCACGGGGTCGGAGTTCTCCAGGACGTGGCCCACCAGGGCGTGGCCGGACTCGTGGTAGGCGATGGTGACGCGCTCCTTGTCGGTCATCACGCGGCCCTTCTTCTCGGGGCCGGCGATGACGCGCTCCATGGCCTCCTCCACCTCGTCCATGCCGATCCGGTCCTTGTGGCGCCTGGCGGCGAGCAGGGCGGACTCGTTCATGAGGTTTGCGAGGTCCGCGCCGGTGAAGCCGGGGGTGAGCTTGGCGATGCGCTTGAGGTCCACCTCGGGCGCGATGGGCTTGTTCTCGCTGTGGACCGCCAAGATCCGCTCGCGACCCTTCACGTCGGGGCGGTCGACCGTCACCTGGCGGTCGAAGCGGCCCGGGCGCAGCAGCGCGGGGTCGAGGATGTCGGGGCGGTTGGTCGCGGCGATGAGGATGACGGCGGAGTTGTCCTCGAAGCCGTCCATCTCCACGAGCAGCTGGTTCAGGGTCTGCTCGCGCTCGTCGTGGCCGCCGCCGAGGCCGGCGCCCCTCTGGCGGCCGACGGCGTCGATCTCGTCGATGAAGATGATCGCGGGGGCGGCCTCCTTGGCCTGCTTGAAGAGGTCGCGCACGCGGCTCGCGCCGACGCCGACGAACATCTCGACGAAGTCGGAGCCGGAGATGGAGAAGAACGGGACGCCCGCCTCGCCGGCGACCGCCTTGGCGAGCAGCGTCTTGCCCGTGCCCGGCGGGCCCACGAGCAGCACGCCGCGGGGGATCTTGGCGCCCATCTTGAGGTAGCGCTCGGGCTCGCGCAGGAAGTCCCTCACCTCCTTGAGCTCCTCGACCGCCTCGTCGATGCCCGCGACGTCAGAGAACTTGACCTTGGGTCGGGTCTGCTCGGTCGTCTTGGCCTTGGTCTGGCCGAACTGCATGGCGCGCCCGTTCTGGCCCTGGACCTGGTTCATGAAGTAGACGAAGACCGCGAGCAGCAGCAGGGTGGGCACGACCGAGAGGAGGACGGACTCCCAGAGGCTGTTGTCGGAGGCGTCCACCACGAAGCGGACGCCCTCGTGGCTCTGCATCAGCTCGTCGAGGTTGTCCACCCCGGCGTAGGCGCTCTTGAACTCCGTCGCCGCGTGGTTGGCGCGGTCCGCGTCCGTGCGGTAGTAGGAGCCCGTGAGGGTGCCGTCGGAGGCGTGGTAGGTGACGTCGGTCACGCGCTCGTCGCGCATGGCGGCCACGAAGTCGCTGGTGGCAAGCGTGTCCACCTGCTTGGCGGTGAACGTGGTCGCCATGGAGTACACGAGGTAGCCGGCGAAGATCGCCACGAGGACCCCGTAGATCACGCCCAGACGCCGGCGGCGCGGGGACGGGTCGTGCAGGTTGCTGTTATGGTCTGGCAAGGGTCGCTCCCCCATATGTCGGCGGGACGGGTCGGTCCCGCGGCCGCAGGCGCGGCCACGTCCGTTACGTGAGTGGGCGCGCATCCACTGCGCGCCCACCGAAAAGCAGTCCAAATATAGCGTTATGCCAGCGGGCTCGCCCTAGGAGTACACCTCGGGCTTGAGAATCCCCACATAGGGGAGGTTGCGGTAGCGCTCCGCGAAGTCCAGGCCGTAGCCCACCACGAAGGCGTCCGGCACGTGGCAGCCCACGTAGCGCGGCTCGACGGCGGGCTGCTTGCCCTCGATGTCCTTGACCGAGAAGGCCGCGACCTCGATGGAGTTGGGCTGGCGCGCCTGCAGCAGCTTGATGAGGTAGGAGAGCGTGAGGCCGGAGTCCAGGATGTCCTCGGCGATGATCACGTCGCGCCCCTGGACCTTGGTGTCCAGGTCCTTCACGATGCGGACCACGCCGGAGCTCTTGACGCCGTTGCCGTAGCTCGAGACGGCCATGAAGTCCACCTCGCAGGGGACCTTGATGGCACGGAGAAGGTCCGCGGTGAAGATGAAGGCGCCGCGCAGCACCGTCACGACGAGCGGGTTCCTCCCAGCGTAGTCACGGCTGATCTCGTCGCCCATGCGGGTGACGATCCCCCTGATGTCCTCCTCCGAGAGCACGACGCTCTCAACGTCCGGATGTAGCTGTGTCGCAGTGCCCTTCGCAGTGTCAGCTGCCATGTACGGTTCCCTCCAAGTCCGCCCGACGGCCCCTCTCGCACCCGCGGGGCGGGACCGCGCCCGCCTCGCTCCTAGGGGCCATGGTACTACGCATCCCGGCCCGGCCGGCCCGTCTCCGCCCGGCGCGCGGGCCCGTCCTCGAGCGTGAGCTCGAGCAGGACCCTGGTCGCGGCGTCGCAGCGGGCGCGCTCGTCGGCGCGCACGCCCGCGACCCAGAGTACGGACCCCGTCGGGTCTGCCCTGACCACGGGCACCAGGGGCTTGTCGGCCGCCGGCACCTTGGCGTCGCAGAGGAGGTCCGAGAGCTTCTTGCTCTGTCCGTGCATGCCGAGGGGGCACATCACGTCCCCGACCTCAGGGCCGTCCACCCAGAGGCGCCCGCCGAGGGAGGGGTCCACGCCGGCCTTGACGGCGTCGAGCACCACGCTCGCGCCCGCCCACTCGGCGCCGTGCGCGCGGGCGAGGGCGACGGGGTCGGCGCCGGCGGGCACGTGGCCGAGCCGGGCGGAAAGGGTCCGGCCGTCCGCGAGCGTGACGGCGCCGGGGACCTCGAGCCAGCCCGAGAAGGGCTCGCCCTCGCCGCCTCGGGTGCGCACGAAGAGCATCCCGTGCTCCACGCGCACGTCCACCCCCATCGGCACCGAGCACGAGCCGTAGCCGGCGGCCACGACCCTGAGCGCGGCCTCCACGTGGCGCGCCTCCAGCCGGGCCGCCGGGCAGACGGCGAGGACGGCCTGGCGGACCACCCTGCGCGCGATCGCCACCTCGGCGGCGGCGAGCTTGCGGGCGTCGAGCGCGATGAGGACGTCGGTGCGTCTCACCGTGAGGTCGCGCAGGGTGCGCGCCGAGACGCTCGTGAGGTAGGAGTCCTCGTCGGAGAGGATGTCGCAGGTCGTGCTCAGAGAGCCGACCACGCGCGGGTTCCTTCGCTCGACCACGGGCATGACCTCGTGACGCACGAAGGCGCGCAGGTAGCGGGTGTCGGCGTTGGTCTCGTCCTCGCGCCACACGATGCCGCGCATGCGCAGGAGGTCGCAGAGCTCGCGGTGCGTGCGGTTGAGGAGCGGGCGCACGATCCGGTTGCGGCGGCGAGGGATGCTCGAGAGGCCCGAGGGGCCCGCGCCGCGGATCGCGTTCATGAAGAAGGTCTCGGCGCGGTCGTTGGCCGTGTGGGCCGTGAGGATGCGGGCGGCCGAGCGCGGCGTGCCGAACTCCTCGCTCAGCTGGTTGGCGAGCTCGGCGGCGGCGGAGTAGCGCGCCTCGCGGCCGGCGTTCTCCACGTTGCCACCCGCCTGGCCCGCCGCGAGCGCGGCGACGTCCACGCGCCTGATGGTGCACGGTATGCCGAAGGAGGCAGCCAGCGAGCGCACGAACTCCTCGTCCTCCTCCGCGTCTATGCCGCGGAGCTGGTGGTTCACGTGCAGCACGTGGAGGCGCTCGCGGGCGATCCTCGCCTCGCCGCGCCCGTCGTCGATGTCGAGCTGCGAGGTCGCCGCGAGGACGAGCAGCGCCGTGGAGTCCGCCCCGCCCGAGACCATGAGCACCACCGGCGCGCGTCCCGCGTCGTCCGTGCGCGCGCCGGCGCGCTCGAAGCGCGCAGCGCTGCTTGCGTACCGCCTGCCTACGCTGGGCATCTGTCCCTCCTCACCCGGGCGGGCCGCGCCGGCTCCGCGCCGGCGCCCCCCCGGTCCGGTCCAACCACTCTACACCCCGCGCGCCCGCGCCGCCGCCATCCGCTAAGCTGGTCTGCCGGAGCGAAGGAGGAGAGAATGGTTCCCAAGATCCACCTCTACGTGCTGGCGTCCGGGTCCAAGGGCAACGCCGCCGTGGTCGAGGGCCCCGAGGGGTCGGTGCTCGTGGACTGCGGCATCTCGCGCAGGGCCCTCCACGAGCGCGCCCGCGCCTGCGGCTGCGACCTCGGCGACGTGCGCGCGATCCTCGTGACCCACGAGCACCAGGACCACACCGACGGCCTCACGGTCGTCTGCAACCACTACGACGGCCCGCTCTTCGCGACGGCCGGCACTACCCTGGGCAGGCGCTTCCTCTCGCAGGTGCCCTTCACCCTGATCGACCACGACGCGGAGCTCGTGCTGGCCGGGATGCGCGTGCGGTGCTTCCCCACCTCGCACGACGTGGGCGACCCCATCGGCTTCCGCTTCGAGGTCGAGGGCTCAGACGGCCCCGACGACGCCCTGGGCTGGATGACCGACACCGGCTACGTCACGGACGCCGCGCTCGACGCGCTCTTCGGCTGCAGGATCCTCGGCATCGAGGCCAACCACGACGAGACCATGCTCGCCGAGGGCCCCTACCCCGCCTTCCTCCGCAGGCGCGTGGGCGGCCCGGGCGGCCACCTCTCCAACGACCAGTGCGCCGCGGCGCTCAAGGCCCTGGTCACGCGCGACACCGAGGTCGTCGTCGGCCTGCACCTCTCGGAGAAGAACAACCGCCCGAGCGTCGCCGTGCGCACCCTGGCCGAGGCCGTCGGCGCCGAGCCGGTGGACGGCGAGGCGTCGGAGGCGCGGACGCCCGACGGCCGCCTCAGCGTCTGCGTGGCGTCGCAGGACGAGCCGCTCGCGATCTACTAGCGGAGAAGGACCGGCGCCCCGGGCACAGACGGCGGGAGGGGCGCCGCCCGAAGGCCGCGCCCCTCCCGAATCCGCTGCCCGTGGCAGCTCGTCCGAGCCGCCGCTACTCGATGGTGACCTTGGTGACGTTGGGCTTCTCGACGATCTTGGGTACCTGGATCTCGAGCACGCCATTGTCCAGCTTGGCGCTCAGGCCCTCGCTCGCCGCGTCCTTGAGGTAGACGCCGCGCGTGGCCTGCCACTCGCTGGTCTCCTTGTGCAGGTAGTTCTTGCTCTTCTCCTCGTCGGACTCCTTCCTGTCCACCGAGATGGAGAGCCTGCCCTCGTTGAGCTCGACGTCGATCTGGTCGCGCGTGACGCCGGGGAGATGGGCGGAGACGACGTACTTGTCGCCCGCGTCCTCGACGTCCATCTTGAAGGAGGCGTCACCGTCGACGCTCACCAGCGGAGCGAAGAAGTCGTCGTCGAAGAAGCTGCCGAACGGCCAAGCCCTGCGGAGAGCCCTGTCGTAGCGATCATACGGAATCATGCTTGCCATAACGAATCACTCCTCATGGTCTTCTGGGTGCCTCGCCCTTGCCCGTGCACCCCGCGTGTCGACTTGATATATGCCCCGCAGAGGCCGCTTTAAACCGACTTTCGAAGGTTTTCTCAGTTCATAGTTGGCACATAACCTAAGTCTTTTACGCTTAGGTTTGGAAGCTCCAAGCTCCCGGCAAGCTCTCTGGGCAACTCGTGGTGAACTGTGTCAATTGATGCCACCCCCTGTCCGCCCGAGTGCCATTCGGTATCATGGTCTAGCAATCGGGGCGTCGGTTTTCGGAGGCACCTGCATGGGTGAGAGCGGCAGCATACGCAGGAGTGTTTCGAGCAGGGAGGGCACGCCCTCGCCGAGCGCCGCCGCTGAGCCCACCACGGCCGAGCGGACCCCCCGGAAGGGCGCGGAGCGGGGCCAGGAGCGCGAGGCGACCCGTGAGCGCCGGCTCGACTCCACGGGCGTGGGCAAGCCCATCCCCCGCAGCGAGGCCAAGGGCCTCGAGCGCGAGAAGCCCCTGCTGAGGCCCACGAGGAGCACCGGCTCGCGCCGGAACGCCCCCTACATCAGGCAGCCCAAGCCGCGCAAGACGGCCGAGGCGATCGACGACCTCGGCGAGGACGAGTCCTACTCCGCAGGCTTCGCGCACGACTCCAACATCGCCGTCGGCGGCAGCCTGCCGCTCTCCGGGCAGCCCTACCGCCGCTCCCGCGCGGACATGGGCAAGCTTCAGCGCGACCTGCACTACGGCCAGTACCTGGAGATTCCCAAGGGTCGCCGGCAGATCTTCGCGTCGCGCGAGCGCGAGCGCCAGATCCGCTCCCGCATCGCAGCCGTCGTCGTCATCGCCGTGCTGCTCCTTGCCACCCTGCTGATCCTGCGCCTGGGAGGCGCGCTCGGCTGATGGGCGACGCGCCTCGTGCTTGGCTACCGGCGAGAATCTGCTTATAGGTACCTCGCGCGCACCGTCGCAATGGCATCAGCCACGTCGGACTCTTGATAACCAACGGCCTTGGCCCAGGCCTGGGCTTCGTCAAGGTGCGACTTGAAGTCTTCCTCTCTTGGCATTTCGATTTTTTTGAGCATGATTACATCGCCCGAAGTATAGACGGCAAGGTGATCACCGCTCTTGATCGAGAGTCTCTTGCGCAGGTTCGCAGGAAGTACGACCTGTCCCTTGGACGAGACGGCGAGGATATCTGAGCTCATCACAGCCTCCAATGTAAGAATTTCTTACTTATAGTACACCCTCACCCCAGTAGTTCCAGCACTTTTCATCCTCTTGCACAGGCGCGTCGCCCGATGGCCGTGCTTGGTGATTCGGGCAGAAGTTCGAGACATGCCGAAGACATCGCCGAAGCGTCGGCACCTTAGTCCCAGGGATCGCGCTCGAAGAGCGGCTCGGGACGTGCGGGTCGGTCGGAGTAGGGGTCGTACCCGTCGTCGTCCTCGTTCTCCGCCCTAATGAAGCTCGCGTAGGGAGAAGGACGGCCCGCCCCCGCGCCGGTCGCACCTGGTTTGCCGACCGACGACCTAGCGACCCCGGAATCGGCCTCGCCGGGACCGGCGCCCGGCTCGCTCGCAGCCCGTGGTCCTTCTCGCCTGTCGTCCTCTCGCATCCCGCTCCTCCTTCCGACGGCGCTACTTGGTCCCGCCGTCCGTCCCGGACCCGGCCGCACCCTCCTTGCCGGTCTTGGCGGCAGCCGCGACCTCCTCGGACGGCGCCTCGTATA
>Ga0256406_1006664_pt1 | contig 11430 bp, 6 predicted proteins | sample RumenRJG_03DNA_FD_185986 | JGI IMG/M metagenome (GOLD analysis project Ga0256406, IMG submission 185986) | Bovine rumen microbial communities from Lethbridge, Alberta, Canada - RJG_03 | ecosystem: Host-associated > Mammals > Digestive system > Stomach > Rumen | place: Canada: Alberta | collected...
AAGTATTTGACGACGGACAAATCGTGGGCGATGAAGATCATCGTGAGCCCCATCTCCTGCTTGATCTCGTTGAGGAGGTTCAGGATCTGGGCGCGGATGGAGACGTCGAGGGCCGAAATCGGCTCATCGCAGATGAGGAGCTTCGGGTTCATGACCAAAGCGCGGGCGATGCCGATCCTCTGGCGCTGGCCGCCCGAGAATTCGTGCGGGTAACGCGAGGCGTATTCGGGGATCAGCCCCACTCTCTCCAAGGCGTCGGCGACGATCTTACGGTTTTCGGCGCGGTTGTATTTGCCCTGGATATGAAGGCCCTCTTGGATGATGTCTTCGACCGTCATGCGGGGGTCGAGGGAGTCCACGGGGTCCTGGAAGATCATCTGGATCTCGTTGCGGAGCTTCTTGGGCGAGTGGGCGTTGTCGAAATGGGCCTGGCGGATCGCCTTCTTCTCTTCGGCGACGTGGGCCGCCTCCTCTTGCTCGAGCTTGGCGATGGCCGCGTCGTATTTGGCGGAGATGGCGGACTGGGTGCCCTCCAAGGCGTCGGCGAGGGCGGAACCCTTCTCCTCCTCCAAGCGGCGGATCTTCTCCTTGGTGTGGATCTTGGACCACTTGATCTCCTTCTCGTCCCAGCGGGTGCCCGCGGCGATGCGGTAGCCCTTGTAATAGATGGAGCCGGAGGTGATTTCGTATAGGCCGATGATGCAGCGGCCCGTCGTGGTCTTGCCGCAGCCGGACTCCCCGACGATGCCGAAGCATTCGCCCTCGTGGACGTCGAAGGAGACGTCGTGGACGGCCTTGGTCTTGTAGGAGCCCTGCCAGAAGAACTGCTTGAGGTGGCGGACGGAAAGAAGGACGTGGTTGTCCACGAGGTCCTGGCGGTAGGTGATCCGCGGGTCGATGCGCGTTTTCTTGTTGGCCTTTTTCTCTTTGGCGCCCTGGCGGGCAGGGGCCGCTTGGCCGTTTTTCTTCTCTTCTTCCATCATTTGAGGCCTGCTTTCTTCAGGGAGGTTTCGATGCGGTTGGCCACGATTTCGGGCGGGACGCAGGCGGGGGCGCGATCATCGAGCAGCCACGTGGCCGCGTAATGGGTCGGCGACACCTCGAACATCGGGGGCTCCTTCTTGAAATCGATCTCGAGGGCGTAGCGGTTGCGGAAGGCGAAGGCGTCGCCCTTCGGGGGGTAAAGCATGTTCGGCGGGGTGCCCGGGATGGCTTCGAGCTTGCTCTTGGAGTCCACGTCGGGGATCGAGGAGAGCAAAGCCCAAGTGTAGGGGTGCCTTGGGTCATAGAAGACGTCGGAGGCGGTCCCGTATTCGACGATCTTGCCCGCGTACATCACGGCCACGCGGTCCGCCATGTTGGCGACGACGCCGAGGTCGTGGGTGATGAAGATGACCGACATGTGGCGGGCTTTCTTCAGCTGGTTGATCAGCTCAAGGATCTGGGCTTGGATGGTCACGTCGAGGGCCGTGGTCGGCTCATCGCAAATCAAAATTTCGGGGCTCGCGGTGAGGGCGATGGCGATGACGATCCTCTGCCTCATGCCGCCGGAGAACTCGAAGGGGTATTGGTTGAAGCGCCGCGCCGGGTCGGGGATGCCGACCTCGGCCATGATGGAGAGGGCGCGCTTCTTGGCTTCCTTGTGGGTCACGCGGATCTCGCTGAGGTAGCGGCGGTATTCGCGGATGAACCTCTCCCAGTTGGCGTGGAAATTCTTGAAGCGGAACAAGTCGCGGAGAATCGGCTTCTCGGCTTCATGGTGGCGGGATTTGATGTCCTTTTCGTGGGCCTTGACCTTGATTTTGGCCGCCTTTTTGGCGGAAGAAAGCGCCGCGCGGTCGGCTTCGATCTTCTCCTTCAAAGAGGCGACTTGCTGGTCGCGGCTTTCCTTGGCCTTGGCCTTCTCCTCTTCGGTGGAGGATTTGTTCTTCAGGATGAGGGAGGCCTCGTTTTTGGCTAGGCTAAGGAGGCGCTTGTCGTTTTTGAGGGCGATGTACTCATCGTTGATGAGGCTTTGGTATTCGTTTTTGAGGTGCTTGCCGTTGATGATCATGACCTCGGTGATCTGCTTGCCGATCTTCATGATCGGGTTCAGCGAGGAGAGGGGGTCCTGGAAGATCATGCCGATCTTGGTGCCGCGGATGTTGTGGAACTCCTCCTCGGACACCTTGGTGAGGTCCTGCCCCTCGAAGAGGATGGAGCCGGAGTCGATGTGGGCGTTTTTGCTCAAGATGCCCATGATCGCCTTGTTGGTGACGGATTTGCCCGAGCCGGACTCCCCGACGATGCAGAGGGTCTCGCCCTGGTAGAGGTCGAAGGACACCCCGCGGACGGCGCGGACGCGGCCTTGGTCCGTCTTGAAGGAGATGGCGAGATTGCGCACGGAAAGAATGGGGGTCTTACCCTCGGGAACGGGACCGACTTCGCGCGGATAGTCGATGCTATGGTAATGCTTTTGCTCTGCCATTAGTCGTTATCCCCCTTTAGCGATGGGTTGAACGCATCGCGCAGCCCGTTTCCGAACAGGTTGAACGAGATCATGATGAGGGCCATGACCAGGGATGCGCTGACGATGAGGTATGGATAGCTTTGGATGCTGCCCTGCACCTGCTGGAGGGTGAGGCCGAACGAAGTGTGGTCGGTCACCTTGAGGTTCGGGAGCAAGTAGGAGACGTTGGCCTCGGTGAAGATGACCGAGGGGATCATGAGGACGGATCCGGTGACGATCGTGCCGATGCCGTTGGGCAGGATGTGGCGGAAGATCAATCTCGGGTCGGAGGCGCCCAAGGTGCGGGAGGCCAAGACGTACTCCCTTCCCTTATAGCGGTAGAACTGCTCGCGGGTGGTCGAGGCGACGCCCATCCACCCGGTGAAGCACAGGGCGAATAGGTAAGTCCAGAACGTCGGCTGCCCCTTGGAGACGATCTCGATGATGAGCGTCATCACCACGATGAAGGGCACGCCGCCCAAAATCTCGGTGACGCGCTCCATGATGATGTCGACCCAGCCGCCGAAATAGCCGGAGATCGAGCCCCAAATGAGGCCGATCGCGATGTTGATGACGGAGCTTAGGACGCCCAGGGCGAGCGAGGCGAGGAGGCCAGAGAACACGAGCTTGAAGAAGTCATGGCCCCACTGGTCGGTGCCGAAGACGAATTTGGGCATCTTGCAAGAGCCGAGGTTGCCCAGGTAATACTCATAGCGGTATTGCGAGATGTCGCCCGTCACGTCGCGCCGCGTGATCTGGAGCATGGAGGAGTAATAGTTCGAGACGCGGGTCACCTTGCGGATCGGCGAGTACTTCTCCCCCGCTTTCGTGAGGCGGAAGAAATTGGAGGCGTCGTCGACGGCGATTCCCGAGGTCGGGGTCGAGGGGATCGCGTCCCAATCGAACTCAATCCAGCCGCGGCTCACGAAGGCGTCGATCTCGGATTTGGAGAAGACGTAGTTCTCCCTCGTGCCCAAGGCGGCCTCGTAGTAATCGTAGCGGAAGGAGCCGTACGTCATCGTGGCGTGGTAGATTTCGCTGGAAAGCGTCGTGGAGAGGGAATAGGCGCCCTCCTGGCGGAAGCGGATCTTGCCCATCTGCTTGGTCGCGTCGAGGAAGGTGGCGGCGGAGACGTCGCTCGTGCCGTTCGACTCGGCCTTGATCGAGGTCAAGGCGACTTCGCGCGGGGTTTCGTTCGCCGCGCCGCCTTTAATCCCGAGGAAGAAGGAACCGGCGAAGGAGGAAGCCGGATAGTTCTCTTCGCCAGAAAGCGTCGTGAGGACGTCGCTTAGGACGTAGGTCCCGTTCGTTTCCGCGACTTCGGGAAGCGTATGGTATTCCTTCGTGCCATCCCCATCGAAATCGGCTTGGATGCCGAAGAAGAGGGAGGCGCGGTTGCCTTCGCCGTTAAGCTCGTCCATCCATTCGTCGTTCACCGAAACGGTGAAGGAGATGGCGTCCCCAGGAACCAGGGTAAGCTCAGGGGAAAGGAAGTAGGCGTCTTGATAGGCGCCGGTATCTTTATCCTTCGTCCTGGCCGAGAGGCGGATGGCGCCGCCCTGACCATAGTTGGCAACCGCGTCAGACATCGCGTCGACGGTGGCCTTCTTCGTCTTGATCTTGCCGACGACGCCGCGCTGGTCATAGCCGGAGTTGGCCCCTAATTGGGGATTATCACTATCGGCCGTGTCGGGGTCGAGGACGACGTTCGTGATGTATTTGGTGCCGTCGAGGAAGCCGTTTTTGCCGTCGAACCATTTCGGCGGGAGGTAACGCATCGAATCGCGCGGGGTGTCGATGTTGTTGTGATTGGCGAAGGGGACGATGATGGCCAATCCAATCAAAATGAGGAGGATGGCCGAGGCGGCGACCGAAGCTTTGCTCTTGGCGAAGCGCTTCATCGCGTCCGCGAAGAAAGTGGTCGGCTTGCTCTCCATCTTCTTCTCATAGACGCGGGAGCCCTCCGGGATGAAGGAGAAGTCGTTGACGTTCTCTTGCTTTTCGTTAGCCTCCGTCACTACGGGGGATTCTTGTTTCTTGTTGCGCTTAAACATAGCTTACTTCCTCGCCCCCATGCGAATACGCGGATCGACGATGCCGTAGGAGAGGTCGATGATGAGGGTCGCGGCCAAACCGATCGTCGTGTAGATGCCCATATCGGCCATGACGACGGGCCAGTCGCGCATCGTCAGCGCGTTGACGAACATGTCGCCGATGCCGGGGATGCCGTAGAGCTGCTCCAAGATCATGGAGCCAGAGAGGATCGAGATGAACTCGCTGATGACCATCGGGATGATCGGGACCATCGAGTTGCGCAGGGCGTGACGGACGATGGACTGTCCGCGGGTCAACCCTTTGGTTCGGGCCAAAAGGAGGAACTCCGAGGACATGACTTCCGTTAGCTCGGCCCTCGTGTAGCGGGCGAAGCCGGCGATGGAGCCAAAGCACAGGGAGGCAACCGGGATGACGTAGGCCTTAATCGCCAAGGAGGGGGAAGCGGCCGCTTGGGCGTCCGATGGCCACACGTTGGGCAGCCAATGCGTGCCGTAGGCTAACCAAATCAGCAAGAAGGAAATGAGGACGAAGGAGGGGACGGAGATGAAGACCATGATGAGGGTCGAGATGAAGGTGTCGACCCAAGTGTTCTTCTTAAGGGCGGCCAGCACGCCGAAGCCGATGCCGACGGGGATCGAAATCAAGGAGGCGATCAGGTTGATCCGCATCGAGTAGGGAAGGCGGGTCATGATGATCTCGAGGGCCGAGCGGTTCGGCTCGAGGTTGGTGGAGACGCCCCAATCCCAACGGGTGAAGATGCCGCTTAGCCAGACGATGTAGCAGTGCCACACCGAATACTTGGCGTAGTAGAAGTTGGTGGTCGTGCCCCCGATGGTGAGGGAGACGAGCTGATCGTAATGGGCCCCATTGGCCGCATCGGCGGGGTCGACCTCGTAGTAATAGCCGCAGCGGACCTGATAATCCCAGAAGGAGAGCAGCTGCTCTGGCTTGGCCGCCCCGGTCTCTAGGGGCATCAACTGGAGCAGCATGTAGGTCGCGGAGAGGATGATGAACAAAGTCAAGAAGATGAACAGGATCCTCTCGATGACGTATTTAATGGAAGCTTTCATGGGTGATTTTGATCTCGCTTCCCGATAGGGAAAACGCACTGCGGGCAATATAACGCCGAAACGGCTTTTTGTTAATCAAAAAATGACAGAAAAAAGGCGCGGTGTTCGGCCGCGCCTGTTTCGAGATGGGGGAAGCTTACTTCGTGACGGGGGTCAGCCCAGAGAAATCGCTGAGGGAACCCGTGGCTTCGATGATGTTGATCTTCTCCATCTCGATGCCCTGGCTATTGGTGTAGGTGTAGGAGAAGGAGAATTGGACGGCGAAGTAGTTGATGTCGGTGCCAAGGGAAGTCGAGCATTGCTGCGCGATGTCCTGGATGGCGCTCTTGAGGATGCGGAGACGGATGAAGCCATAGCCTTCCTCGGTGTAGTCGACCCACTCCGCGTCGCTGCTTTGCAGGTAGTAGCCGCTTTGGAAGGTCGTGCTCTCGCTGCAGAGGATGGCCGCGTTATGGGAATCGTTGTACTCGAAGTGCCAGATCGAATTGCCTTCTTTGTCGGTAAGCGGCGGATAGGAGGCAACGACCGAGACGTAGCGCGAATCGCCGGCCCAAGACTCTTCGTCGATGCCGTTGACCACGTAGTCCGGGGCAGAGGGGAACGGAACCTCGTCGACGACGGCCGCGTTGGCGCCCATCGTGGAGGCGACGCCCTTCTCGACGATGGTCATCGAGTTGGCGGCGCTCCATAAAGCGTCATAGGCCCAGACTTTGCCCGCGTATTCGAGCGGATCGTTCGCATCGACCTTGGCGGTGATGGTGCCCCAGTTGAGGCAGAATCCCTGGGCAAGTCTGTCGGTGCAGATGGTGTTCATGAAGTTGAGCGGATCGAGGACGTTGCCGGAGATGGCGCCTTCGGCGAAGTCATAGATGCCCTCGTCCATCTTGTTGTAGCAGTCGGTGTAATTCGAACCGGCGACCTTGAGGTCGAGGTTGAGGGTGATCTTGTGATCTTTGGCGGCTTGGCAGGTGTTGAAGGCGGTTTCGACCGAATTCTTCAAATACTTGCCGATGTTGTCGATGGTGTCCTGGTAACGATAATAGCAGGTGAGAGTGATCGTGGCGCCGTCGTTGAGGACGTCGCTGCCCTGGGATAACAAGGTGTTGATGGCGCGGGAGAAGAGCTCGCCGGCGAGGGCCGGGCTATAGGCGTATTCGTTGCCCGCGGCCTCGGTGTATTGGCCGATGACGGCCTTGCCCTTTTCGCTCTCGCGGTAAGGGACCTTGCCGTTGGGATCGATCATGTAAGCGTTGGAGAGGTAGCCAAGGGCGGAGTTGCGCCCGCTTTGCGCGGCGAGCGTCTCACGGTCGACGGCATAGAAGAAGCCGTTGAGGAAGTCGTCATTGGACATGATGGGCTTGACGTCCCAGCGCGCCGTCTTGGCGTGCTTCTTGATCGTGCCGTTCTCGCCGAAGTAATAATCCCACTCCTCATCGGTGCAGGAGTTGACGTTCATCTTGATGATGGTCGAGCCCTCGGTACGGTAGACGTGGGGATCGTTCTTGTGGTTGGTGATCTGCGAAGAGGGGATGGAAACCTCGTCGAGCTTGTTGGCCAAGAAGGCGTTGTAGGCGGTGACGTCGGCGTTGGTGCCGGTGAAGACGTCCTCGGTGACGCCGTCGAAGTGATAGTCCGCGGCGTTGTAGTAGTTCGCGTTCTTCTTATAGACAAGGCTCTTGTTGGTCTGCCAATAGACCGGGATGTAGGGTCCGCAGACGATGATGTTGTCGAGGTTGCGCGTCGTGTTGTTGGTCACGGTCGCATCGGCCCCGTCGCGGACGCCGAAGTTCTTTGCCCCGCCGATCGCGGTGAGGAAGTCATAGGGGATCGGGGAGTAGAGGCCGCTGGCGAGGTTCAGCATCGCCCCGCTTTGGGTCTTCGGGGTGATGAAGGCGAAGTCGATGGCGTTCTCGTCGTAGTTGATCTGGATGCCGAGGTTCGTGGTCGAACCGCCGGTTTCGCCCTTCACGCCGAAGGGGGCGCGGGAGCTGCTGCCGGAGTTGACGTAGCTTAGGACGCCTTCGAAGCCGGAGGCATCGGTGGAAAGGCCCGACCAGCGGGAGAGACGGCCGGAGAGCATGGCCCAGTACGGGGTGATGTAGTCCTCCAAGGCGATCTCGCGGCCGTTATAGGTCGAGTAGTACTTCGAGGTGCTCGGGACGGCGTAGGTGTAGCCGGCGCCGGTGTGGAGCTTGACCCTCCAATACTTCGAGCTGGAGTTGGCGACGATGGAGGAATCCGTCACCTCGGTGAAGGAGTGCGTGCCATCGGCGTTGTCGGTGCGTCTCAGCATGATCGGGGCGTCCGTCATGGAAAGCCCAGCCTTCCAGACGTAGTCGTTCTTGGCCTCGTTCATGTCGACGTCGAAGTAGGAGGAGGTGATCATGCCGCTGCGGTCGGCGACGTCGGCGCCGGTGCTGTCCCAATAGTTGAAGGTGCCGGTGTCGCTGGTCGTGTAGGAGTGGAAGTAGCTCTTCCATTCGCTGACCGGCTCATCGATGGCGCCGGTGTACATCTTGCCGCTGGCATCGAGGTCGCCATGGAAGGTGCCGAAGCCGTAGTTGGTGATGTAGGTGGTCGTCGGCAAAGTGATCCTCTGCGAGAATTGCTCATACGAGGCATCGTCGTAAAGAGGGATGCCGGCGAGGTGGTTGCGGAGCGCATAGCCCTCCAAATGGGCCAAGATGTCGGTTTTGGTGTCTTGGTCGGCGGCCGTGTAGTCGAAAACGCCGTCCGCCAATTCGCCGGTGACCTGACCACCGGAGTTCGGCGTGGAAGAATGGCTTCTGCGGGTGGTGTCTCCCGGCTTCCCGCCGCAAGCGGCGAGCCCCAGGGACAGCGCGAGCAGGGCCAAGGTCAACGATCGCTTTTTGTTCATTGCTTTTGCCCTTTCTGTGTATCTAAAGACTTCTCTAACGAGTAGAGAGCGCGCATATCATTCCACGCGGCGATTTTTTTGCAACTATTTTCCGAAAAATTCGGTCAACGGAAAAAGAAGGGGCGATTCAATGCATCGAATCGGCGATCAAGGAGAGGATGATGCCCACGGTGAGGCTGCCCCCGCCGAAGATGAGGTAGGGCAGCCAGATCGGCTTGTTCCTGCCCCGCGCGCTCTTCTTATCCTCTTTATAGTCATAGGCGCTGTCCCACCGCTTCTTGTCCACCCGGCGGAAGCTCTCCCCCAAGCGGTAGAAGCCATAGTTGAGCACGTCGAACACTCCCGTGCGGATGAGCAGGGTCATCAAGAAGAGGGCGGTGACCACCACCCCGGCGATCAAGCAGGCGTTGCCCCAGCCGACGATCCGATAGTCTCGGCTAAGGAGCAGCACGAGCAAAAAGGGGATCAGAAAGCACAAAAACGCGGCGATGCTGTGGCCTAGTATCCTCTTCTTTGAGCTTGGCATGGGGCTATTGTAACCCGCGAGAAGGGGCGAGGCACGAACAAATAATGGTTGACCAAAAGTGGGGATGCCTTATTTTATTAAGCCGAAACACCCTTTTCGGTGCTTGGCATGGAGGAACCAACATGAACTACAAGAAACTTAGACTAGCGGCGCTCACCGTATCGGGGGCGGCGCTTTTGGCCGCCTGCGGAGGAAAACCAGCCGATAAATCCTCCACCCCCGTGACGCCTGCTTCCAGCCAGACTTCCTCCGCCCCCGTGGACGAGCACCCCTTCAAGATGACCGTGGCGAAGGCTTCCTTCGCCAGCGGGCTTTGCTTCATGGACGGCGCCAGGCCGACGGTCATGGCCTACTATCAGAACGAGTACCAAGACCTCGCCGAATACTTCAACATGATCCAGTACACGATCGTGGACAAAGCCGACGCGAGCAAGACCTACGGGGCCGGGGAGACCCTCCCCGCGGGCGAATACACCGCCACCGCCATCTGGAATTCCCGCGGCGCCCGCTCCTCGCTCGACTTCACCGTCACCGACACCGCCCCGGAAGTCGCCACCGAAGGCAAGGGCTATCACACGGTCAAGGCCGAGGACTTGGAATCCTACCGCGTCTACCACTACCAGAAGCTCGGCGCCCTCGGCGGGCAGAAGTTCCCCTCAATGGACGCGGACTTCGATGGGGACGGCGCGATCGACCATCCGAAGCTTTTGGTCATCCCGGTCCAATTCAGCAACGCCGGGGCCACCTTCGCCGGGCAGGGCGCCAGCGACGAGCAGGTCGCCGAAATCCTGAACGAAGCCTTCTTCGCCCCCGAATACACCGACGAGGCGAAGACGACCCGCGGCACCCCGTGGCTCTCCCTCTCCGCCTACTACGAGAAGGCCTCCTATGGCAAGCTCCACATCGAGGGAACCGTCACCCCAATCTACACCTATCCCTTTGACGAAAGCACCTTTTCCTCTTCCGATACGGGCCTTTCGGGCCGCGTCATGGCGGCCGCGGTGACCTGGCTCAAGAACGATAAGGGCTTCGACATGACCGAGTACGACGCCGACAAAGACGGCTTCATCGACGGCATCGAAATCATCTACTGCACCACCCATACCCCGGCCAGCCAATCGGGCGACAGCCAGACCTCCGGCAGCGACGCCTTCTGGAACTACACGACCAACGCCGGCGGCGCGGGCAACGTCTCCTCCCCCGTCGGGGCCCGTTACTTCTGGTCCCGCTTCGACTACGTGAGGAACTCCTACTTCGGCACGGATACGGTCGACGCCCACACGATCATCCACGAAAACGGCCACATGATGGGGCTTAACGACTACTACGACTATGGCGACTCCACCACCAACACCAAGACCGGCCCCGCCGGATGCGTCGACATGATGGACATGAACGTCGGCGACCACAACGCCTACAGCAAGATGATTTACGGCTGGGTCGGCCCCCGCGTCATCGACGGCACCTCCAGCAACTTTGAAGTCACGATCAACTCCTACACCGACACGGGCGACTTCATCCTCTTGAAGAACACCGTGAAGGATGCCAACGGCAACCCCAAGAGCGACTGGAACGGCATGCCCTGGGACGAGTACTTCCTGATCGAGTACTACACCCCCACCGGCGTCAACGAGGCCGATAGCCACGGATATGGCGAATGGACGCAGGCTTCCTCCACCGGGAGCAACGCCTACGGCCATGGCGGCACCTATGAGCAGCCGGGCATCCAGGTGTTCCACGTCGACGCCCGCCTCGCCACCAAGATCAGCAACGAGTCCTCGGGCAATAAGCGCACCTCCACCTACACCGATAACCTCATCGACGCCACGACGCTTTGGGACGACGCCTCCAACAACTACGGCGGCTGGGGCGAGAAGACCAAGGAAGACGCCTCGAGCATGCTCCACGACAACACGCCTTCCCGCTCGGTCGAGCCCAACGGCGACAAATCTTCTTATGTCGAGCTCCACGCCATCTTCGGCTCCGGCTCCAACGGACTGGATAGCTCCTCCTACTACTCGACCTTCGGCAACACGGCCAACCTATTCGGCGACCAAGAGTTCGAGGCCACCAAATCCGATGGCACCAAGGGCGAGAAGAAGGCCTATGGCGGAAGCTGCTTCACCAACTACAAGATGAATTCGTTCATGCCCAACGGCCTTACGATGGACGATGGCTCCACCCTCAACTGGAACTGGACCGTGACGGCCCAGACCGACACCACCGCCACCCTCCACTTCGTCCAGACCGACGCCTAACCCCCACTTCAAAAGCGGCCTTCCAAAGGTCGCTTTTTCGCCAACTGACAAACTAAATGCAACTTTTTAGTCGAAAACCAAAATTGTCAGACTAAATGCAACAAAATGGATTCTCAAAACTGCATTTGGGAATCCTTTTTTCTTCGGCAATGGCG
>Ga0256406_1006666_pt1 | contig 11429 bp, 14 predicted proteins | sample RumenRJG_03DNA_FD_185986 | JGI IMG/M metagenome (GOLD analysis project Ga0256406, IMG submission 185986) | Bovine rumen microbial communities from Lethbridge, Alberta, Canada - RJG_03 | ecosystem: Host-associated > Mammals > Digestive system > Stomach > Rumen | place: Canada: Alberta | collected...
TGCGACGTATACTTCATCTTATGTTCTCTTTAACACTACAAAGATACCAATTAAATGTTAAATCACCAAATAAAATCACTGCTATTTATTGAATATCAGTGCGTTATATTTATTCAGCAAACACTAAGTAGCTGAATAAATCTGTATCATCCAATTCGGGAACCCAACAGTTTTGTTCTATAGTGAACACATCCTGCCTTAGTCGGCAAACGTCATACATCTGCCGTCCTGTAAGAGAGTTAATATCGGAAACTAGTAATTGAGTATTCATCTTTGTACTATTCGCAATGTCTGTGCAGCCACTCCATGATTACGTCTACTACATAGCCTTGCTCAGACGGTGTGAGTTGCCTGCCTTTTGGTATGCCGTGCCATTTCTGAAGACAGTTGCGGCAACAGCAGCCGGTGGCATGCTGGGCAATGAATGGCGGAAATATGCCATGACGCATAGGAGTCTGCTTCCCGTCGTTGGGGATGTAAGCAGGAGCAAGGCGCTTGGCAATTATCTCCCTTGCCCCCTGCTCAATCTTCGTCCAGCCCTTTTCGTGGATATATTCCTTGTCCTTCTTATTAAGATAGAAAGATGAACGGAACTTACTCTTGGCAAGTCTGTCGAAGAGTGGATTCAAGTCTACTTTTGGACCCTCATCCTTTTGCTCTTCCTCGTCCTCGTTCTTATTGGGAAACAAATCCAATTCCTTGTACATGTCAATCTATCCTTTCAACTGACTGATGAATTCCTTTAATGATGTTCCATCATCAAGTGATGGTGAATATTCCTCAAGGATGTTAATCATGTCGCCACCTACAATATCCTTCAAATCCTTGGCAGTATTAAGCACGCAGACATTACCTGCCAGCCCACAGATGTCTATCTGTTCAATCCTCATTGCTGCAATCAGACGAAGGATAATACTAGCTGACTTGCCATTCTGCAATATAGAGTATTCATCCTTGTCGATGCTGTCACCCTTGTATAATAAAGTAAATCCGCCTTTTGACTCATTAAGTGCAACAAGAAGAGACTGCCAGATAGCTGCACCGACAGAATGCTGTATGCAGTGAGGCGGCCATTGTCCTCCTTCACGGTCGAAAGAGCAATGTCGGTATGGATGCCAGTCCGACGTTACTATCTTTATCATGTATTCGTCGCCATGTTTCTTTACATACTCAGCCAATGAGTCCATGGCTTCCGCTGCGCCCTTTACAGGCAACGAACCGTTAATGAAGTCAACTTGCGGGTCAACTACTAGCAACATCTTATTCATATTGTTCTCTCTTATTCTTCAATTATCTCCATTGTCATGCTCACATCATTCTTCGGGCGGTCATCACGAAGCGTCTCTGCATTTTGAATCTTCTCAACTACATCAAGACCATTCTCTACCTCACCGAATACGGTGTACTAGTTGTCAAGGAAAGGAGTGCCGCCAACTGTAGTGTATGCCTTTACCTGCTCATCGGTGAACTTAGGTGCACCTATCTCCTTACTCTTCTTCTGAGTCTCTTCAACAAGCTGGTCTTGTAACTGCTGCAAGCCTGCACGGTCTCGGTTGCGGCGGAAATTGAGAATGTCTTCACGGTGAGCCTGTGCAAGCTGATTGAAAATAGCCTGTTCTTGCTGCATTTCCATCTGACGCTCCATCTGCTTCAACTCCTGTGGCTTGTAGACTTTGCCCCATACGATGTAGAACTGGCTGCCACTACTCTCACGCTCCGGGTTCACTTGATCGGCAAGACGTGCAGCACTCAGAGCACCACGCTTGTGGAAGTACTTCGGATAAACGAATTCGGCAGGAATAGTATACCCCGGACCGCCAGTTCCAAGCCGCTTGCCTTGTGGCGCGTTCTTGCTGTCAGGATCTCCGCCTTGTATCATAAAGTCCTTTATTACACGATGGAACAGTGTGCCATTGAAGAACTCTTCCTTTACGAGTTTTATGAAGTTATCACGGTGTTTCGGTGTCTCATCATATAGGCGAACAACGATGTCGCCTTCTGTTGTCCTAATTCTTACTTTAGTCATTTATAAATTGTTTCATTAACTTTGGCAAAGTTACTCAAAAAATCTGTTTTGATGGCATGAGTCTCATAATATTATTCTCATATTGTTTTGTATTACAAAAGATTATACCTATCTTTGCGACGTCAAAAGGTTAATAGATTGTTTAGGTAAGTAGTAATAGATTTAGGTTTTTAGTTTTATAAGGTAGCCGTGAGGCTACAAAACGTCTTCTGTTTTTTAGTTGAATTTAGCTTTTCCTGTTTGTTGTGGGGCTAGAATTTTACGCCTCTTTCCGGCTCTGTGAATGAGCAGAACTTCGCCTCTCCATCGGTGATGTAGAGCACAGCTGTGTTGTCATCATCGGCAGAATACATACTCTTCAGTTCCGGATTCTGGTCGAGAACATAAACCTTTGCATCATGGCTGTCATCATTGACAAGCTTACCTGAAACACGAATCCATCCCTTGCCATTTGGATCAACCGCTGTAATCTCGAACTTCGGATTAGCCATCATCTGCTTGAAGACATCCTTTTTCTTACCTGTCTGAATGTACAGCTTGCCATTATAAACTTCTGCAACACCGAATGGACGTACACGTGGTTGATCGCCATCAACTGTAGCGATATAGAATGTACCACACTCGTGAAGATAATCGCGTACTTCCTGTACGGCAGACTTTGTCTGCGCATTAGTTGCTATTGTTGCCATAAGCATTAAAAATAAAAACAGTTTTCTCATCTTGGTTTATGTGTTTTTGATTTTACGATATTGAAAGAGTCTGATACAAGCTTTTCAATCAGAGCTTTATCTGCAATAGTTGCGTCTATTCCTATCCAATATTTTGGATTGCAGTTATACGGATGTCCTAAGCATGGATAATGTTCTATCAACTCAGGAATTTCTTCCTTCTCATGTTTGACGGTAATGCAGCTCAAGTCATTGATATTGAAGTAGCAGAACATATGCCCGTCTATATAGAAAGCGAGAACATCCCGTACCGCCTTGAATTTCGGGAACGGAAACTTTTCTTCAACATTAGGGGATAAAGACAGGCAATATGACCTTAGTTCTTCAACATTCATGTGTGCTCTATTTGAATTCAATTAATGTACTTGTCTTGCCATCAAGGGAAAGTTCAACAAAAAAAGTTCCATCGGCAGTTGATAAGGTCTGGGGAACAAGCGACTGACCGAATCTTGCAGGAATCTTGAACTCTACTCTTACATTATTGTATTTGTAGCCTTCAGGCAGATACTCATTGGCTATGCGGATATAGTTGGCATTGTTCATGTGACCGTTGTAGTCGATGTCGTTATGGGTAACTGCAACAGGTTCATGAACCTTGAATTCTGCGTCCTTCGGCACAATAATTCTCCGCTCACCGTATGTCATGTCCTTCTTTGGCTCAATGCTGACCGATGATAGTACATCCTGCGGAATGCGCTGTAGCCGACCGGTCGTTCTGTCGACGAATGCTCCCATAGACCAAGTCTTGTAGCATACATTCCCTTCCGCATCATAAATAAAAGTGTTGCGGAAGCCGAACATGGGCTTGACTTCAAAGACAGTTGTTACAGTCTTTAGCCGTTCCTTGTACTTCGGTACACGGACTATCTCTACCTGACGCGATGCCAATAGTTGTGTCATTCCTGATTTCTCGAAGAACGCTTTGACCGTTGGCTCAGAGTCAATCCACATCTCTGAGCAGTCCTGCATCATCTGAAAGGCCGAGAAGAGTTTCAGGTTCCCGTCCTTGTCGCAGGTGCTTGTTGTTACTATACTATCTATGCTGTACATGTCTGATTAATTTTTCTTTTTAGTGTTATTCGCAATGTCTGTGCAGCCCTCAATGATTACATCCACTACATAACCTTGTTATGATGGCGTGAGTGCAAATTTACTCAATAAAGCTGAGATATGAAAAAGTAATATTGTAATTTTGCAATCTCTAACGAACGCTATATCAATATGCAGATAATACTTGCTGATGCAAAAATAATGAGAGATGGCGTGGCGGGAGTAAACGTTCCGCTTGCCTCAACACCCCTGTTCCAGAAAGAGGCAAACGCCATTGCCGATGAAATGGCAGGACACGACGTTCCTGACATTGCAAGGCTTTTCCATTGCAGTACGGCCATAGCGATGGAGAACCGGCAACGCTTCCGGTCGTTCAATATTGGCGGCAAGGTCCCTGCCGTGCTCGCATTCCATGGGCAGGCATACAAGTACCTGAAGGCGGAGAGTTTCTCGGCCGGGGACTTTGCCTTTGCGCAGGAACACTTGTCGATAATGTCCTTTCTCTATGGTCTCATCCGTCCGCTGGACGCCATCAACCTTTACCGCATGCCAGCGGATGCAAGGTTGCACTGTACGGCGGGCGCGCCGCTCCAGACCTGGTGGAGAGCGCGGATGACTGATGTGCTGATCAACAAGGTGAAGGCTGACGATGGCGTATTGCTTGACCTTGCCACTACGGAGTTTGAGCGCATGTGCGACTGGAAGCGTGTTGAAAACGAAGTGCGTGTCGTGAAGCCGTTGTTCCTTGTGGATAAGGGCCTTGAGTTCAAGACTGTTGCCATGTATGCCAAAGGCTGCCGCGGAGCAATGGCAAGGTTTGCCATCAAGAACAGATTGACTATTCCAGACAGCCTTAAAACCTTTACGGTGGATGACTTCTATTTCAAAAATGATCTTGGCGATGAGCTTCATCCACACTTTATAAAGGCTGAGCATTAGTCTATTTGTTATGGCTCACTCTCTTGTCAATGCAATCGACAATGATGTCGGCACACTCTTCCAATCCCAATGTACTTGTATTGACGACCATATCGTAATCACGTGCGTCGGTCCAGCGTCTGCCAGTGTACTGGAAATAGTGGTTGTTTCGTCCGGTGTTAATCTGGTCGATGCGCTTACCGGCATTGTCAGCATCAGGTCCGTCCTTCTTCATTAATCGCTTTATAGCATCCTCACGGTTAGAAGTTACAAATATTCTGAAAGCTTTGTCATCATTGCGGAGTATCCAGTTGGCTCAACGGCCAATGATAACACAAGGCTTCTTCATAGCGAGATTACGGATAATACGGCTCTCACTGACGAAGATAGCATCATCGTGTGAAGGGTTCGTAGAAATAGGAATGCTCTTGTCGGTGAAGATAAACTCCCACAGACCAGTGATGAGTACGAGCTCTTAGAGTACTTTGCAGATTCTCTCCAATTTCCTTACTATATGCTCATGGACGAGGATGAGTACCGTGAGTATAAGTTTAAGGGCAAGGAAGACAAGGTAGTACTTGACTTCACCAATGACAAAGGCATGAATGCTGACGACGTTGATGTTGCCAATGCCAAATTCGCTCTCGACCATCAGGACGGTTCCGACACAACTGAGACTACTATGATGGCTCTGCACATGCTCTCAGCCCTTGAATATTTTGATGGTATGTCGAAAGCCGATGTCAAGAGCATAGCCATAGAGATTGCAATGGTTGGTGTCAATGGCATAGACCCTCATAGCAACTACACTCTCAAGTCCATACCGAATAAAAAATTCAGCGGCTACAAGTTACTCGCCTATTACTATGTCAGTTGGGCTATTGCTATTCCTGAAATGCTGGAACAGCTACAACTCCCGTTCACCAAAGCGTATGAAGTTGCCAAGGCACTGTATGCTAAATGAGAGAGAAATAACGATGATAAAGACTAGGAGAATCTACTATCTCTTTGGTCTTATAACCTTACCAGTATTTTCTAATTCTACAGCTCCTGTAAGATAATGTTGAAGTTTGTCGGCGTCTATGTCGGTATAGCTAGGCGATACTGTCGTAGGAAAAAGTTCGAAGATGGCTCTGTTGCTGGCATACCATTTAACTTCTCTTATGTGATTAAGTTGTGGGAATAGCTTCCAAAATTCAAAGACCTTTCCTCTTGCTACAACGGCAACTCCAAGTCTTTCATCATCAAAATCAAGTACGCATATATAACGGTATCGGTCGCTTATACTTTCTATTAGTTCTTCTTCTTTAGGGTCAAATGAAATTGTAATTCGTATTCCATACTTATCTGTAATTTCTTTCATCTTAGCACGGAATATTTTTCCGTGTGTCGATGTGTCTTGTAGGTTATTTACAAAGATGTAGTAATGAATCATTTCATGAACAAGCGTATCGATATATTCTATTTCGGGCAAATCTCTTCTTACACTTATCTCAATACTCAGATCCTCATAAGTTATTGAACCATCTTCATGATGAACTGCATGAACTTTTGTAAGGCCCATTTCTTCATAACGCATATTGAGCTTTATCGGCGGGGTTGGAAGCTTTCCATCGAAGCAAAGTTTATTGTAAAAGTCAAACTTTTCTTTAACCTGTTGTAATGTTGGTCTCATTATATGCTTTAAAATCTATCTAATCTTCGTCTCCATTATCAATATCATCGTCACCCGATTTGTTGAAATCTATTTTATCGGTGTTCCCGTCAACAACATTTCCGTTTTCGTCAAGCCAATTAGAATGAAGGCGCTTAAGATTTTCTTGAGCTTCTTTATTTCGCTTTGTAGCTGCTTTGCGATACCAGTAAATTGCCTTTTGGTTGTTTTTTACTATTCCTCCTATTCCATATTCAAAAATTTTACCTAGTTCTACTAAAGCTAATACATTGTCTTTTTCTGCTGCCTTCTGATAAAAAGTTATTGATTCTTCCATATTTTGAGGAATCAACTGTCCTTCTCTGTATATAGTACCTATCCTAAATAAGGCTTTATATTCACCATTATCAGCAGCTTTCTTTAACCATTCTAATGCCTTTGATCCGTCTTTTTCTATTCCAGTGCCATATTGGTAAATACTTGCTATATCCATCATGGGGCCAGTATTGCCATTCTTTGCAGCCTTAGATAAGTATTCTATTGCTTTTTCAGAATTTTGTTCAACTCCAGTTCCATCACGATAATATCTTCCTAAATTCCAATAAGCTGTGTAATTCCCTTTTTCTGCTGACTTTTTGAACCATTCTATAGACTCTTTTGAGTCAGACAATTGACAAGCATAGTTATTCATTGCAGCGGCATTACCTTCTTTAGCCAGATCTAGATATAATTCTTTTGCTCTTTCTTTATTTCCAGTTTCTGCCAATGCGTAAGCAGTTTCAAATTTTGCTTTTTTGTTTCCATTAGATAAAGCTTTTTCGCCCCACTTAGCGCATTCCTTATAATCCTTTTTTATATTATTATTTCCACTAAAATAATCTTCACACAATTTTTCTTGAGCACCAACTTCCCCTGATTCTGCTGCTTTAATATACATCGGATAAGCTTTTTCCTGATCCACAGCAGTACCATAACCGTACATATAACATTGGGCTAGTGGCCATGAAGAAGGCTCGTATCCTTGTTCATAAGCGTTTTCAAGAAGTTTAAAGGTCTTGCCAATGTCATTATATATTGACTTGTTGAATCTTAATACGCCTAAACATCCTTGAGCTTCATAATATCCATTATCGGCAGATTTCTTCAACCATTTAATGAAATCTGGTTCACTTGACTCAGTTCCAATACCTTCCTTATACATTAAAGCGAGTTGGTATTGTGCTATAGGATACTCCAGTTCAGCAGCATATGACATATATTCAAAGGCTTTGTCTGGATTTTCTTCATAACAAAAGCCAATTGCATAATAATGTCCTTTCAAATAATAGGCGACTGCATCACCATTTGATATTCCATCCTCTATTTTGTCTGGGATAACATCTGCCCATTCGCTTTTTTCTGGACTGCCTACACAATCTATTTTCGTTAGCTCGTCCATACTCATAATATCGTCTTCTCGTGCAGCAACAACTAGAAGTCCATGACCTTTATCCTCGTCCTTTTCTACCTCTAAACCTTTGTAATACATTTGCCCAAGAAGTCCCTCTGCCATAGGAATACCTGCATCGGATGCATATTTAAGGCACCTGTATGCCAAATGGGTATTTCTGTCAACACCATACCATCCATAGAGATAATTTCGTCCACTTATGGCTATATCCTTATTAGTCTTGCCATTAGTGAGCATCTTTAATTCTATTTCTTCTAGTTTGCCATCAGGCACAAGGTTGTCATCATAGTTCGATAACGTCTGATACCAATGATATGCATTTCTCCAATCCGAATTATCCTCATACATTTTAGCCATGGCTTCGACGAAACGAGGATTACCGTTCTCTGCACCTTGTTCAATCCATTCCTTCTGTTGAACCATATCTTTGGGAAGCCCATAGGTTCCTTCAGCAAAAGAATCTGATAATTTAATAACCATATCCTCATCTCCGCTGTTTGCTAGCATAGCCATATATGGAATAGCAATTGGATATTGTATTTTCTGTGATTCAGCAAGGGATATAATCTTATTTGCCAAATCTTCATTTCCTACATTTGAAGCATATCTGGAATATAGAGTTATTGCTTTATCAATGTCTTGCTCACATCCAATGCCATCTTTCATGTCATCTGCAACTTGAATGGTAGCAGGCTTATAGTTTTGATGCGAAGCCATTATCTCCCATTGATGGGCAATCTTTTCATTCTTTGGAACGAATACACCTTCTCTATAGCACTTTGCAATGTACCTTTGTGCCATAGGGCAATATTTTTTGCTTCCATAATTACCACATTGATTACATTCTTCGCAACCATGTTCTACTTCTTCCAAACATTGGAAGAATGTGTTGTGCTTAGAAAGATTATTAAGGCACGACTTAATGTATTCTTCTTTATCCCTACAATAAGAAGTTCGCTCATTCGTAGGAAGTGCTGTCTTAAATCTTATATCAGAAATGCTCAGATTGCTTTTTATGACGCATTCATTATCGAAAAGGTTATAAGTAAAATCTTTAGATATAAAGCAAGCATAGTAAGCTTTACGTGTTCTAGCAATAATATGCTTTAGCTTATCCATGTGCTCAGAGTGAATATTTTCGCGAACATCGGTTGCTCTTGACATGTGTAACACAAGAATATCCTGTACTCTAACCTTCTCTACATTTATCCTCTTCCATGACTTATAAGTAGGTGTAATCTCAGCAGAAGGGAACAGAGTAGATAGCCTTTCAATATTTGATTCTAAATTTTGATCTTTCTTTCCAAATACAACGACCCTCTTGATTATTTCATTATTGATGTCATTGTCTTTTAGATAATTTGAAACAGCTATACTTCCAGATATATCCCTGCCGTCATATTCTAATATAGCGACATCATCAATTAGAGGAAGAAGATGCGTCAGACCTTCATCCTCCTTAATCCTTATATATATGTCATTGTCAGTATAGCTCATATCAATTGTAATTCTTCAAAGAATCAACGAATTCTTCCAATACTTCTTCACCAGTTGTAATAATTCTAAACTCAACTCGTCTAGACTTTTTAGCATCTATTGGTTTACCAGTTTTTAGTGCATATCCTCCATCTCTATCTAAAGCTTTACCGTAGGATAGTCCATTTGCTGTGAACCAGTAATCAAGTAATCTTTTCTTCTCAGGTGAATATGCTTTGTATTCTTTTAGGGAACGAATATATTCCATCACGTTTCGTGCTCTTCTTTGTGATAAAATAAGATTGGCCATATATGGGTCACTATTAAGCTTAGGATAAGGTGTGTCGTCAGTATGACCTTCTATCCTTATTTCCCTTATTTCGTCCTTCTTCGACTCATTAAGAATCAGGTCAAGGTATTTTGGCATTATTTCAGCGAGAGTCCTTTTAAACTCTGGAGTAAGTTCGTCACTTCCCATTGGGAAAAGAGTTTCTGCCTTCTCAAACCGAAGCGACAAATCACCACCTATGGTAACGGTTCCATTCTGTGTCTCTGATTTAAATTTATCAACCATCTTTCCATGCATGTCCTTTTTATTATCAACGAAGTCTTTAAGCACCGATTGGTTGCTTTGAACCTTGCTGATATAAGCAATGGCGATGAAAAGAAAGATAATCATCAATCCTGTCATCAGGTCGGAAACTGACATCCAAACATTTGCTCTTTTCATAAACATCTCCTATTCTTCTGAATCTTCCTGGTTCTCTTTAATATCGTCTGTTGTTTCGGCAATCTTATCAATCTTATCCTTAACTTCAGAAATGTTATTATCCATTGAACTGATGGACTCCGTAGCTGTCATTACTACAGCACGAATGCGTGGACGTTCGGCAGAATCTTCTTCACATGCTGATTTGATGCTATCTAGAACGTCTTCTAATTCTTCTTGTTTACCTTTAATAATTTCTACATCATCCTTAATCTGTTGTAAATCGTTGTGTATCGCTTTTACAGTATCATCACTGACCAATTTGCTAACCATGTCTTTATTGCCTTCCTTTATGTAATCAGGTAAAGAGTTTAATCTTTGTGACATCTGCCAAAACATTTTATGGTTAGATTCAATGGCACTAACTATTTTATCTGCAGCTACCTCTGCATCAGAAGGCTGTTTTGATATATCAAATTTGTGGCTTACTTTTCTGTTAAGTACAAGAGATCCAATCATTCCCAGTAATGATGTGAAGAATGCAGTCTTCATTCCATCTAGAAGCAAAGGAATACTATGGTCCAAATCTCCTGTGTCAAAATTCATTAGTCCTTTAGTTATACCGGCGAAAGTTCCTAACACTCCGAGAGTAGATATAAAGGATGGTAATTGCTCAATCCATTGCCGCTTTTTGGGAAGTGTATTATCAGCTGTAGAATTGATATACGCATAAGCTGCAATAAAAGCAAGCAGGATAATAGTACAACAGATTATGGTAAAAGTATCTAGCATACTAGGTCGTTGTTTTGATTTTAGTGATTGATGTCTGCAAATTTACTCAAAGTATTTGATTTTTCAAAATAAACTCTACTTCTTTCTGACATTTTTTCTTGACCGTCATACCTATGTGTTGATATGAAATAGCACAAAAAATGTTTATCTGTCGTTATAAAATTAACGATAGAGCCTATAGGCTTGTTATTAGCATCAACGAAGTACGTAGCACCAATAACAAAGCCTAATTTGAAACGCTTATTTTCTGCTTCTTTTACTTTTCGTTTTACTTCTTTTCTTCTTTCTCTGTCTAAAGAATCTATGTAAGAGTTTACTTTGTTTATCAGCCCTTCATCCATTTGCTTATTTCTTAGTAATTAATAATGCATCACTGAGAGAGACTCTATTATTACTTGGCATGTACAGATGCCTGTATTGCGTATTCTTGAATTCATTGACCTTGATAACGGCATTCCAATAGCCGATATTAGTCTTTGGCTGGTCAGGGTCAAGGCAATATATTAAAGAAATCTCCATTTGAGACACTATACACCAAGCATAGCCACTAACTCTTCTATATATTTAAGCATGGTTGCCGTGCCCCATTTCCCACCATCTTTGGTTCTCACCTTCTTGTATTTTGA
>Ga0256406_1006668_pt1 | contig 11429 bp, 5 predicted proteins | sample RumenRJG_03DNA_FD_185986 | JGI IMG/M metagenome (GOLD analysis project Ga0256406, IMG submission 185986) | Bovine rumen microbial communities from Lethbridge, Alberta, Canada - RJG_03 | ecosystem: Host-associated > Mammals > Digestive system > Stomach > Rumen | place: Canada: Alberta | collected...
TATCAAAAAGTTGATGGAATTAGGAATAATGGCAAACATTAACCAAAATCTTGATTTTGATACTGCTTATTTGGTTGCTGATAGTTATGGTGTAACTGCAACTAAGAAAGATGAAGTAAAAGATGAAGATATTCTATTTGATGACTCTGAAGATAAAGAAGAAGATTTACTTCCACGTCCTCCAGTAGTTGTTGTAATGGGACACGTAGACCATGGTAAAACATCTTTACTTGATGCAATTAGAAAAACTAATGTTATTGAGGGAGAAGCAGGTGGAATTACACAACATATTGGTGCATACAAAGTACATGTTAAAGATAGAGAAATTACATTCCTAGATACCCCAGGACATGAAGCATTTACAAGTATGCGTGCAAGAGGTGCACAAATAACAGATATTGCAATTTTAGTTGTTGCAGCAGATGATGGTGTAATGCCTCAAACAATTGAAGCAATTAACCATGCAAAAGCAGCAGATATCCCAATTATTGTTGCCATAAACAAAATAGATTTACCAAATGCAAACCCTGAAAAAGTTAAACAAGAATTAATGAAATATGATTTAGTTCCAGAAGAATGGGGTGGAGATACTGTATATACAGAAATATCTGCAAAGAATAATATCGGAATTGATAACTTACTTGAAATGGTATTACTTGTTGCAGATATGAAGAACTTGAGAGCAAACCCTAACAGACAATCTAAAGGTACTGTTATTGAAGCTAGACTTGATAAAGCAGAAGGACCAGTTGCATCAGTATTAGTACAAAGAGGAACATTAAATATTGGAGATACAATTATTTTAGGAACATCAATTGGTAGAATTAGATCTATGAAAAATGATAAAGGCAAGAATGTAAAAAAAGCCGGACCTTCAACACCAGTTGTTATCACAGGTTTAAGTGAAGTACCACAAGCAGGCGATATATTCTACGAAGTAAAGAATGAAAAAGTTGCAAAACACTTAATTGAAAAGAGAAAACTTGAATTAAGAGAAAAAGAAATTGCAAACAATAATGTTGTTACATTAGATAATTTATTTGATAAAATGGAAACAGAAAACTTGAAGGTACTTAATATTATTGTTAAAGCAGATGTTCAAGGAACTGCAGAAGCATTAAAAACATCACTTGAAAAATTATCTAATGATGAAGTTAAAGTAAAAGTATTACACTCAATTGCTGGTGGTGTAAACGAATCAGATGTTGAACTTGCAAAAGCTGCAAATGCAATTATAATTGCATTTAATGTTAGACCAGTTGGTGGAGCAAAGAAATTAGCGGAAACATTGAAAGTTGAAATCAAACAATACTCTGTTATTTATAGAGCATTGGAAGATGTTCAAGATGCAATGAATGGAATGCTTGAACCAGAATACAAAGAAACAGTTATTGGTAATGCAGAAGTTAAACAAACATTTAAAATCACAAATGTTGGTACAATTGCAGGTTGCTATGTTACTGATGGAAAAGTTGCAAGGAATGCAGGTGTAAGAGTTATACGTGAAGGCGTTGTTATACATGATGGAAAACTTGTATCATTAAAGAGATTCAAGGATGATGCAAAAGAAGTATCTGCTGGATTTGAATGTGGTATTCAAATTGAAGGATTTGATGATTTACAAGTTGGAGATACAATTGAGGCATTCATAAAAGAAGAAATTAAGAGATAAAAGGAAATTTTAATAATGAGAAAAAATACTAATAGAATGGAAAAAATCAACAGCGAATATAAAAGAGAATTGAGTCAAATAATTTCTTATGAAGTTAAAAACTCAAAGATAACAGGAATGGTTTCAGTTACAAAAGTAAAAGTCACTCCTGATTTGAGATATGCCAAAGTATATGTAAGTATATTCAATTCTAAAAATGTTAAGAAAACATTGGAGGGATTGAACGATGCAGAAGGATTTATTAGAAGCAGAGTAGCACAAGAAATTAATTTACGTATTACACCAGAACTTTCATTTGTATATGATGATTCAGAGGAACAAGGCGAAAGAATTGATAGAATTTTAGCAGAATTAAAAAAAGAAGATTCAAAAATAAAAAATTCTAACAATCAAAATAGTTGAAATAAAATTTTAAATAAACAAATTTTTAAATTTATTTATAGGGGAGATAAGATGTCAACTTTAGATGGAATATTAAGTGAAATAGAAAAAGCAAAAAACATTGTAATTTTAGCACATGAAAATCCAGACGGAGATGCAATTGGATCAGCACTTGGATTATGCTTAGCATTAAAAAATGAAGGAAAAAATGTAGAAGTTGTTATTCCTGCATATCCAAAAGTATTTTCTAATTTGCCAGGAACAGAATATATTTTGCAAGAAGGCACAAGAGAAAAATATGATTTGGCTATAGCAGTTGATTGTGCTACAATAAAATTATTAAATGGTTGGGCAAACTATTTCGAAGATGCAAAAAAGACAATCGTTATTGACCATCATAGTACTAATGCAATGTATGGAGATATTAACTATGTTAATTTTGCTGCACCAGCTTGTTGCCAAGTTCTTTATGAAATGTTTCAATACTATAAATGGGACATTACAAAAGAAATTGGAACATGTTTAATGAACGGAATAATAACAGACACAGGAGGATTTCAATATTCTGGAGTTTCTGTAGAAACTTTTGAAATTGCATCAGAACTTTTGAAAAAAGGAATTAACATTTCAAAAATTTACAAACAAGCAATGGAAACACATTCTAGAGCAAGTTTTGAATTAAAAAAAATTGCTTTAGACAGAATGGAATTTCTTGATGATGGAAAAGTTACATTTACATATATAAGCAAAAAAGATGAAAAGAAAGTAAATGCTCAAAATGGAGATTACGAAGGAATTGTAAATGAGGGCAGAGGCATTGAAGGTGTAGAAGTATCAATCTTTTTACATGAAACAGATAAAGGGTACAAAGCATCTCTTAGATCTAATGAATATGTTAATGTATCAGATGTGTGCTTGATGTTTGGAGGTGGAGGACATCCAAAAGCAGCAGGTGCTACAATGGAAGGAACTCCAAAGCAAATAAAGAAAAAACTTATTAAGGAAATAGAGAGACAATTAAAATAATGGATGGAATATTAATTGTTGATAAAAAAGAAGGACTTACTTCTTTTGACGTTGTTAGAGATGTACGCAAAGAATTTAATACAAAAAAAGTTGGACACGTTGGAACCCTTGACCCTATGGCTACAGGGGTTCTTGTGGTATTAATTGGAAAAGCAACAAAACTTTCTGATTATTTAATGTTACATGATAAAGAATATATTGCTGAATTAAAACTTGGAATTAAAACTGATACAGGAGATAGAACTGGAAAGATAATAAATGAAGACAATAATTTTTCTTTGAAAAATATTCAAGAAAAAGAAGTACTAAAAATTTTAAATTCATTTTTAGGAGAACAAGATCAAATTCCGCCAATGTATTCTGCAATCAAAGTCAATGGAAAAAAACTTTACGAACTAGCTAGAAACAATATAGAAATAGAAAGAAAACCAAGAAAAATAAATGTTTTTAGTATTGAAATTTGTAAAATAAATTATGATGAAAATATAATTACTTTCAAAGTTTCTTGCTCAAAAGGAACATATATACGTACATTATGTGAAGACATTGCAACTAAATTTGGTACTGTTGGGACAATGAATAATTTAAGAAGAACAAGAGTTGGAAATTTTAAAATAGAAGAAGCAGGTAAAATAATTGAATTTGAAAATATTTTGAATTACATTTATAAAGAACCTGTAAAAGTTTCAATTTATGATAGTAAAAATTATGAAAAATTTTTAAATGGTATTGAACTAAAAAATGAGAATTATAAAACTTTATGTAATGTAGAAGAAAAAAATATATCGCAAGAAAAGTTGTGTAATATATATTTTGAAGACAGATATCTTGGAATAGGAAAAATAAAAAATCAAAATATAAAGAGAGATATTATTTTATAAAAATTGGGAGAAAATAATGACTAAGGAAGTTAACTTAAAAACAAAAGAAAAAGATAATTTTGATAATGAAGAAATAAAATTATTTCTTATATACACTATTATTGGAATAATTGCATTAATTGCAAGATTATTTTTTATTAGTTTTGAAGGAAATGATTATATTCTTTTCTTGCAGCCTTGGTTTGACAAAATAAAAGAAAATGGTGGTATTTTAGGCATAAAATCTTATGATGGAGATTATGAACCATTATATGTTACAATATTAGCTTTATTAACATATGCTCCAATAAGTAGTTTATTATCCATAAAAATTGTTTCAATAATTGGAGACTACATTTTAGCTTTTTCATGTGCTCAACTAGTTGGAATTTTAGCAAAAGATAAGAAAAATGTTGAAAAATTTAAAATAATTACATTTGCTATTATTCTATTTTTACCAAATGTGGTTATAAATGCTTCTATGTGGGCACAATGTGATTCAATTTATACAGCATTTATAATATTAGCTTTTTGCAAATTATTTGAAAAGAAATATAATAAAATGTTTGTATTTCTTGGAATAGCGTTTGCTTTTAAATTACAAACAATATTAATCTTACCATTATTTGTTACACTATATTTTGCAAAAAAGGATTTTCATTGGTATCAGTTTTTAATAATACCGGTAATGCTAGTTGTTTGCGCTTTACCTGCAATTTGTGTTGGAATGCCTTTTTCAAAAATATTCACATGCTTCTTTACCCAAGTTTCTGAATATAGTGAGTATTATGTATTAAACTTTCCAAATATTTATAATATACTTGTACTTAGAAACTTGCCACTTGAATCAAAAGATATTATGAAAATAGGCGTAGTAATAACACTATTTATAGATTTTTTGATTTTTATATTTACGTTAAAAAACAAAGAAAGACTTAACAATGAAAATATTATTCTTCTTTCAATTGTATTTTTAACTATAGAAACATTCTTACTTCCAAAAATGCATGAAAGATATTTATTTGTAGGAGAAATACTTTCAGTGATTTATGCAATTACATATTTGAAAAATTTTGTACCTACAATTTGGTTGAACTTTCAAGCATTTATAATGTATTTAATTGTATTAAGTTATAAATTTGACAAGTTTTATTTCCAATTTAACAGAAGGTTCAAGTGCAAAAATAGCTTCTTAACAATATTTTCATTAATATTTGCAATGGTAGTTTTATATTATTTAATATACTACGTATGTAATTTAAAGAAAAATAAAAACTTGAGTAAAGAATGAATAAAAGAATAAGAATAAAAAATAAATTTTGAAAACTTTATATTTTCAAAATTTATTTTTTTGTAAATTAATATTCAAATACAAATTTATTAATATATTCAAAATAAAAAATCCCGCCATGGCCGTAAGTTTGGATGTTTTAAGAGCCTGCTTTCACAGGTGGGTGTCTTGTTGAATGCTAATGGGCTTCTTATTCGGAATAAGCATGCACGCCACATTCAAAGGCAGACTCCCTTTAATCTTATTTGTTGGTTCTAAAAATCCAAATTTCGCGCACCGGGCAGGAATAGTTTACATGTCAATAAATCAAAAGTAAATAAAAATATTTATAATAAAATCAACATTATATAAAAAGTAAAAGATTATTATTTAGTTAATATTTTAATTAGAGTACAATTCACAAATGAAAGAAGTGGACTCTTTAATTAAATAATTAAGTAGTAATTAACTAATACTTAATTACTAAACTAATTATAAAATATCATATCAATATGAAAAAATCAATAGATTTTTTTGAATTATATGTGAATACTTTGTGAATCAAAATATTTATTACATATGTGAAAAACATATAATATAAAAAATAGTTATGATTGCTTTAAATAACATAAGAAGACTTTTTTTATAGAAACATAATAGTAATAAAAAATTAACATAAATGTAATAAACACTCAAAAACCTTTTAATATGTGCTTTTTACGATATATCAATATTTTATAACATTTACAAACAAATACAACTAATATAAACTTACTTAGTAAACTTGCGCATTTTGGGTTTTAAATTAAAAGAATAAAAGAATATTTTAAAATTTGTTTACTTAAAAAATTATAATAAACAAATGATTATAAATGAAATTTTAAAAGCCCAAAAGCTATTAAATATTGCAAGAAATGGAGAAATGAAATATGAAAAAAGACATTAATGAAGAAATAACAGAAGAGGGTGGAATAACATTACTAGCACTTATTATTACAATTGTAATATTATTAATTTTAACGGGAGTATCAATAAAAACAATAAACAACTCTAAATTAATAGAAAAAACTGCAGATGCCACAAAAATTTATAATGAGGCAGAAACCAATGAAACAAATACATTGCAAGAATATGAAAATATTTTAGATGATATTAATAATACTCAAACTGTTGGTGATTTTATTGATGAAATACAAATAGGTGATACTATTTATTATGAGCCTCAAAACAAAGAGAGTTATATTGCAAATGATACTGACACTGGTAGAGTACCAGGCCAAATTTCAGGAGATAGTACAAGTGCAAATCAAAATTTAACTGCGGAAAATTGCAAATTAACAAATTGGAAAGTATGGAAGATAGATAAAAAATCTAGAACAATAGAAATAGTATCTACTGAGCCAACAAAAGCTTATTTAATATTGCAAGATGCAAATGGCTATAACAATGGACCAGAAATATTAAATAGTATATGTGATAAAATGTATTCAGATCGTGATAAAGGCATAAATTCAAGAAGTATGAATGCATATGATATCGTAGAAAAAGTTGAAGAAAAAACAAATATAAAGTATGAATCAACTGAATGGATTAGTTCTATTAGAAGCATAGACCTTTCTAAATATAAATCAGATACATATAACTACAATGGCAGTTATTATGATGAAGAGGATGCTACAAATATAAACATAGAACCTCTTTTTGTACCAAATATTTATGGAACTGACTCAGAAGTAAATATAATTGGAAAATCAAAAGATGATATTAATTGTACAGATAAAAATATTGTATCAGGTACCTCTGAAAGAACAAAATTTACATTTAGAAATAGTTCTTTTTGCATTGCAACAAAAAACGAAATAGATGATACTTTATTTGACATAATAAAATCAAGAGCTAGTTGGTTAGCATCTCGTAGTATGAATTTTAAGACAAACACATCAGGTACAACAACTACTATTGATGGTATATATTACAATATGATGGGGCTTGGCAATGATGGAGTTATTGCTAATTATGCAGTATATCATTCAGGAAACAAGAATCAAGCTGGTGGCTATCAAATTTCACCAATTGCATCATTAAGTTCATCAACAAAATTAAAAAGAGTAAATGAAGCTAAAAACGGATATAAGTGGTTGATAAAATAAATATAGTTATAGAATATAAAAACAAGTCATTTTAATGACTTGTTTTTTGTGTATAAAAATGATAAAATGCTCTCAACAATTAATTTAATTATGAGGAGCAAATATGCTTAATGGAAAATTTGTGCACTTACATGTGCATAGTGAATTTAGTTTGCTAGATGGAGCAAACAGAATAAAAGATTTACCAGTTAGAGCAAAAGAATTAGGAATGGACGCTATGGCTATTACTGACCATGGTGTTATGTTTGGCGCAATTGATTTTTACAAAGAGTGCAAAGCAAATGGAATTAAGCCTATTATCGGATGCGAAGTATATGTTGCTCCTAGAAAAATGACTGACAAGGACCCTTCACTAGATACAAAATACAACCATTTAATTTTGCTTGCAAAAAATAATGATGGCTATAAAAACCTAATTAAATTAGTTTCATTAGGCTTTACTGATGGTTTTTATTATAAACCACGTATTGATAAAGAAGTACTTGAAAAATATCATGAAGGAATTATTTGCTCAAGTGCTTGTTTAGCAGGAGAAGTTGCTTCAGATATTTTGAATGATGATATGGAATCAGCTGAAAAGGCAGCACTTTGGTATAAGAGTGTGTTTGGAAAAGATTATTATTTGGAAATTCAAAACAACGGAATTAGCAAGCAAGTATTGGTTAATCAAAAATTAATTCAAATTGCAAGAAAATTGGACATTCCACTTGTCGCAACAAATGATTCACATTATTTAAAAAAAGAAGATGCATATAATCACGAGGTATTACTATGTATACAAACTGGAAAAAGAATGTCTGATCCAGATAGAATGAAGTTTGACACAGATGAACTTTATATAAAATCTCCAGAAGAAATGATAGATTACTTTAAAGAAGTTCCTGATGCTATTGAAAATACAGTAAAAATTGCAGAAGAATGCAATGTTGAATTTGAATTTGGACATACAATTCTTCCTAATTATGATGTGCCAAAAGAGTATGCTACACATTATGATTATTTAAAAAAATTGGCTGATGACGGCATAAAGAAAAGATATGGTGAAAATCCTACAAAAGAAATATTGGACAGAGAAGAATATGAACTTAGTGTAATTAAGAAAATGGGATATGTTGACTATTTCTTAATTGTATGGGACTATGTACATTATGCTAAATCACACGACATACCAGTAGGACCTGGGAGAGGCTCTGGAGCTGGTTCTATTGTTGCGTATGCAATTGAAATAACAGATATTGATCCAATAAAATATCAACTTATTTTTGAAAGATTCTTAAATCCTGAAAGAATAAGCATGCCAGATTTTGATATAGATTTTGATTTCGAAAAAAGACAAGATGTAATAGACTATGTTGCTAGAAAATATGGTCAAGACCATGTTACACAGATTATTACCTTTGGAACAATGGCTGCAAAAATGGTTATTAGAGATGTTGCAAGAGTACTTGATTTTCCGTATTCAGAGGCTGATAAACTTGCAAAAATGATACCTTTTGAACCACACATTACAATTGCTAAAACAATGGAAATGAACTCTGAATTTAGAGGATTATATGAAAATGATCCAGAAGTTCACAAATTATTAGATATTGCAATGGCTCTTGAGGGCATGCCAAGACAGGCTTCAACACATGCTTGCGGAATTATTATTGCAAGAGAACCTGTTGTAAATTATGTTCCTTTATATGCAAGAGATGGCGTAGTTTCAACACAATACATTATGACAACTTTGGAAGAATTAGGCCTTTTGAAAATGGACTTTTTGGGACTTAGAACTCTTACTGTTATTAGAGATTGTATTGACCTTGTAAAAAAGAATAGGGGAATAGATGTAAAATTCGATACCGAAATGAATGATCCAAAAGTTTATAAATTATGGCAAGATGGTAATTCTGTAGGAATATTCCAATTTGAATCACAAGGCATGACAAACTTTATGAAAGAATTAAAACCAGATTGTTTGGAAGACATTATCGCTGGTGTTTCTTTATATCGCCCTGGACCAATGGACCAAATACCAAGATATATAGCAAATAAAAAAGATCCAGAACATGCAGTATATACACATCCAAGTTTAAAACCCATATTGAACACTACTTATGGTTGCATGGTTTACCAAGAACAAATTATGCAAATAGTTAGATCATTGGCAGGCTATTCATTAGGAAGAGCCGATCTCGTTCGTAGAGCAATGGGTAAGAAGAAACTTGATGTAATGGCTAAGGAAAGAGAAAATTTTGTACATGGAAAACTTGATGAAAATGGAAATGTTGAAATTCCTGGATGTGTAAGAAATGGAATTGATGAAAAGTCAGCCAATAAAATATTTGATGAAATGGCTGAATTTGCAAAATATGCATTTAACAAATCACATGCTGCTTGCTATGCTGTAGTTTCATATAGAACGGCATATTTGAAAGCATATTATCCTGCTGAATTTATGGCAGCAATGCTTAATAGCTTTATTGGAAATTTAGGAAAAGTACCAATTTATATAAACGAATGTAAAAGAATGAACATTCCAATTTTAAAGCCTGATATCAACAAGAGTGATACGAAATTTACAGTTGAAGGAAATGAAATTAGATTTGGAATGGGAAGCATCAAAAATGTTGGACTTCAAGCAGTTGATAACATTGTAAAAGAAAGAAACGAAAATGGACCCTATAAAGATTTTACAGACTTTTGCGAGAGAATTTGTGATAAACAAGTAAATAAAAAGTGCATTGAAAGTTTAATAAAAGCAGGTGCTTTTGATGAACTAGGAAAAAACAGAAATACTCTTTTAGCATCTTATGAAAATATTATTGATACAATTTTAGAAGAACATAGAGGAGATTTTTCTGACCAAATCACAATGTTTGATATTGCAAATGATGATGAAGATGTAACAAAGATGAAATACACATTTGATGAAAAAGAAGAATTTCCAGAAAAAGAATTACTATCAATGGAAAAGGAAATGCTTGGAATTTATATTTCAGGTCATCCTCTTGAAAAATATAGAGAAAAAATTGAAAAAATTGTAACAATAAATTCAATGATTTTGCAAGAAGCAAATGAGCAAATTCAAAATAAAGAAGATGAAGAAGAGCAAATTCAAACACAAGGAAATAGCAAAGTTAAAGACAACGAATTTGTAAGAATTGTTGGATTAGTTTCAAGTGTAAAAAAGAAATTTACTAAAAACAACAAATTAATGTGCTTTGTTACAATCGAAGATTTATACGGAACTTGCGAAATAATAGTTTTTGAAAATTGCTATACAGCATCTTCAAGTTTGCTTATTGAAGAAAATATCGTTGTTGTTGAAGGAAAAATAAGCGTTAGAGAAGATCAAGATATTACAATAATAGCAAGCAAGATAACTGGAATAAATGACTTTGACGAAAGCAAAATAAAAGCATATAATTCAAAATACAATTCAAATGGAAATAATACAAATAACAATTACTCAAATCAAGAAATGGGCAACAGACAGAATGCAATTGAAAATCGTGGAAGCAAAATTGATACATCAAATGTTACAATGGCACAAAATAATAATGTAAAAAAATTGATCCTAGATATTACTAATTTAGATGAAGGCGGAAAGGCAAAGTTAAGAGGAGCAATTAGATTTTTCACTGGGGATAGAAGAAATTTACCTTTATATGTAAAGCAAGGAGACAAGATTAGTTCTTGTGGAATAATCTATGCAAACGAAAAAGTTGTGAAAGAACTTAGTGAAATAGTTGGGAAAGAAAATTCAACGCTAAGTTAATTAAAAGGAGTTTTTATGAAAAGCGATAAAAATTTAGAAAATGATAATGATGAAAAAAATAGTTTAAAAGAAAATACTATTGAGGAAAAAACTCAAAATACTACTAAGGAAAATAGTACTGAAAAGCAATTGAAAGTAGCAGATGAATTCGATATTGAAAAGCTTGAAAAAATCAAAGATGAAATTAACAGTTCAAAAAAGAATAAGAAAGGTAATGTGTTAGAAAAAAAGAAGTTAAAGAAAATTTTAGCGAATGTTATTTTGCTTATACTTTTTGTAATCTATTTTGTTATGATTAAGTTGGCTA
>Ga0256406_1006669_pt1 | contig 11429 bp, 8 predicted proteins | sample RumenRJG_03DNA_FD_185986 | JGI IMG/M metagenome (GOLD analysis project Ga0256406, IMG submission 185986) | Bovine rumen microbial communities from Lethbridge, Alberta, Canada - RJG_03 | ecosystem: Host-associated > Mammals > Digestive system > Stomach > Rumen | place: Canada: Alberta | collected...
CGGCGTATGGAGCATGTGCACCACCTTGATGTTGATGATGGAGATGAGGGCCGAACCGCAGAGAGTGCCCACAATGGGACCGAGGTCAAGGCCAATGTTGCCTGTGCTGGGACCAAGATTGATGAAATTGCGCGAGCAAACGGCAATGATGCCTCCTACAGCGATCCAGGCCATCAGTCGCCGCGGAGTATTATAGATAGTGGCAAAGCCCATGGCCGAGATGGCTGCTGCCAAAGCATATTCACCGAAAGTATGGTGGGGGGTCATACTGAGGTTCTTCACAAAGTTATCTATACCACACACTTTGATAGCCAAGGCAATACCGAACGACATGGCCATAATCATCAGCAGTGTGTTGGTGGCTCTCACGAGCCCCGTTTCAATGTGGTTGTCGAGCATGTCGCTCACGAAGTTGATGAGCGGCACACCAGGAACAATAAACAGGGCGCAGGCCATGAGCGGATGCCAGGGGGTGTCGGAGTGGAACACCGGACGCAGACACTCCGGAATATAGGCTTCCACGGCAGGAGTAGAGATGAAAGCAGTTGCCCAGGCTATGATGGTGGAGACGAAAGCAGCCACGGCAAGGTTGAAGTACATGTTGCTGCCCAGCTTGTTCAGGTACATACGCAGGCGGTTGCCCAAGATGGCTGCCAGTGAGGCATAGAAAAAAGCGGGCCAGTCGCAGCCGAACTGAATACAGAAGCCTCCGCAGGCAAAGCCGGCGCAGATGGCAATAAACCAGTCGGAATAGTAATGGGGGCCATGCTCTATCTTGTCAAGTTCCTCACTGAATCTGTCGAGGTCGTAGTCCTCCTTGATGGCTCGCCATGAAAGCTTCGACACCTCCTGGATGGCCAGCATGTTGATGCCGTGACGGTCACAACGCTGCATCTTCGTGAAGGAATGCTCGCTGTCGCTGAGGTTCACCTGCAACATGTAGTAGTCGATGAAAATGTGGAGATTCTCCTTGGGTAGCCCCAGGTAGACAGCCGTGCGCTCCATGTTGCGCTTGATACGACTAGTGTCGGCAGAGCTCTCCATGAGTATCTGCCCTGTGCGCAAGAGCAGGTCGAGTTTCCGGTTCAACAGCATCTTCGCGTTCTCGTGATTGTCCTCTTCCATAAATCAGATGTAAAAATGATTATCCTTGTCGACTATTTATAACAAAAAAGATGTTTCGCGTCTTAAAGTGAGAGTTACAGCTGGACGGTGCCACACTATCCGCTTTTCCGACTGCAAAGTTAATAAAAAATAACGAGTCCTAACGTCTGTCCAAGCGGAAATTCCCGCCTTCAATCAAGCTCGGCATTCCATATGGGGCAAAACCTTACTCTATGTCAAGTCAACGGCGGCTTAGAACCGCATCCATTAGACTGTGTACGAACGCTTAGTCTTACGGTTACACTGAATGTGGCCGACAACCTCACTCTGTCCCCGGCGAGATTGCCAGCGCGAGGGCACAGCCCGTACGCACGAAAATGTCCGTTTCCATGTTGCCCCTTGACATACGAAAGAATTTAATCTTTTTTTACCACGATATTGTCTACTGTTGAACTCGAAATGATTATATTTGCATTATGAAACTGAAATTCAGTCTGCACTACCGCACCGAATGGGGTCAATCCCTGCATGTCGTCATTGCCATGTTCAGCGGCAAACGGCACCTTGCCACCCGCGACCTCATCATGACGACGGCCGACGGCGAACTTTGGTCGCTCGAAACTTCTGTGATGGAGTCGCGGCTGCGCCCTGTCGACAGCATCGAATACAACTACCAGGTGGAAGACAGCTGCGGCCGGATGCTGCGGCGCGAGTGGTGCGAAGTAAAGCGGAAATACGCCTTCGACGGCACAGCCAACTATATCTTCCCTGACAGCTGGCGCGATGTGCCGGGCTGCATTCATCTCTACTCACACCTCTATAGCGTCAGCAAAGGGCTGCCGGAGGACGACGGGGTCACTCCCTGCCGCATACCTCTTTTCCGCAAGACATTGGTCTTCCGCGTCTCCGCACCGCAGGTTGGCGAAGGAGAAGCTTTAGCCATCTGCGGCTCCCACCCCACGATAGGACGCTGGAATCCTGCCCACTTTGTCAGGATGAAATACATAGGACAGCACGAATGGATGCTATCCCTCAACGCTGGCATTATGCCCTTCCCTCTGGAATACAAGTTTGTCGTCATTGATGCCAAAAGCAATACACTACTGCGCTGGGAACAAGGCGAAAACCGGACAACGGACGGACTGAAGATGGACGACGGCGACGTGCTGGTGCTCCACGGTGGTCTGCTCCATGAACCCGAACCCGACTGGAAGATTTTCGGTGTCAGAACAGCCGCCCCCACACCTGCCTTCATCAAATGGGCAGGCTCCTTAGGCATCCATCTCATCTTCATCGACGGTCAGCAGCCCTTCACCACAGCCACTTTTCGCCATCTTCGCCAACTGGCCGACTACGCCCGGAGCCTCAAGGTGTCGCTCATGACTACAGTGAAAGTAGACCTGCGGCGCGACCTCAGTATTGACCGTGTACGCTTTCGGCTTAGAGCTCTGGAAAAAGCACTCGATGCCGTGAGCCTCGAATTCCGTTTCCCCGACGATGCCAGTCTGCATCCCGACTACACTGCCTACCTGCTACGCGAACGTCTTGAACTTATCATGAGCCAGACCCGCATGGTTGTGGCTCAGCACCACAGCTCCTACCCCGACTCGCTTAAAGCGGTGTTCCCTGCTTTCCATGTCTTGCCCGTGATGCTGCACTGCCAGCCCCACAACGAACAATGGGAGTTCGCCCATCTCAGCGAATACCCCTACTATAGCATTGCTGCCACATCACTGAGCCACACTCCCTCTCTGAGCAGATGGTGGAGCGAAGACCCTGGACGGGCACAACGCTACAACGTGACCATTCTCCACAGCAAGGGACATGCTCCGCAGAACCTCACGCCGGCAGTGGCCGAGGCCATACTTGCCCGCCATGCCTTCAGCCCATCGATGATATGTCTTGCAGGAATGGACGACGTGGAAGCCATGTACGAGGGACATCGGAAAACGATGGGCCTGAGCACAGAGGAACTCAGCCACGCCGTGAACCTCAACGAGAAACTACAGTCACTTCTCAGAGAAAGCCATCGCCGTTGACAGCAACACCAACAGCGCCGTCTGCTCTACAGGACGCTGCGACTCTCCACAGGACAGAAAAGCGAGAGCCAGTCTCAATTTTTCAGGATAACATCAAAGCTAATTATGGAATACGACACTTACGTCTTCGACCTCGACGGCACCCTGCTCAATACATTGGGCGATCTTGCCGCCAGTTGCAACTATGCACTCCGCCAGAGCCACATGCCCGAACGCACCATCGACGAGGTGCGCCGATTTGTTGGCAACGGAGTGAAGAAGCTTATGGAGCGCGCCGTCCCCGGCGGACTTGACAACCCCTTGTTCGACGCCACCTATGCAACCTTCCGTCAGCACTATCTCGTTCACAGTCTCGACACCACTCTGCCCTATCCCGGCATCATGGAGACACTGAACAAACTCAGCAGCCAGGGCAAACAGATGGCCGTGGTAAGCAACAAGTTCTACGCCGCCACTCAGGAACTATGCCGCCACTTCTTTGGTGACTACATCAAAGTGGCCATTGGCGAACGCGAGAACATACGCAAGAAACCGGCTCCCGACACCGTTCTCGAAGCCCTGCGCCAGCTCGGTGTGAGTAAGGAAGGGGCCGTATATATCGGTGACAGTGACGTTGACATCGACACGGCCCGCAACTGTGGAATGCCTTGCATCAGCGTGCTGTGGGGATTCCGCGACAGACAGTTTCTGCTCGAACATGGCGCCACAACGCTCATCAGTCAGCCGGAAGAACTCCTCAGCTGAACAACTGCCCTACCCAAAGAGCGGACAAGCAAAAGCCCCGCCTGAAGGTCTTTACTGACAGACCGCAGGCGGGGCTTTTCTTTTGGGCCTTATACAACGCGGAGGGCTCTATTCGTAGCGAATAGCCTCAATGGGGTCGAGCTGCGCTGCCTTCTTGGCAGGATACCAGCCGAAGAAAATGCCTGTGAACGTACAGACTGCAAAGCTCATGATGATGCTCCACAACTGAATATAGATGGGCCAGTGGGCAAGCAACTTGACAGCATAAGAAGCCCCCACACCAAAAGCCACGCCAATGATGCCGCCTGTGACACTCAGCAGCACAGCCTCGATGAGGAACTGATTGAGAATGTCAATGCCCCGGGCACCCACGCTCATGCGCAAGCCTATCTCGCGGGTGCGCTCCGTGACACTCACGTACATGATGTTCATGATACCGATACCGCCCACAATGAGCGAGATGCCTGCCACACAGCCCAACAGGATGGTGAGCATGTTGGTAGTGGAGTTCATCATCGACGACAGCTCCTCCTGCGACCGTATGTTGAAGTCGTCATCATCGGAAGCTGTCGTGTCGGTAGCATCTTTAAGCTTGTGGTTGTGGCGGAGAATGGTTGTCATCTCGGCAGTAGCCTTGTCGGTGACACCCTCGGTAATGGCAGAAGCTTGAATCTCGCTGAGATAGGTCTGCGCGAGAATACGCTTCATCACCGTCGTATAAGGAGCCAGCACAAGGTCGTCCTGGTCCATACCCATGGAGTTGTAACCCTTCTTCTTCAGCACACCCACGATGCGGAAGGGGATGCTGTTGAATCTGATGACACGTCCGATAGGATCGGAACCGTCAGGAAAGAGATAGCCAGCAACAGTCTGACCGATAATGCAGACTTTGGCCGACGACTTGATGTCGTTGTCAGTGAAGCAATCGCCGTCGCTCACACTGAGCTGCCGGATGGTAAGGTAGTCCTGGTTGACGCCATAGATAGTGGACTGCGTGTTGTTGCTCCCATAAATGAACTGTCCGCTGGAATTCACCACCGGCGAGATGGCCTTGATGTAGGAGCACTGGTCCTTCAGACTCTCGTAGTCGGTGAGCTTCAGAGTCTGCATGGCCGACGGGTCCTGGCGCACACCTCCACGCATGTCGGCACCGGGATGAATCATAATCATGTTGGAGCCCATTTCGGCAATGTTTGCCTGGATGCTCCGCTTCGAGCCCTGTCCAATGGCGAGCATGGTGATGACCGAGGCCACACCGATGATGATGCCAAGCGCCGTTAGGAACGACCTAAGCTTGTTGGCCGCGATAGCACGCAGGGCTATTTTGAAGAGATTGGTAATGTTCATATCGCTTCTTTTTATATCGCCGCTCACTCGTCGGAGTTGGCAGGAAGGGCTGCCAGTCCGTCGGCTGCGGAAAGGATGTTATGATTGTACTCGTCGCTGATGACATGCCCGTCACGAAGCTGGATGTTGCGGCTCGAATAGTGGGCAATATCGGGATTATGGGTCACGAAAATGATGGTACGGCCCTCGGCATGGAGCTTCTGGAAGAGCACCAGTATTTCGAAGCTCGTACGTGTGTCAAGGTTTCCCGTAGCCTCGTCGGCAAGAATCACAGCCGGATTGTTGACCAGCGCCCTGGCGATGGCTACGCGCTGCATCTGTCCTCCCGACATCTGATTCGACTTGTGATAGAGCCTGTCGCCCAGACCGACAGCCTTCAGAGCCTCGACAGCACGGCGGAAACGCTCATCGGCCGACACCTCTGGATTATACATCAGCGGAAGCTCCACATTCTCCACACTCGTCGTCTTGGGCAGGAGGTTGTAGTTTTGGAAAATGAAACCAATCTTGCGGTTGCGAAGCACAGCGCGCTGCGACTTGGTCATGGTGCGCACGCTCACCCCGTCGAGATAGTATTCTCCCGAGGTAGGGGTGTCGAGGCAGCCGAGCTGGTTAAGCAACGTCGACTTGCCGGAACCCGACTTACCCATGATGGTGACGAACTCGCCTTCGTAGATTTTGAAGCTCACTCCGCGGAGGGCATGCACCGTCTCATCACCCACGAGGAAGTCGCGTCTGACATCTTGCAGTTCAATGACCGCTTTCTTATTCTCGTTCATGATGCGTCCTGTTCGTTACTTGGGCCCTTGTTTCTGGTTCTTCTTGTTGCCTCGCGGTCCGGGAGCGAAGGGACTGCTCTCCTGCTGTGAGTCGTCGGAGGCGGTAGTGTCGTCGGAAGTGACGCTGACGCCCGTAATGACTTTGGCTCCCGACTTAATGCCATCGAGAATCTGGGTGTGGCTTCCATCGGTGAGCCCGATATTGACGGCGTGGGCCACTACCGTGTTTCCCTCGAGTGTCCACACCTTATACTTAGCATTCGACACATCCTTTATCTTACGTCCGCCCACGGTCTCTTTCTCAGGCTGATAGCGCAGAGCCTTGCTTGGCACACAGAGCACGCCGTCGATTTCGGCGGTGTAGATGGTGACATTGGCTGTCAGTCCCGGCTTCAGTTTGAGTTCAGCGTTAGGGGCTGAGATGACCACCTCGTAGGTAACGACATTGTTCGTCGTAGTGGCTTCCTGGCGCACTTGCGTCACAGTGCCCTTGAAAGTGTCGTTGGGATAGGCATCCACCGTGAAGGTCACGCGCTCGCCCTGCTTCACGTCGCCTATGTCAGCCTCATCGACATCTGCCACCACCTGCATGTTGGTAAGGTCCTGGGCGATGGTGAACAGTTCAGGCGTGGAGAAGCTGGCCGCAACGGTTTGGCCTTCCTCAACGCTCTTCGAGAGCACCACACCGTCGATGGGTGAGGTGATAGTGGCGTAGCCAAGATTGGTCTGGGCGCGCTGCACCTCTTCCTTTGCCGAAGCCACCTGCTCCACTGCCTGCATGTAGCTGACCCGCGCCGTCTCGTAATCGTTGCCACTGACGAGGCCACGCTTATAGAGATTGGAGTAGCGGCGGTAGTTGGCAGTCTGATAAGTGAGCGTGCTCTGAACGCTCTTCAGATTAGCCTTGGCCGTATTGAGTTGACTGATGAGGTTGGTCTTGTCGAGCTCTGCGATGACCTGCCCCTTCTTCACTTTGCTATTATAGTCGACATACAGTTTGCTGACGATACCACTCACCTGGGTACCCACAGTGACGGAGGTGACAGGCTCTATCGTTCCCGTAGCCGTGACAGAGTTCTGAATGTTGGCAGGACCGACAGTAGAAAAGGTAAAGTTGACGGTTTCCTCCTTCTTGTTGCCTGAGAGCAACCACGCAGCAACAGCCAGCAGGGCTACTATCCCAAGGATATACCATACTTTGCTGATTTTCTTCACTTTCATAGTTATATGTTTATTTTGTTATTATTCCAGTTCATCCGTATCCTGACCTCATTTTGTGGTGAGCTTGCCGGTCTTGTAGAAATTGAGCAGAGCGATGTTGAGGATGGCAAGGTATTTCGACTGCAATTCAGTTTGCTGAGCCGATATGAGTTTGTCCTTTCCCGTCATAAGCTCCACAATATTAATGAGATTGTTCTTGAACTTACCCGTCAGCATGTCGTAGCTCTCCTGCGCACTCTCGGTGCTCACCTTGGCGGCCTTGAAGCGGCTTTGATTGTTTTCAGCCTGCAGCCAGTAGTTCTCGATGGTTGAGTAGAGCGTGGTCTGCTTGTCCCTGAGGTCGAGTTCATAGTTCTGCTTTTGCAGCAAAGCCTTGTTGACCGTAGTTTTCTTTTGCCGTTGGTCGAAGATGGGTATACTCAGAGTAACTCCTGCTCCGATATCGAAATTGTTCTTGAGCTGCCGTCCCCATTTGTTGTCGCTCATGGAAGTGGTACTCGTCCCCACGCCGACATTGAAGCCGATGGTGGGCAGACTGAGCGCCTTGGCTATCTTCACACTGAGCTCACTGCTTTGGATGCCCAACTTGGCATTCTGAATCTCGGGGCGGAAAGTGAGGGCCGCGTCGTAAACCGTCTGCAGGACGGGGATTGCCTGCAGGGCCATGGCGTCGGTAGTAACAGGAACGGTGACATCAAACTCCTCGCTGTCAGTGATTTGCAGCAACTGCTTCAACTGGCGCTTATAATCTTTCAGACTGCTCTGTGCCTGAACCACATTGTATTCGTCCTGGGCCCTCTGAGCCGTGAGCTGTGAGAGGTCGGCTTTGCTCATCAGTTTGTTCTTGACAAACTCCTTGCCCCTTTCCTCGGTGGTCTTGCTCGTTGCCAGCGCACTCTCATTCACCTTTACGGCGTCGGCCGAATAGAGAATCTGCACATAGAGCTGAGCAATCTGCTCAATGAGCAAGTTGGCTTGCGTAGCTGAATCAAGCGCAGCCTTCTCGGCAGTGACCTTGTTCAGCTTCACCGTGTTTCGATTGCGGTTGCCATTCCACACGGTCCAGTTGGCATTGACATTGTAGGAGCCATTGTAGTAGACCTTATCAACCGAACTGGAAACGAATCCCTCACTGACGATGCCCTGCTGCGGCCAGGGCCTGTAGGTGACATTCTGCGAGGTGCTGGCACTGAGCGAAGGCAGCAACTGCGCCTGACTCTGATAGACATCCTCCAAGGCGGAGAGCTTCTGCACCGTGGCTTTCTGAAGGGTAATGTTGTTGGCCAGCGCATAGTCGACACACTGCTGCAAGGTCCACTGACGGGCTGAAACCGGAGCGGTGCAAGCCATGAAGGCAGCAATGCAAGTAATCCACTTTAATTTCATCTTCTTTTGTTTGAGTTGTCCATTCGTCTGTCTGCCTGCAAGAAAGCATAACGCAATGCTGTGGGGCAGAATCTAACCGATTTTAATCCTTTGATTGAACAAAAGACAAATAGATTAATTTCACCCGCATAATTTAACGAATGTTCAGGAAGACGCGGTTTTGTACAATGGTTTTTCACTTAAAGAGTGGTATTAGCTTACATCCTGCCAGACACCGCAAAGCCTGGCAGGACGCAGAAAAGAGAGACCGGCGACTTACTTCAACTGGGCCAGACGGGCAATATACTTACCGAGGATGTCGAACTCCACATTGACGACTGAGCCCACACGAATGTCGGCAAAGTTGGTGTGCTGAAGCGTATAAGGGATGATGGCCACCGTAAAGCTGTCGTCGGTGGGCTCGCAGACGGTCAACGAGACACCATTGACGCAGACACTGCCTTTATCGACGGTGAAGTAACCGCGACGGGCCATTCCGGGCACATTGTGATAGCGGAAGGTGAAATAGGTTGAGCCGTCAGCGTCGCGCATGGCCGTGCAGGTGGCAGTCTCGTCGACATGGCCCTGCACAATGTGGCCGTCGAGTCGACCTCCCATTATCATCGAGCGCTCCACGTTGACACGATCGTCCACCTTGAGCTGCCCAAGATTGCTGCGGTCAAGGGTCTCCTTCATTGCCGTCACAGTATAGAGTCCGTCGCCCACGGCTACAACAGTGAGACAAACACCGTTGTGAGAGATGCTCTGGTCAATTTTCAACTCATCGGTAAAGTCACATGAGAGAGTGAGATCGATGTTTTCCTGATACTTTCTTATAGCCTTCACCGTGGCCATTCCTTCTATGATTCCTGAGAACATTGATTTTGAAATTAGTTGATGAATAAGTGCTGAGAGCGCACCCTGAAAGGAAGAAAAGAAAAAGGGGCTGCCGCGGCGATGTGATGAAACTCCGAGAATAGAATGATTTGAGTGCTCCCCGTCTTTGTAATCCACCGGCTTTGCAGCTTAGGCCTGACAGCTTTATGTGGCCCGCCATCGGCAGAGGAAACTTCCCCGGTTTTCGAAAATTATTTGATGAGTATCCCGATCGAACCGAAGCAGCCCCGATTATTTCTTCTTCTGCATGCAAAGGTAATGCTTTCTTTCTATCTCGCCAAAGATTCCGTTGAATATTTTTATCTGCCTTCCGCGGCAAGACCCAACATGAAATACATGTTACTCAAGTTTCATAAGTAAAGTAAAATAAAATGCACGCTTCGGATTTCATCAGTTGTTGGAAAGATGACATTACAGTAAAATTGCCTCAACCAATTGGGGCATCCATACAGAAAATTAGCGAGAATAAACCAACCCACAAGACATGTCTGCCGCGCCCCAAACCTTCACAAAAACGGCAAGTACTGTCAGGGCTGTGGTAAATTCGAACATTGAAAAAAGAGGACAAAAAGCGTATCAAAAAACAAAGTTTAGTAAAAACCCTTTACATTCAAAAATCTCGAAATAGCTTCGGGACGGAGGGAAAACGAGCGTTAAAAGCGCCTTTTCAAGGTTTCCTCTGCTCGTGATCGGACTTCGAGCGCCTCGTGATAGGACTTCGAGCGCCTCGAGATAGGACTTCGAGTGCCTGAAAGTATATGTTTTTAAAGGCTAAAATAAGGCCTTTTCAGCGGTTTTGAGGGGCTCCTGATGCGATTCAAAAGACCCCCAGCACTATAACACTCTGACTCACAATAATTTACCAACTTTGCAAAAATAGGGCCTATTTCGGAACAAAATAAGACTTGGTGAAAAAGAATCGATTTCTCGGGCAGTGTTTTTCAGGTCATTTTTTAAAGGTTTGCCCTCTTAGCCCCTCACGGCTTCATAACGCTGTTCCCAAATAGGACATCAAAAGAAAATGGCAAGAAACAGGCACATCGGATATATTATGCGGGCAAGACAAGCCCAGAGCGAAACTGACACTTGGAGTAAAAGGGGCAAGACAAACAAAAAATATTCGTGCAAAACAACCGCAGGCGGGTGGAAAAGTATTAACTTTGCACACCAAATGTTCGACTATCAAAACGACGTTTGAAAGATGAGACGCTTTATGACTTTTGCCCTGCTCCTGATACTCTTGTTCCAAGCACAAGCACAGGCTAAGGAAAAGGACGAAGACTTTCGCGACAATCATAATGTAGCAGGCTTCTTTGCATCGCTCAATGCCTATGGCAGTGATCCGGGATACTCTTTGGGGCTAAGCTATGCCTATTACCCCATTCAATATATGGGTATTGGGGCTACAATGAGCTATCAGAGATGGGATGTCGGCGACATAGTGAATCACGAAGTGCAGACGAAAGGCGACATCTACACGCTCGACGATGACGAGGACAAGGTGGAAAAGCTCATTCTCACCGTAGCACCCTGCCTGCGCACGCCCTCTCTCCGAGTGAGCAAACGCGAGGATATGAGGCTCTTCCTGCAAGCCGAACCGGGCATCATGCTCAACGTGTTGCCTAACGACAACCTCACCTACGTCTGCCAGCGCGTGGAAGGTCAGCCGGGGAAATGGGTACAACGGCTACTCTACGCCAAGAACCACGGTGGACAGCAATTCTCATGGCTCTTCAGACCCTCTCTGAACCTGGGCATCGATACCGGAATCATCAGTTTAGGCTGCACGCTCTCAGGCTTCGACCCGTATTCCTCACGCCGCAATGTCACGGCCGGAAATGTGAAAGTTTCGGAAGGAGGCCGCGAACACAAAGTCTGCGCTGAGGTGTTCGCCTCGCTGGCCATTGCGTTCTGACAGTCCAGGCTCGTACAT
>Ga0256406_1006670_pt1 | contig 11428 bp, 8 predicted proteins | sample RumenRJG_03DNA_FD_185986 | JGI IMG/M metagenome (GOLD analysis project Ga0256406, IMG submission 185986) | Bovine rumen microbial communities from Lethbridge, Alberta, Canada - RJG_03 | ecosystem: Host-associated > Mammals > Digestive system > Stomach > Rumen | place: Canada: Alberta | collected...
CTGAAATCCATACAGACGCTTCGTTTGACTGGATTCTATCATAGTGTGTTCTGCACAATCTACTGTTTTTTGCCCTTTTGCAGAACTTACACCTACAAAGTTGAATTTACTTATTTAAGTGACCGTAACCAAAAAGGACGGAATTAGAAGAATGCACACGTCAGACAGGTCAGTATTTGCAAAAGGAATGAGAGACGGGATCCCCATTGGATTGGGGTATTTTGCCGTTGCCTTTTCGCTGGGCATAATAGCCAGAGACTGCGGATTCAGCCCCTTTGAGGGCTTCTTTGCCAGCATCACGACCTATGCTTCGGCGGGCCAGTACATCGGCTTCACCCTCTATGGCGCAGGAGCCACTCTTATCCAGCTGATCATAATGACGGTGATAACCAATGCCAGATATGTGCTCATGGGATTCGCTCTGAACCAGCGGCTCCCCGAGGGCACGCCCATGCGCAGGCGGCTGCTTACAGGCGTCGCCATTACCGACGAGATCTTTGGGATCACCATCGCCCGCCCGGGGCATGTGAATCCATGGTATCCCTTTGGAGCTCTGGTCACAGCGGCCCCAATGTGGGCCATCGGCACTGCAATAGGCATCTCCATGGGGACCATCCTGCCGGCGCGGATCGTGAGCGCCCTGAGCGTGGCCCTCTTCGGCATGTTCCTGGCGGTCATAACACCGGCCTCTAAAAAGGACAGGATCGTTGCCTTTGTGGTAGCCGTCAGTTTTGCGGCAAGTTACGCATTCAAGTTCATACCTGGCATCTGCAATCTTTCGACGGGGAACAAGACTATCATCCTGACGCTGGTAATATCGGCGACTGCGGCCTTATTCTTCCCCAAGGATGATCTGGAGCAGCCGGGGGACGGATTTGATCCTGAGGAGCCGGGAGAGGAGGGCCGGGATGTCTGATACTCTCTACATCTACATCTTCATCCTGACCATGGCACTTGCTACCTACGCATGCAGGGTCTTTGCCTTCACGGTAATGCGCCATCCGATCAGAAACAGGTTCATCCAGTCATTCCTCTACTACGTGCCTTATGTGACCCTGGCGGTCATGACTTTCCCTGCCATCATCGAGGCTACCCACACGCCACTTGCAGGATTCCTGGCGCTGGCTGTGGGCATACTCTGTGCCTGGCTGGGCGGCAATCTTTTCATGGTGGCAGGCGCCTGCTGTCTCAGCGTTTTTCTCATCGAACTCATTATCTGACGGGGTGCAAAGGCAACCTCGCATATGGTATTATATATGTGTAAGGAGGTTCCTATCATGGCTGGAATTCATAATTATTCTGATATCGGCAAGCTCAACATGGTCCTCATGCACAGGATCGACAAGGAGGTCGAAGGCATCGTGCCCGATAACCTGGAGACCATGCTTTTCGATGACATCCCATATCTGAAGGCGGCCCGCAAGGAGCACGACAGATATGTCGAAGTGCTCAAGGAGAATGGCGTGGAGGTCCGTTATTACGACGAGGAGACTGCAAAGGCAATAGCCGAGCCGGAGGTCAAGGAGGCCTTCATAGACGAGGTGATCGAAGAGAGTGAGGTCAAATCTCAGGAGACCAGGGAGACTCTGAAGGACTATCTCATGGCCAAGAAACCGGAGGATGTGATAAGATCCATCATCTCCGGCATAAAAAAAGCCGACGTGAAGAGCCCGGCAAGAGAGACTCTGGCTGACTACATCTACGAATCCAACCTCTACTATCTTGCCCCAATGCCAAACCTCTATTTTGCAAAGGATCCGGCGGCCTGTGTCGGCGACGGACTGTGCATCAATCACATGAGGAAAAAGGCTCGCCGCAGGGAATCTCTCCTTATGAAGTATCTCTGTAAATACCATGATGACTTCAAGGTCGATGAAGGGAAGATCTGGTACGACTACGATGGCCCCGAGTCCCTTGAAGGTGGCGACATCATGATCCTGAACCGTGAGACGCTCATAGTTGGTCTTACGGAGAGGACCACAGCTCTGGGGATCCAGGCACTTGCGAAGAAGCTTCTGGGCGAGTCGGGATTCAGGAGGATCATCGTCTTCGACATCCCCAAGCGTCGTGCATTCATGCATCTGGATACGGTCTTTACGATGATCGACTATGACAAGTTCACCATCCACAGTGAGATCCTGGATTCCATCGGGATCTATGAGATACATCTGACAAAGGACGGGGAGACGGAGTTCTCCACCATAACCGATTCCATGTCGGACATGTTGAAGAAACTTCTGGGGGTGCCGGCGGTGAAGCTGATACACGTTGGCGGAAACGATTCCATGGCGGCTCAGAGAGAGCAGTGGAACGACGGGACCAACACCCTGTGTATCAGACCGGGAAAGATAATAACCTACGACAGGAATTACATAACAAACAGTGTGCTGGAGAACAATGGACTTGAGGTCATCACCATCCCCAGTGCCGAACTTTCGAGAGGAAGAGGAGGCCCGGGCTGCATGAGCTGTGCGGTAAACAGGGACGATCTGTAAATGAAATCAAAGAGCCTCGGGAGGATCCCGAGGCTCTTTTTTTCGTTGCGGGTTGGCCGCTGCTATGGTGTTCCGTGACGGGCTCGAACCGCCGACCTATTGGTTGTGACCCAATCGCTCTCCCAGCTGAGCTAACGGAACAGGGTTGCCTTTGTGCCTAAGGGGCTTGGACAGCGACAACAGTATAGCACATAATGCACGGTAGGCGCAAAGAAAAATACATCAAAAAAACTTGCCTCCACTTTAGCGCGCTGATATAATGTAGTTGACCAAAGAGAAAGGGAAGTCTATACTTTGGGTCAAAAGAAAATAAAGGCCGAAGCGAGTTGAAACGGAGTGGCCGGAACCAGCAGGACTCACAGGAAGCCGGGAGGCGGATGAAGTGTCAGACCGGAGAGAGTAGTGAAGGTGAGTGGAGCAGGGACAGACAGCCTCAGGAAAACGAAGCGAGCTGAGACCGTAAGAAAGAGGTGAGACCACCAGAAGTGCAGAGCGTAACAAATGAGAGATGACGGCCGTGGAACGTTAAGGAACGTGAAGCGGTCGTCATCATTTTTGTGGCAGGTGGCAGAGGAGGATAATGATGTTCAGAAAAATGAGAAGATTTAAGCAGCAGATCACCGATGAAGAATGCATCAAGGTGCTTAAGGAGGCCAAACGAGGCGTGCTCAGCGTCATGGGAGAAGACGGATATCCCTACGGCCTGCCCGTCAGTCACTGGTACAACGAGGAAGACGGTAAGATCTATTTTCACGGTGCCAAGACAGGTCATAAACTGGATGCTGTAAAAGCCTGCAACAAGGTGAGTTTCTGCGCCATGGATGAGGGATACAGAGAAGAGGGCCACTGGGCACTGAATATCAAGAGCGTCATAGTTTTCGGTACCATCAGGTTCTTCGAATATCCGGAGGAACCCGAGAAGGTCCGCCAGATATGCGTCGGCCTGAGCAGCAAGTTCACCGACGATCCGAACTATGCAGATGATGAACTGGAGAAAGTAGGCAAGAACGTCATGTGCTTCGAGATCACTCCGGATCATATGACGGGAAAACTGGTCAACGAAGCATAGCCAAAAGACCGCCAATAGGCGGTCTTTCGTTGTTGGTGGAGATAAGGGGGATCGAACCCCTGACCTCGTGATTGCGAACCACGCGCTCTCCCAGCTGAGCTATACCCCCACGGGTGATCTGTTGCCTTTGCAGCCGTCTTACGGCCAGCTATTGCATTATACACTATGGGTAGAGTAAATAAAACTACTTTTTGATGAGGCTATATAAATTGTATTTTGCCATGGATACATGGTAGAATACCTTTGGGATGAATATTGAAATGCAGGTATGCGGCCTTGTTATGCTGCTCATACTTCTCGTTATCCTGCTCAGAGAAAAGAGTCTGGACCTGAGCAGGAGAAGGAGATTTCTCATCACTATGATTTCGTGCATAGTGTGTATCGTCATGGACATTCTGTCTGTCGTTGCCATAGTCAATGCGAGCAACGGACAGTTCCCCGACATGGCTACATTTATAATATGCAAGATCTATCTTGTGCTCCTGGTCAATGTGGGGTACAGGACTTTTATCTATGTTGCCGGAGAGTTTCTTGAGGCTGATTCACACGGTGTTACGAGGAATGTCTACAGGGCCATTTTTCTGATATGTATAATCGGGATATTGGTGATGCCCATAGAGTATTACTGTGAGGGCAGGATCGTCTATTCTCACGGCCCGGCAACCTGGGTCGCATATTCACTGGCCGTCATCATGCTGGTGTCGACGATCACTATGGCTTTTGTCGGTTCAGAAAGTACTTCGAGACGCCGTAAGAGGGCCATAATCATATGGCAGCTATGCTGGGCAGTAGCCGCGTTTATCCAGTTCATGAGACCCGATCTTCTCGTGATCAGTTTCGCCGCGGCCTTCGGTATCGTTCTGGTCTACGCTGAACTTGAAAACCCCAATGAGGGAATAGACAGGGTGACGGGACAGTTTACATATAACGAGCTGTTCAATTACGTCGCAGACCACTACAGGCGTGGTGAAAAGTTTTCTGCAATGCACCTGAGAGTGGATTACACCGCAGGCAACTACGATCTTTCGAAGGAACTGGCGGCGATAAGGGGTATAACCAGTTTCCTGAACAGGGAAGGTTCCTACGTGTTCAGGGAATCGGATCGGGACTTCGTCGTGATATACAGGGAAGAAGAGCAGATGCGGCGGGACTACGAAAGGACCCGGGCTGAACTCGAAGGCTCCGGTGACATGTCCATGCAGATCGCCTATCTCCTCATCCCGGACAGCACGATCCTGGCCAATACCGACGAGTTCATGCAGTTCCAGCACTTCAATGTAAGAAGGATCGATGCAGGCGACTGCGTGATCGCAGGCCAGAAGCAGGCAGATGAGATGAGAGAGTATCTCAAGATAAGAGATCAGATCGTCTGGGCCATCACAAACGATGGGATAGAGGTCTATTATCAGCCCATATTCAATGTCACCAAGGGGTCGTTCACATCGGCCGAGGCTCTCGTGAGAATACGGGATAGCGAAAACAACCAGATCATGCCTGACAGATTCATCCACATTGCTGAGGAGAACGGGCTGATCGTGCCCGTGGGCAAGGAGGTCTTCAGACAGGTCTGTGCCTTCCTGGCCAAAGGTGAGGTCCAGAAGCTGGGCATAGAATATATCGAAGTCAATCTTTCCATGGTTCAGTTCGATGAGAACGAGCCTGCCGGCTTCATTCAGGAGATGATGGACGAGTATGAGATCGATCCGACCTGGATCAATCTCGAGATCACGGAGACGGCAGATCCTGAGGCCAGGCAGATGGTGCTTAGGAACATGGAGATCCTGAACGAACGGGGTGTCCGCTTCTCGCTGGACGACTTCGGAACAGGCAGATCCAACCTCGACTATTTCGTCGCCATGCCGGTGGATATCGTCAAGTTCGACTACAAGTTCACCCACTGGTACTTTGAGAGCGGAAAGGCAAGGTATGTTGTGGAGAGCATCTTCGGCATCGTCGATAAGATGGGGCTGCCTACGGTAATGGAAGGTGTGGAAACCAAGGAAGAACTGGATGCCATGATCGAACTTGGTGCCACATACGTTCAGGGTTTCTACTTCTCCAAGCCGATCCCTGAGGTGGAATTCATAGAATTTCTTAGAAGCAAAGCCAACGATTGATTCCGGGTATTTGACACAGTTTTCTTAAAAATGTAAGATTGAACCGTTCGCTATAATAAGGTAATGACGAGGAAAATATGACAGTATCAGCACCAACAATAAGACAGCTTTTCAGGGACAGTCAGTCCTATGCAGATAAGGAAGTGATCGTTAGAGGCTGGGTGCGTACCAGCCGGGGATCCAATGCTTTCGGGTTCGTGGAACTCAATGACGGATCATTCTTCAAATCCCTTCAGGTGGTCTGTGAGGCGGAGGCTCTCGATAATTTCGATGAGGTCATGAAGGCCCCCATAGCGGCAGCCCTCAGGGTCAAAGGCAACTTCGTCCTGACCCCCGATGCCAAGCAGCCCTTCGAACTGAAGGCGACAGAAGTTGAGATCGAGGCCGATTCTGAGGCGGATTATCCACTCCAGAAGAAGCGCCATTCCATGGAGTTCCTTCGTGAGATCGCACACCTGAGGCCGAGGAGCAATACCTTCTCTGCAGTATTTAGAGTCAGGTCTTTGGTTGCCTTTGCACTCCACAGGTTCTTCCAGGAGAGAGGATTCGTATACGTGCATACGCCCATCATCACTGCAAGCGATGCAGAGGGCGCCGGCGAGATGTTCCAGGTAACGACCCTGGATCTGAATGAGCCACCCCGCACAGAGGACGGAACCATCGACTACAGCGAGGACTTCTTCGGCAAGCAGGCGGGACTGACCGTCAGCGGACAGCTCGAAGGGGAAGCTTTCGCCTTGGCATTCAGAGACATCTATACCTTCGGGCCCACATTCCGTGCGGAGAATTCCAACACGGCCCGCCATGCATCCGAGTTCTGGATGATCGAGCCCGAGATGGCTTTTACCGATCTTGAAGGGAACATGGATGTGGCCGAGGACATGATCAAGTACATCATCCGTTACGTTCTCGAGGAAGCTCCTGAAGAGATGGGATTTTTTAACAAATTTATCGACAAGGGACTCCTGGAGAGGCTGGACAATATCGTGAACTCCGACTTCGAGAGGATCACCTACACTGAGGCTGTGGATCTGCTGCTCAAGTCCGGCGAGGAATTCCAGTACCCGGTAGAGTGGGGAATCGACCTGCAGACGGAGCACGAAAGATACATAACAGAAAAGATATACAAGAAGCCGGTCTTCGTTACCGACTATCCGAAGGACATCAAAGCATTCTACATGCGTCTGAACGATGACGGCAGGACCGTCGCCGCATGCGACCTGCTGGTGCCCGGCGTAGGCGAGATCATCGGCGGAAGCCAGAGGGAAGAACGCTATGAACTCCTGAAGTCGCGCATCGAGGACATGGGAATGACAGAAGAGGACTACGGCTGGTACATGGACCTCCGCAAATACGGCGGAGTCAAACACGCCGGCTACGGCCTGGGCTTCGAGCGTATCATCATGTACATCACGGGCATGGGCAACATCCGGGATGTGCTGCCTTTTCCGAGGACGCCGAAGACCTGCGAGTTTTAGTCCCGGGATCGCCTCCGGGATCGAGGGAATAACAATAGAATTTGAGAAGAGTGAACGAAGCCGGTTTTTACCGGCTTCGTTTTTATTGCCCGGTCCGTCGGTGGCGCGCTGCTAGTGCGGCATGGAGCGCTGTTAGTGCGGTATGGGGCGCGCTACTTGTGCGGTATGGGGCGCTGTTAGTGCGGTATGGGGCGCGCTATGTAAGAAACGTTTTTCAAAGGCTGTTTTTCATAGTTTTGGATGCTCTAGGGGGGATTTGATAGCTCCGGGGCATGGAAATGGAGTGAAAACTATGAAAAACGGACGTTGTTATTAAAGAAATTCATAGTGAACTATGAAAACAATGTGGAGAAATCAGAATCTTACATAGTGGCTTTTAAATGAGAAGGGATCTGCTGGTCGCATTTGCGTGATCAGAGCTTCCTAAATGGAAAATATTGACAAATAGCAAGAAGCGAGGTATCATAATTGGCAAATATTACCAAATGGAGGTATGGCCAATGCTATTAAAAAACATGGAAATGACTATTGCCCACGAAGTAGATCACGAAGAGGAAAGAGTGGAGCAATGGGAGAAGGAACTGTTGCAGCTTCCGGAGGGCAGCATGTATATGACAACATCTTCTGACAAAACGTATTTTTACCACTTTAATCGAGGCCAACGTAGGGGGATCACAAGAGATAGAGATCTCATACATGCTCTGGCGCGAAAGAAATACTTGAAGATCCTGATAAAGGAACATAAAAAGGTGCTGGACTGCGCGGCCAGAGGAATCACAGACAGAAGGATCAGGGGGAAGGAAAGAACCGTTTCATTGCCTTTGCAGAAGCTGCTGGATCAGTATATGGAAGCGGGGCTGGAAGTAGCCAGGATAACATGCTCTGATATGCAGTATAGCTGGATGAAGGAGCCTTATGTCGGCAACACCTTGGAACCGGAAATGCGTGAATATGTGACATTCTCAGGTATAAATGTGAGATCGAAATCTGAACAGACCATTGGTAACGCGCTTGAGACAAGAGGGATCCCGTACAGATATGAGCAGGCGTTCAAGTTCAATGTAGCCTGGATGGAGGGCGTGAGTCGGCTGGAGAAAGTATACTATCCGGATTTCACGATAGTGACAGCTAATGGGAAATACATTCTTTGGGAACATCTGGGCCGAGTAGACAGCCCTGGGTACAGAATTCATAACATGGAAAAGATAGCAGCGTACAGACAGGGTGGATTGTGTGAGGAAAGGCAACTGATCCTCACCTTCGAAAGTGATCTGAAGAATCCGGAAAGATTAGACGAGATCATTAGGAACAGGGTGCTGAGATACATCTGATGTCGGACTTGGGCAGGCTGCAGCCTGCGATCGATAGCGGACAACGACATCGGGGGACTTGTATGGGCTGCGGACTGTGAATTTTTTGGGAAACGCCGGCCTGATTTCATAGTTTGAGAGGGGTAGTGAAGGGAAATCCCACAAAGAAAGCGTGTTGAGGGGCAAAAACTATGAAAATCTGGGTGAGAAATCAAGAAACTTCATAGGAAACTATGAAAACAGGGCTGAGAAAATCAAAAGTTACATAGTGCCGGAGGGTGAGGAAGCGGTTTGGGTGTCGGAGGGTGACAGAGCGGTTCGGGTGCCGGAGGGTGAGGAAGCGGTTCGGGTATCGGAGGGACGGCCGATCGCCCTCCCGGGGCTCTCGGGCTCCGCGGCGACTCGCGCTCGCCTTACAGCTGTCCGCACCGGCCGCAGGTAGAGGCCGGCGGCCAGCGCGGCGCGAGGCGGGCGGAGCGAGGGGGGATCATGGTGTTGGCTCGGTGGACAAAAATCGTTGCGGCTTGCGGGCTGCGGTGTTATACTAAAAACGTTCTACGCGCCGGGGTGACAGAGCCTGCGCGTAACCGAGTAATAATGTAGGGAGGTCTTATCGAATGAAAGGCTACAAAGGCGAAAACATCAGGAACATCGCACTGGTCGGACACGGCGGTTGCGGTAAAACTACATTCCTTGAAGCGGCACTTCTGGCAACAGGCGTGATCAGCAGACTGGGACGAGTCGAGGACGGACAGACGGTGTCCGACTACGACAAGATGGAGATCGAGAAAGGATATTCCATAAGCACATCTGTGGTGCCGGTGGAGTATAACAATATGAAGCTCAATTTCGTTGACACTCCGGGATTCTTCGATTTTGTGGGAGAGGTCAACTCGGCGCTGAGAGCTGTGGAAGCTGCGGCGATCATTGTAGATGCATCGGCCGGAGTACAGGTCGGTACCGAGAAGGCATGGGCATCCTGCAAGCAGTTCGGAGTACCCAGGTTCATCATTCTCAACAAGATCGAGAAGGAAAATGTGAATATCGACGAGGTCATCGCAGAGCTCAAGGAGAAGTTCGGAACCTCCGTGGTCACTCTTGAGGACAGAGAGTCTCTCGAAGAGGAGATCGCAGGAACCGATGAGGAGCTGATGGAATACTATCTGGAGAACATGGAGCTGACCGACGAGCAGTTCGCCAAGGGCCTGTCCCTCGGTATCGCAAGCGGCGATGTTGTTCCTGTATTCCAGTGCTCAGCCATGGAAGGCGAGGGTATCAAGGAAGTTCTGGATCAGCTGTCCAAGCTGGTGCCGTCACCGGAGAGCCATGCGCCCTATCATGCATTAAACGATAAGGACGAGGAGATCGAGGTAGCGGTCGATCCTGCAGGAAAGCCTGCCGGGCTGGTATTCAAGACCATCGCTGACCCGTTCCTGGGCAAGATCTCCCTGGTCAAGGTCATATCCGGAACACTCAAGGCCGGACAGACCATATACAATTCAAGATCAGAAAAGGACGAGAAACTTGGTTCATTCTTCTTTATGAGAGGCAAGAACCAGGAGGATGCACCTGAAGCAGTAGCCGGTGACATCGTTGCTATCGGTAAGCTCCAGTACACCAAGACCGGCGACACCCTCTGTGAGAAGGCGAACCAGATCAAACTGGATCCCATCGAGTTCCCCTCGCCGACACTTTACATCGCAGTCGAGCCTGCCAAGCAGGGCGATGACGAGAAGGTGGGCAGCGGCCTGACCAGACTCATGGAAGAAGATCCTTCATTCGTACTCGAGAGAAACAACGAGACTCACCAGACCCTTCTGGGCGGACAGGGAGAGATACAACTGAACATCATTACAGCTAAGCTCAAGGACAAGTACGGCGTCGACGTCGTAACGGTGCCTCAGAAGATCCCCTACAGGGAGACGATCAAAGGCAACTCCGATGTTCAGGGCAAGCACAAGAAACAGACCGGTGGTGCAGGTCAGTACGGCGACGTATGGATCAAGTTCTCACCGTCTCAGGAAGAGTTCGAATTCGGCGAGGAACTTTTCGGCGGATCTGTTCCTAAGAACTATGTTCCCGCAGTCGAGAAGGGACTCAAGGAATGTATGGAAAAGGGACCCCTTGCAGGATGCAAGGTTACCGGCGTCAAGGCCATCCTTTACGATGGTTCCTATCACGATGTCGACTCCAACGAAATGGCGTTCAAGATCGCAGCATCCCTGGCTTTCAAGAAGGGTATCGTCGAGGCGAAGCCCTGCCTGCTCGAGCCGGTGATGAAGCTTGAGATCACAGTACCCGATGATTACGTCGGCGATGTCATGGGCGACATGAACAAGCGCAGAGGTAAGGTCCTGGGTATGGAGCCTCTGGCAGGCGGCGGTCAGAAACTGATGACCGAGGCGCCCCAGGCCGAGCTCTTCGACTACGCAGTAGTGCTCAGATCAATGACTCAGGCGAGAGGAAGCTTCGTAATGAACTTCGAGCGTTACGAAGAAGTGCCTTCCAACCTGGCTCAGAAGATCATCGACGACTACAAGGCGGAGCAGGAGAACAAATAGGCTCGTACAAAGGCAATAGACGAAGCGGCAGCCACTACAGTGACTGCCGCTTTTAAAAAAGAAAAGCAGTGACCGGCGAGGGAAACGAGGAAGAGATAATGGCGAAGAAAGCGAAGACAGTATTTGTCTGTCAGGAATGTGGATATGAGAGCCCAAAGTGGATGGGGCAGTGTATCTGCGGTGCCTGGAATTCAATGATAGAGGAAAAGGTCGTCGATGTCTCAGCGGACGACAAGCGGAGGAGGACCTCGGGAAAGTCCGGCGGCTCAGAAGGAGACGGCGGTGCAAAAGCAGGAAGACCCTCGCGACTCAATACTGTAGCATCCACTGAAGCGGCCCGTATAGATACCGGGATCGGTGAACTGAACCGGGTCCTCGGCGGGGGCCTTGTGCCCGGT
>Ga0256406_1006671_pt1 | contig 11427 bp, 7 predicted proteins | sample RumenRJG_03DNA_FD_185986 | JGI IMG/M metagenome (GOLD analysis project Ga0256406, IMG submission 185986) | Bovine rumen microbial communities from Lethbridge, Alberta, Canada - RJG_03 | ecosystem: Host-associated > Mammals > Digestive system > Stomach > Rumen | place: Canada: Alberta | collected...
GGCTATTTCTCTCAGGACGGACTGAAGTTTGATGAGAATCAGAAAGTCATCGATACCATCACTGATATCGCCGATTATATCGACTTGGGTGGCGGACGGAAGATGACCGCCTCGCAGTTTCTCAACTATTTCATGTTCACGCCGGAGCAGCAACAGAACTATGTCTATAAACTCAGTGGGGGAGAGCGCCGTAAGCTCTATCTCTGCACTGTGCTGATGAAGAATCCTAACTTCCTCGTGCTTGATGAGCCGACCAACGATCTTGACATACAGACGCTTCAGGTCTTGGAGGAATATTTGCAGGATTTCCCCGGTTGCGTCATTGTGGTGAGCCACGACCGTTACTTCATGGATAAGGTCGTCGACCATCTCCTTGTCTTCCAGGGCAATGGGGTTATCAAAGACTTCCCGGGCAACTACACGCAGTATCGTGCGTGGAAAGCGCTGAAATCGGAGAAAGATGAAGCTGCCGTCAAGAAAGAGAAGGCAGAGAAGAAAGACTATCATCACGACACCCGTAAGCGCATGTCGTTCAAAGAAAAGCGTGAGTTTGAACAGCTCAGCAAGGATATCAAGGCTTTGGAGACGGAGCAGAAAGAGATAGAGACCGCCCTTTGCAGTGGAACGCTCTCTGTTGAAGACCTTACGGAGAAGAGCAAACGCCTGCCGGAAATTAAAGACGAGCTGGATGAGAAAGAAATGAGATGGCTGGAGCTCAGTGAGCTGGAATAATCGATAGTAAGTATGTCGTTGCAGTGATCTGCCTTTGCAAACAATACGATCGTTAGCATATTTGAAACCGCATGGAAACATACATCAGCTGACTGAAGGTCTGATAATCCTTTTATTATCATTCCTGTCGCTTCAAGCCGGAGCAGTGAGCCGCAGTAAGCGCTCATTGATCTGGCGGATTCATACTTATGCCGCTACGCGAGACACTGTCAATGCCCCTAAGCAGATATATGCCTATGCCCGTGCAACCGTACGTGTAGAGAAGCGTAACCCCATTCTCATGACGGTGCCTTCCGCATATTTCATTGCACGGGGCACAAAACGGCAATTCTTCACGGAGAGTTACGCCAAACTGACTTTCCGCGATTACAACGATTTTGATGTCAAGTCCATCAACCGCATAACGAACATTCCGGGGGCTCATCGTACATTGCCGAGCTTCAACCGCTACATGACTCCAACCATTTACAGCGAGACACTCATTGGAAACACGATTCTCTCCCCCTTTCATCCCCAAAACTTTAGGTTCTATAAATATAAAATAGGAGAAGTACGAGGTGACACCATCGAACTCCGTTTCTACGGCCGCCGTTCCAATACGCAGCTCGTCCGTGGCAATGCTTTGGTCGATTATCTCACCGGTCGGGTGATCCGTTGCAACTTCCGCAGTGAGTACGACATGGTACACTCGTGGGTAAGCATGGAGATGGGAGAACGAGGAGCCAGCTCCCTTTTTCCGAAAAACTGTGAGGCTCTTTTCTATTTTCGCTTCTTGGGTAACAGAATCTCTGCACACTATAAATCTAATTTCGGTTTGCGCAACGTGCTCCATCGTGAGATAACCAGTGAGCTCAATGATCCGCTGCTTATGGCACAGTTGCGACCCGACACGCTCGATGAACATGAGAAGGAACAGTATGAAGAGCTCGTCAGTTCAAAGACTAAGCAGGACAATGAACAGCCGGATACTATAGAGAAGAAGGAAAACTGGGTGAAGAAGATCTTTTGGGATGCTGTAGGCAATAATATGCTGAACCGAATCAAAGCTAATTTCGGACAGAACAACCAAGGTTATCTGCGCATCAATCCGCTTCTCAATCCTTTGTACATGAGTTACAGTCAGCGTCGTGGGTTCACTTATAAGATTGACATCCACGCAAGCTATCAGTTCGGAGGAGAAAAAGAACTGTTGGCACGATTCCGCTCAGGCTATTCTTTTGGTCTCCATCAGTTCTATTTCCGTGTGCCTCTCTATTATTATATGAGCCGGCGCAAGAACCGGTATGTTAAGTTTGAGTTTGGTAACGGAAACCATGTCAGCAACAACCGCATTTCTGAGGCTATAAACCTCAATGCCTTGAAGGGCGGCAAGGATAAGTATGTGGGCGACCCCGCCAATATAAACGAGTTCAGCCACATGGATTCACGTCTGGTATTCAACTTCGATATCAACAGTCGTTGGGGCTTTCAGGCTGGTGTCCTTTACCAGAAGTACAAAGCTATCCATCCGGACTTCTTCCGGCTTTTAGACATGCCGACGCAGTACAGTGCCTTTGCTCCTGTCTTTGAGCTTCAGTATCGTCCTTGGGGCTGGTCGGGACCTATCTTCACGGCCGACTACGACCATGGGCTGACGGGGGTAAACCAGTCGAACATGCGGTATGAGCGCTATGAGTTCAATGCCGAGTATATCCATCACCTTAACCGCTTGCAGTCGTTGCAGATGAGGCTTGGTTATGGTTTCTACAGTCATAAAGGCCGTAACACCTTCTTCCTTAACTATGAAAATTTCCGTGAGAACAATATTCCCGGTGGTTGGAACGACGACTGGAGTGGTGAGTTTGAACTGCTGCGGAGCGAGAACTACGACTCTTCACCTTATTACGTCCGTGGCAATTTCACTTATGAGTCGCCGCTGCTCTTGTTCAGCTGGTTGCCCCTTGTCGGTCATTACATGGAGATGGAGCGTATCTATGTCTCCTGGCTCGATGCTCATCGCAACCATCCTTACTTCGAGATAGGCTATGGCTTTACCACTCGTCTGCTCTCCGCCGGTCTTTTTGTAAGCAATGGCAAAGGCAACCGAACCATCGGCTGCAAGTTCGGCTTCGAGTTGTTCAGGCACTGGTAAAGGAGTTAGGAGTTAGGAGATAGAAGTTAGGAGTTAGGAGATAGGAGTTAGTAGTTATGTAATTAGGAGTTAGATCAACCGCACAGAAAATAAAAAATCAGACCCGTTGCTGAGCCTGATTATAAAGTCTTCTTAGTAAAGTATGGAGCGGGATACGGGAATCGAACCCGCCTCCCAGGCTTGGGAAGCCCGTGCACTACCGATGTGCTAATCCCGCATAAAAAGAAAGGGGAAATAAAGTTTTCCCCTCTTGAGCCGATACCCGGACTCGAACCGGGGACCCACGCATTACGAATGCGTTGCTCTACCAACTGAGCCATATCGGCGATTGCGTGTGCAAAGGTATAGCTTTTTTCTATATTGACAAAATATTTTCGAAGTTTTTTCTCGAAAAGATTCGTGACGATATTATGAAGGTATGAATGTGTTTCCTTTATAGGATCGTGACATGCATCTATTCTTACGGCGAGCCGTAGAGATTGCCAAGCCAACAGCGTCAGTGCATTTGAAAGGCGGGGAGCACAGATAGCCCTTCGTTCTTTCATCTGCACGCAAAATTGCAAAGACCGGCAAATCCGGTAATCCTCCTCTTGTAGTGAACAGCGTAGCAATCTTTAAGCTCTTATCCGTGTGAGAAAAACGTCAGATTACTTCTCGTATTTCTTGATAAGCCCTTCGGCCCGGCTGTCTCCGAGCTCCTGTGCTTTCTTCAGTGTTTCGAGACCTTCAGCTTTCTTCTTCTGTTCACACAGTGCGACTCCTTTGATGATAAAGAGATCGGGCATGGTGTCGGCTCCTTTGATTGTGAGCGCGAGGTCACAAGTCTTCACGGCATCCTCCAACTTGTTGACGCGCAGCTGCAGACTGGCCATCTCAGCATAGTAGAGCGGCTCGGTGCGGGTCAGAACGATGGCGTGGGCGATATCGTTGAGGGCTGGCTGATATTGGCGGATCTTCATCTCACACTTGTATTTCGTGTAATAGAAGTCAGCTGTAGCATTGTTGTTCATCAGCGAGTCGTAGGTCAGATAGTCGAGGAACGCCTTGCGGTAGTCACCATCGTTATCATACTGCAAGCCGCGTGCGAGCACATAGGGAGCCGAGGCCGCGCCTTTCTGGGCATCCACCGCTTTGTCGAGCAACGCCATAATCTCCTCCTTGGGAGCTTTCAACTGAGTCTTACATTGGGCGGTCTCATAATAGATCTCACCGGTCTTTCCGAGGTCTGTCTTCTGCAAGGCCGTGAGCATGTCTTCGGCTTCCTTGTATTTCTTCTGCGCAAAGAGCACCTGCGCCTGCTGATGCTGATAGGCCGGCAGCGGATTGAGTTTGTAAGCTTCTCCGGCGAGTTCATAAGCCTTGTCGAGGTTCCATTTCGTGAAGGTCGAGTCGATGCGCAGGATGCAGGCGTTGTAGACCAGAGCCGCATAGTTGCTGTTGGCCACGTCTTTTTTCGCGGCATGCTTCACTTCCGTTTGCAGCATCTCGTCAGCCTCGGCAAGCTTTCGGTTGTTGACCAACTGCGTGGCACGTGCGTTGTAGCCGTCCGTTGCCGTTGGAAAATACTTGATGAAGTCGTCTATATATTCGTTGTAGCGCAGACTGTCGCTCATGCTCGCAGCGAGGACGAGCATCAGCGATGCCTCTTTCTCGTCGTCGGGCAGTGCCGTACGGATGCCCGTGGCGCGGAAGGTCTTGTCATTGATGGAGAGGCCGTAGCGCTTGAAGGTCGTGGTGAGGCGTGCGTCGGCCGAGAAAGCCTCGCCGCCGTTGTCAGGACGCTGCACGACACCGAGAAGCTGTCCTGCGGCATTGACGACAGGACAACCGAGCATGGAGCCCGAGACATCCTCATCCTTGAAGATATAGTAATTGTAATTGGTCATAAACTTCTCCGTTCTCACCGGTACGGTGCTCTTTATCTCCGGCTTCTTGAGGTCGTAGCCGACGAGATAGACCGTGGAGGGAGCACTGTTGTCAGCAGTCAGCGGGAGCAAGGTGGCACCATTGTTGTAGCCTTTTATACGGAAGCGGCAGATGTCGTAGTTCTCCGACACACCGAGCATGGCATCAACATCATATTGCTTTCCCTTGGCATCGATGATGACGGCTTTTGTGGCTCCCTGGAAAGGGTGCCACATGGCGATAGCCTCGCCGTTGTTGCCTGTAAAGACACCGTGCGACGTGTAATGAATGGTGCCGTCGGCGTTGTAAGTCGTGAGCGTGAAAACGCTTTGTGCTGCCTTCTTGACAGGTCCGGGCTGTGCCTGGGCTATCAGCGGCAGAAATAATAATGCGAATACTATTTTGAATATCTTTTTCATCGTTATTTTGCGTTATCTAATAATGTTCTGGCATTCTCTATGGCTGCCTTTGAGATGTCGCTGCCACTGAGCATCTGTGCGATCTCCGTGACGCGCTCTTCGGTCGTGAGCATGCGCATGTGGCTTACGGTGCCCGTCTGGGTCTCCTCCTTGCTCACTTTGTAATGGGTCGTGCCCATAGCGGCTATCTGCGGGAGGTGTGTGATGGAGATGACCTGACGGTTGCTGTCGCCCATCTCGCGCATGATCTGTGCCATCTTCTCAGCCACACGGCCGCTGACACCCGTATCAATCTCATCGAAAATGATCGTCGGGAGCTTCACGGCCTTGCTGATCATGGCTTTCAGGGAGAGCATGACACGTGCAATCTCACCGCCGGAGGCCACCTGCGCCACAGGCTGCAGCGCCGTACTGCTGTTGGCACTGAAGAGAAACTGCACCTTGTCGATACCCGACGGCGTGCAGTCACTCACCTTAAAGTCGATGGCAAACTGCACCTTCGGAATGCCTAATGGCACGAGACGTTGTTTCATCTCATCTTCCACTTTCTTGGCGGCTTTCTTGCGCACGCCGCTCAGTTGGCGGGCAGCCTCAAGACAGACGTCATAAGCCTTGTCGCTCGCTTCCTTGAGCGTTTGCAATTGTTCGTCACCTCCATCAATATTGTCGAGCTCGTGCTTGATCTTGTCACGCTCTCCAATGAGCTCAGCGGTGGACGACGCGTGAAACTTCTGCTCGAGAGCGTAGATGAGATCGAGGCGGCTGTTGACAGATTCTAATTCTTGCGGGTCAAAGTCAATATTCTCCAAGTGGGAATCTATCTCCTGTGCTATATCTTTCAGTTCGATATAAGCCGAGTCGAGCCGTTCAGCGAGCGGCTTGGCATCGGGGTAGACCTCCTCGATGTCGTGCATGCTCTCAGCCGCGCTGCGGGCGAGCGTCATGGCTCCCGCCTCTTCGGAGGAGAGTGAGGAAGAAGCATTGAAGAGCGCGGTCTTGATCTCCTCGGTGTGGCTCATGGTCTGGGAGCGCTGTTCGAGGTCCTGCTCTTCACCCTCAATGAGCTTTGCTTTGTCGAGTTCAGCGAACTGGAAGCGAAGGAACTCCTCGTTCTCCTTGCTCTTGCGGCATGCCTCCTCGAAGTCGGTGTAGGCTTTCTTTGACGCGGCCCATGCCTTGTATTTCTTCTGATAATCGTCAACGAGCTTCGTATCCTGGGCAATGATGTCTACGACATTCAGTTGGAAGTCTTCTTTCTGCAGCAGGAGGTTCTGATGCTGACTGTGAATGTCAATGAGGCGGTCGCCGAGCTCGCGGAGTGTGGTGAGCGATACGGGCGTGTCGTTGATGAAGGCGCGGCTTTTTCCCGTGATGCTGACCTCGCGTCGGAGGATGCAGTCGGAAGGATCGTAGTCGATCTCATTGGCATCGAAGAAATCCTGCATGCCGTAGTTGGACAGATCGAAATGAGCCTCAATGATACATTTCTTCCGTCCGAGCTTGATCTGCTTCGTGTCGGCGCGTTGGCCCAAGAGCAGTTGAAGGGCTCCGAGGATGATGCTTTTTCCCGCACCGGTCTCACCCGTGATCACAGAGAATCCCGAATGAAACGGGATGTTAAGTTCATCGATCAGCGTGAAGTCCTTGATATAGAGTTGCTTTAGCATGGATTATTGCTTTATTTTTTCCCAGGCATTGTTTTGCGAGGCATTGATGGAGAAGAGAATCTCGTAGACCGATTCTTTCTCTTTCTGTGTGCCTTTTCCTTTGTAGATGTTGGCGAGCTCGTCGCGTTTATAATCGGTCCAGATCTGCGGGAGCATGCTCTGTGGCTTGTCCTCGTGGCATTTCTTCAGGTCATTCTCTATCGCTGTTGTTATCTCCGTTCTTCCCCGGTCGGCGTTGGCCGCCATCTCGTCGAGCCCTTTGCGATAATAGTCGTATTGCAACTGTCTGAACGGCTGCATGGCGCCGTCGAGATAGTCGTTGATGATAGCGAACCTATTGCGGTCGTTGTCGAACGATTTCCATCCCGTGAACTCGAGGTTCTGCGCGTTGTTGACGAGGTTCATGCAGCGCTCTAAGACATCGCTCCCGCCGAGCGGCGAGAAACTGTCGAGGTCGAGGCCAATGATGAGGTAGGCATAATAAGCAAAGAGGGCTGTCAGCTGATTGTCTACAGTCTCTTCGTTAAATTCCAACTGATCAAACTGTCGGAAGACGAAGTTGAAGTCGTTGTCGGTATTATTATATAATGTGGTGGTGTAGGAGGCGTTGTAAACGGGCCGGTTGGCCTGGATGAGCGCCTTGCACGTGAACATGCCGCTCGCCGCATCGTATTTGGTCACCGTGATATTGAAATTGCACGCGATGCGCTCGTTCTTGGCAAACTGCAGGCTCGTCCACTGCCGGTCGTTGACAAACTGGGTGAGGGTCTGCTGCAGATTGTCGAACACGGAGGCATCCGTACCACTGATCTGATTGTGGTTGATGGTGATCTTAGCGTTAAGCTCCTGCCCATGTACAGACAGTGCCATCATCACCACGCTGATGGTGACCAAAAACGATAGGAGTCTACGCATTCATACTCATTTTAGCCTCACGCAGCTTGATGCGTGTGAGCACCTGCTTGGTGTTCAGCGTGAAGTCGGCATTTGTCATCCAGTTATAATAACCTGGGTCGCGGTGGAGCACTTCGACGACGGGTGTGCCTTTGTATTTGCCGAAATTGAATACTTCCTGCCGCATGGGCTTTCCGTCCTTGTCCGTCAATGTCTTGCCGTCCTTGTCCTTCATGTCCTGCCATACGATGCGTCCGGCGAAGTCGACGTTATCGTTCATGCGCGACTCCTCGGCGAGCACGTTCATGTCGTTGGGCAGGGCCTGTGTCGGCTCTTCGACAGTCTCTGGATTATACTTGTCGAGCTCTCCCATGAGCACGCGGTAGGTAGCTTCTGCATCCTGGTCAGCGCGGTGTGCTCGGAAATCGTCCTCCATCTTATGTCCCGTATAGAACCGGTATGCGGCGGCGAGGTTACGCGGTTCGCGCTTGTGATAGATGTTCTGCGCGTCGATCAGGCGGCATTTCGAGAAGTCGAAGTCGACACCCGCACGGAGAAACTCCTCTGCGAGCATAGGTACATCGAAGCGGTCGCTGTTGAATCCGGCGAAGTCGCAGCCCGTGAACGAGTCGGCGAGCTGCTTGGCGAGTTGTTTGAAAGTGGGTGCGTCTTTCACCATCTCCTCGGTGATACCCGTAAGCTGCTGCACGAAGGCGGGGATAGGCTTGCCGGGGTTGACGAAGATGCTCTTGCGCTCTTCCTCGCCATCCTTGTCGGTGGGGCGCACCTTGACATACGAAATCTGTATGATCCGGTCGTTGACCAGATCGAGCCCCGTAGCCTCTAAATCGAAGACTACGAGGGGTTTAGTTAAATTAAGTCGCATGATCTGTTTATCCTTTACTCACTCAAAAGCAGCGGCATGATCAACATCAGAATATCCTCGTTCTCAGGTTGCTCTGTAGGCAGGATAATTCCTGCACGGCTCGGATCGCCTAACAGCATCTTGATGTCGTCGGTCGTGATGCTGTTGAGAATTTCAGAGAAGAAGTCTCCGCGGAACCCGATCTGCAGGGGTGTGCCGCTGTAGGAGCATACGATGTCCTCTTTAGCGCTTGTGGCGAAGTCGAGATCCTCAGAGGTCAGTTCCAGACTGCCGCTGTCGAGACGGAAGCGGATGAGCTGAGAACTCATGCTTGCGAACGGCAGTACACGGCGTATGGCACCGAGCAAGGCCTTTCGGTCGATGATGAGCTCGTTGGTGTTGTCTGTTGGGATCGCTGAGTTGTAGTTGGGGAACGCCCCTTCGATGAGCGTGCTTGAAAGGGTGCCGTTGGGGAAGTAGAACTCAGCTGAGCCGGTGCTGAACTTGATCGTTACGTCGTCCTCGCTTTTGTCGAGCACGGTGCGCAGAAGCATGGCGGGCTTTTTGGGAAGAATGAACGAAGCATGCTCCTCGCTCTTGATGGCCGTGTAGCGGCAACGCACGAGCTTATGACCGTCGGATGCCACGAAAGCCAGGCAATCGGGAAGAAGGTCGAAATAGATACCGTTCATCACGGGGCGTATCTCGTTGTTGTCCGTGGCAAAGATCGTGCGTGCAATGTTGTCGCAAAGCACTTTGGCACTGATGGTGATCGTCTTTGCATCGTCGGCAATAGGTGCTTTCTGAGGATATTCCTCCGCGTTTTGAGCCGAGAAGTTGTAACGGCCATTCTGATATTCGATGGCAACCTCATACGTCTCGGGGTTGACTTCGAAGGTCAGGGGCTGCTCGGGGAGCTCCTTGACGGCATCCAGGATTGTACGGTTAGGAATAGCGAACTCGCCGTCGGTGTCGCTCTCGTCGAGCGGAAGCTCCATCGTCATGCGGTTCTCGCTGTCGGAGGCGGTAATCGTGACCTTGCCGTCGTGTACCCGGAAGAGGAAACTCTCAAGGATGGCAAGCGAGTTCTTACTGTTGATGACCTTCGCAAGGGTCTGCAAACGGCTGCTCAAGGCCGTGCTGGAAAGTGTGAATCTCATCGTATCTTTAGTTTTATATTGTGTCGGATCAAATACTCTTTAATAAGATAATGTAATAATGTCGTACAAAGATACGAATTATTCCACTAAACGGTAGCGTTGAGAAGATATTTTTTCGTTTTTTCTATTTTTAATTGCTCAAAAGCTTTGCTGTGACTGATTTTTTCCTTAATTTCGCATAATATTAATCATCTAACGAAATTGTTCATTCATAAATAAAACAATACTATGGCTTTACAAGGAATAGAAGTGGAAGGAGTGATTATCAAGGAATATCCCGCCAAAGAGGGAGTCTCTCAGCGCACGGGTAATGCGTGGAAGTCGCAGGAGTTTGTCATTCAGACCAAGGATCAGTATCCTCGTACCTGCCTCTTCCGTGTCTTCGGTGCTGACCGTTTGCAGCAGATGAATATTCATCAGGGCGACACGGTGCATGTATGGCTTGACATCAATGCCCGTCCTTGGCAGGATCGCTATTTCAATGATATCAACTGCTATCAGTGCGATCACATCGATCCTAATGCCGTGAACACAGGCGCTCAGCCTGCTCAGGTCACAACTCAGCTCGGTGGAGCTCCCGTAACTCCCGCATCCGGCGTAGGTTCTGCACCAAGCGCAGTTTCCGGGCAGCCCCAAGGATCTCAAGACCCGCTTGGGGGCGACGGTGGTTCCGATAGTTCTGACGACCTGCCGTTCTAAGGTCGTCTTCTCGCGTCTGTGTAACGATCGTCCCTCGTTTGTGTAACGATCGTCCCTCGTTTGCGTAACGATCGTGACACGTATGTGTAACGATCGTGACACGTATGTGACAGGATCGTGACACATCTGTGACAGGATCGTGACACATCTGTGACAGGATCGTTACACATCTGTGACAGGATCGTGACACATCTGTGACAGGATCGTGACACGTCTGTGAAAGGATCGTGACACGTCTGTGAAAGGATCGTGACACGTCTGTGAAAGGATCAATCGACCCCGTGGTGGTTGCGATTGCGTGACGGTCGTCACGCAATCGCAAAACGGTTTAAGAGAGTTTTAATCTCGCTATTGTTTTTGTTTTTATGTGGTTGTTTTTAGCCTTCATGTCAGCAGCGCTCTTGGGCTTTTACGATTCGTTCAAGAAGAAAGCGCTTCAGGGTAACACTGTTATTCCGGTATTGTTTCTTAATACAGTTTTTTGCTCGCTCATCTTTTTTCCTTTGATTATCCTTTCAGCTACGGGGACTCTTCCTGCAAGCTCCACTTTTCATGTGGGCTCGGGTGGCTGGGAGATGCACCGCTATATCATTTTGAAGAGCCTGATCGTGCTCTCTTCGTGGTTGGCGGGTTATATCGGCATGAAGCATTTGCCGCTGACGATAGTGGGTCCTATCAACGCCACGCGCCCTGTGATGGTGCTCGTTGGTGCTCTGTTGGTCTTTGGCGAGCGCCTTAATGCCTGGCAGTGGGCAGGTGTGGCGGTAGCCGCCATATCTTTCTTCATGCTCAGCCGTTCGGGGAAACGTGAGGGCATCAACTTCAGTCATAACAAATGGATCGGCTGCATTGTCCTTGCGGCTGTCTTAGGGGCTGTCAGCGGCCTTTATGATAAATATCTCATGGCATCGCCCGCTGATGGGGGAGTGGGCCTCGACCGAATGGCCGTTCAGTC
>Ga0256406_1006674_pt1 | contig 11426 bp, 6 predicted proteins | sample RumenRJG_03DNA_FD_185986 | JGI IMG/M metagenome (GOLD analysis project Ga0256406, IMG submission 185986) | Bovine rumen microbial communities from Lethbridge, Alberta, Canada - RJG_03 | ecosystem: Host-associated > Mammals > Digestive system > Stomach > Rumen | place: Canada: Alberta | collected...
ACATGGCGCCAGGGGAGGATTTCATAGAAAAACTTATTGCTGAGAATGACTAACCTTAGTCATTCCGATTAATCATGCCCAAAAGACTGAGTAGTTACATTTCCGTTCATTTCCGTGTTAAGATATATTAAGCAGATGTTTTCGTTTTTGGGTTTTTGAAATTTTTGTTTCCAGTTTGTTTCTTTTGGTCGTTTTCACTTTCGGGGAGTGTTGATATTCAGTACATTACAATCTCAAAGCAGATTTTCAAGAATTTGATATTGCTATTTCATAGGATTTATCAGATAGTTTTGTACTTTCAAGAACATCAAATATTCTATTAATATCTGACTCATGTCGAATAAAAACTATAAATTTCGTCCAGCCGAAATTGGAATACAATTCTACAATTGCCTTCATGTAGGCATAGATGGTCCTATCACGATCTACTCCATCGAGGTTGATCTTAATATTTTTTTATCGATGTCAACATCGTAGCCTTCAGCATTTATAGCATTCTTTAATAGCTGGGGCTTGGTAAGGTCAATCTTTGCGTTCCTATAGAAAGTGAGCGGATAATATTTTTGGCGAGTCCAATCTTCATTATAACCTAGTTCATACATGAAAAAATCTTCATTGTTTCTATATCTCAGGAATGCCGATCTCTTTGAGGTAGTTGTACACTCCGTCATACCACACTGGATTCCGTGTCGTATCTGGCGGAACGCTATGGTCGCCTTCGGGAACAACTATAATCATACCTTGGCGAGCACGTGTGAGCAATACACGATAAGCGTTGATCTGGTAGCGTTGTCGGACCTCGCTATTGATATGTTGCCAACGAGTGCCCGAGCGCAATTCCCAGTGCTCCCATTGCTGATGGTCAGCCGAGAGTCGCATATCTGCGTCCCAGGCAATGCAAGCCCAGTCAATCTCAAGACCTTGAACCTTAAACTCTGTCAATGTATCTTCGAGTCTGTTTGATGAACGAATGTCATCATCATCAGCCAAGAACCACTCAACAAAGTCAGGCTGGTACCTAACGTTGATAGAAATGGCTTTCAAACGGTCCGCTTTACTGCTTGCAAGAATTCCTATACGCTCAGAACCACGACGATGTTCCTTAAGCCACTGTTTAGCCTTATCTAAAGATCGTGTGAGTACAATTGGATAGCGTGAGAGTTCTTTCAGTGTTGCTGATGCTTTGTCTTTTTGCAATGCTAACAAATGGTGAACAAAAGTTGAAACCTTTTCTGCGCGGAAAGACCGCATGGAAACTGCAAGATGTAAACCAGGCTCAACGTACAAGTGTTTTTTTTCCACAATGTCAAACATTCGGCCATGTTCGTATTCATCGCCCGTCAACTTATCCGAAATATAGACGTCCCAATCCTGATACCTGCGATTGATTGCAGCTACCCATTCTCCAATACCGGCCTCGCCCTTGTTAATTTCTTGGCCACCTCCTATAAGACAGATAACAACGCCCCAATCTTCGTGGCGATTGATCGTTGAGATAAGGAATTCAGGCTCACTATATGGGAAATCTTTCAGTACGTTTGTACGTCCTTTTGTCTTATCCGCTAAGAAACGTGCTAGTTCGTCACGCGTCCAAGCCCTTTGAGCTTCGTCAAAAATAGCCACATGTTCCGATGGAATATAGGCTTTATCTTGATGGTCAGCAAAGTAGCCGGGAATTGGTATCAGCCGATCACCATCTATCTTGATGCCTTCAAGATAAGTGTCACGGTAGTGATGAATCATCTGAATGAATGACTGTACCTTACTCTTTGCCTCTTTTTTCGTTGTAGCCTTTGCCGTCTTGTCACCTTTGGCCTTTGCGGCTGCAACTCGCTCCTTGTCATTTTTCACATAGTCCCGTGCAAGGGCCTCCTGTAGGACTTCAACCAGTGGATAGTTGCCTGAAAGATAGACTGCCCCTTCATGATGCTCCGGGTCGAAATGCCGAATGGCGGTTTGTAGACCGATTAAAGTCTTTCCGGCTCCAGGTACACCGGTTACAAAGCAGATCGCTTTCCTTTTGTTTTGTTTGCTCTCTGCAATTATCTTATCTATAGTCTTAGAAGCGGTATCAAGGTCAGCATCATGCTTGGTGATATCATCTACCGTCTGATGGTTGAAAAGTGCAGTGGCAGCTTCAACAATAGTCGGCGTTGGCTCGTAGCCACTCTTAGCCCAGCGGAAATCGTCTTCAGCGCTGAAAACCTGTTGAGGTCTCAACTTGTCAAGTACGCTGCCGATATATTGTTCAAGTTTATCAGCATTAGAGAGCATGGGCTGATACACGTCATCCTCATAATGTTCCAGAACATACTGACAACTGCTGTTAGGGGCCTTAGTCGCCACAACGATAGGTATAATCTTTCTGTCGCGGCTTCCCAACTGGAAATTCTTCAAGTCAAGCGCATAATCCCACACTTGCAGATAGGCCTCACGCGTGAATTCATCATTCATGGCCTTGAATTCCAGTACAAACACAACATTGTCGATAAGTGCAATAACGTCAGCTCTTTTCCCAAGTCTGGGAATATTGTACTCAAAGAATATACTTCCTCGTTCTGAATATCTTTGAAGGGCTGACTTCATCACACGGATCTCCTCGCTCCAAGACTCAATGGTTTCCTCGTTGCTGTCGTGGCGACTGGTAATAGCGAGCTCACCGATAATTTTACTTTCATCATCGTCGAGAAACTCTTTAATGCCTTCTCCAAAGTAAAAGCGCTTGGATAGAGTGGCTTGTGTCGAAACATTACATGTTGCCATAGAATTAAAATTTATTACACAGCCAAATCTATTGGCAAGTCGCTAATATCTTTTAATCGGTTTCCCTCAATAAGCATATTGAGCATCTCGATAGAATCTTCCGCACCACTCTGCTCTACAGCTTTTTTTAGTTCATATAAAGCAAAGTGATAAACACAATCTATATCTCCTGTACCTAGTGCCAAGGAAGCTATGCGTGATGGTAATGGTTCTCCTGTAACAACGACAATATGAGGAAGGTTGCCCTTTCTATTTCTAATTAGTCCGAGAGCTTCCGTTCTGCTATTTTGAGCTCTATCACTACGCATAGTCCATTTTGCAGAGACTGATGCATGGAGAATGGGTTTACTGCCATTGGACTTTCTTAGATTGCAGAGTTTGCAAACAGAATCGTCAAGAACGACTTCGTCCTCATTAATAACCTCATCTGGTTCAGTTTCTCTATAAATCACCACATCTGGAGCAACCATATAATCGTTTCCTAGACTGGAAGCAAGAATTACATCCTCTTTGACCATATGATTGAGGTAATCTAAATGAGCATATTGTGCGAAGCTACTCGTCTTAATAGAATTACGATTTCCTAATCTTACGATATGCCATTTCCCTGGTCTAAGATTTTGAAGATGAGGGAAAGTCTCTTGAAGAAATTGCATGTTTATTTGCTCAAACTTTGCACCAGAAGTTTGACCTAAAGACTTCTTTTGCATCTTCTGAGCAAGTAATTGGTCTGTAATGCCTTTAGCTATCCGAATGGAAAGAGACGAAGATTTGTCGGCATTGCTTGGAATTCCCTTGGCGTCAACCGTCAGGACCCCTTCGTCTAGTAGTATATTATGATATTGCTCTCTTGCTTTCGCTATTAATGAATGGTTCATTGTCTAATACTTTTTTTATTTGTTCTCCAACTTTCTTAGCTACTGGTGGAGGAAAGGCATTGCCTATCATTCGACAAGCAGCAGTTTTCTTTGATCCAAATTCCCAATTGTCCGGAAAGCCTTGAATTCTTGCTATCATTCTTGGCGTTAATCTTGGCATGCCTTCATAATCCTCATCTGGGGCTTCATTCGCAATACCTTTGCCATCAACACACATTGCAGACCATTCTCTTTTGGCCCTTGTTGGACCAAGATCTGGTCCCCCATGTTTTTTACTGCCTCCTACGATCGTGGGTGCTACTTTATTAGCCTTTGTGCGCCATTCATCAGCATGCTTCCACCCTTTTGCAACTATTAAATCATAAATAGAGTCAGCTACTGTCACTTTAGGACCTAATGAAGGATAAGGAAACGAGAAAATATCTTTTATATCGTTTCGTATGCTTACTATTATAGTCCTTGGACGTAACTGAGGTACTCCGTAATCAGAAGCATTCAACAACTTTATATGAGGGGTATAACCCATGTTTCGTATTTCTCTGAGAATAGAAGCTCTGTAACTTTCAAATGCTTTTCCAAGGAATCCGCGTACATTCTCAATCATAACGATACGTGGATTAATCTCTTTGATAAGTCTTAGCATTTCAGGAAACAGATCTCTTTCATCGTTTTTTCCTAACTGCTTGCCAGCAATGCTGAAAGGCGGACAAGGAACACCGCCCGCAAGCAAGTCAACCTTATCACGGTAAGGCAACCCAGAAAAAGAATGAATGTCTTGGCATATTACATTCCAATTTGGACGGTTATGCTTTAAGCATTCACAATATTCCTTTTCGATTTCCACCAATGCTATATGATGGAAACCGGCCTGTTCCAAGCCAAGAGCCTGTCCGCCAGCTCCTGCGCATATCTCAAGGGATGTATATGATCGATTCATACTGCAAATTTAATAAAATTCCCAGAACGTTGCAAGGAATATGAAAGTTAAGGCATCAAATATCCTTTATCTTCTGCCTTGACAACTATTCGCATTAGTCTTTTACACTGCGCTGAAGTTGGAAGACGATTCTTTTTTATATAGTCTGCAATTCCTTTTATGAATGCACTGTCACCATAAGAGAGAATGCTCGATCTTACGAGATCATTATAAATCTTATACCAATAGTCAGCTCCGAGTTTGAAAATCTCGACGGAGTTGTCTATATCAGAGTTGAATTTATGAGCGCGCTTGGCTGCTCTTTCTTCTGTCTTCGTTTCCTCCTTTGAGACCAGAGATGCTATAAATTCCTCCGAAAGACCAAACTTAACAGACTTAAAGTCATCCCATACTTTTTGTGTACGAGATATGGTTCTTACCAGTCCTCCATTAGCTTCCTTCAACAAGAAATTATGTGTTACGTATGCTAATCTTATGAGTTCAGAAGCCAAAGCAGGGTATATGGTTTGTTTTTGCCATATAGTTTTCCAATCAAGATCTTTGTCCTTGGGTATCAAACTCATTAGCTTTGATATTGTATATGGTGTTATTTGCGCTTTATTTCCGCCCTTAGGATACCATGAAGCCTTGCTTATCATGTTGTCAAGAGTGTCAAATATGATAACAGAGTCGATACTCTTCTTGAAAAATGTTTCATTTATATCGTCCTTGTGGTTATCATATATGTCGTTAATTTTGACGGCAAAACGGCTGAAATTGATAGCTGAGCTTTGACATACTTGATTGGGATTCATGTATATCGTATTAAGACACTTTGCCAGCTTCTCCTTTTTGATTACTTGCCGCTTAGGATTTTTCTCGCAAAATATCTTCCTTTGTGCCTGTGTCATTTTCATCTGTTCCTGTTCCCATTTACCGCGAGAACGTTCATAGAACCAGATTGTCTGATATGGATTTCCGTTAACTGGAGGAGCCATGACTTTCTTGGACAATTTCTCCATTAATACATGGAATGGATGATTGGAGAAAAAGTCTGCTTCTGACACAGAGTTTTGACTATTAGCGCATTTAGAAATGTCACGAGTAATTTGGTTATATCCTTCAACCTGTTCCTCTGACATCTCGTCTTCAATATTTAAAACAGTAAGCTTCATAGGTACGTATAAATTATCCATACCTTTGTGGGCTTCTTTCTTAATTATAGCGCTAGCTAAAGCTGCGGTTGTCTGTCCTCCGTTTATTATCTGAGGATCGCGGAAATGTACAATCTTTGACCCGTCTGAAGAGAAGTCAACAGATCTTGCAACAATAGCAATGCCATTATTATAGGTAAAGAAATTTTCAGGGTGCTTATCTATTGTTTCTCTTATACCTTTATTTACCTTGCCTCTGAAACTTAAGAATGCTCTGACATTTCCTTGAAGTAATTTGCTTCCATATTTTAGATAGATATCTGCAAGGAATTTGCCAGGAACTATGCCCATGTAAGCATTATAGTCAACACCATTCCCAAGATCAGCCTTTAGGTATTGAATGCCATCACAACCGAAATCTGAGGTGTCAAATTCAATTATTTCACTTGTATTAGTTTCAAATGTTTGGAAAAATCTCTCAAGAGTCCACACGCTCAATTCTACTGGTCTATCCAAAAAATCTTCTCGGCTGACATTCTTAACGTTCTTGCTAAGAATCTTATTGGATATAATGAAGAACTTAAACCGGATGATTTCAGTGTCAATCATTGTCTTGCCAATGCGTTTACGAAATTCCTTTGCTACGATTATTGCTGGGTCTGAATCGTCGCAATAGTTGGCCATATCCCCATTAACACTTTCTTCGATAAAATTTTGCATGCGTTTTACGATTTCATCGATACGACTATTGGTTAATGTTTCAACATTATCCAACTCATTAGAGAAGTCGCTTGTTATAAGGCATAATGCCCCATCAGCTTCATCATAAGAATAAGCATCAAAGGACATAATTCTGCCTTTATATCCCCTTATTTCAAGGGACATTGGCATGGGGTCATTAAGTTCTCCTATGTCTTCCAATTGTTCTAAGGATTTATTAATGAACTGGGCTTCCGGATCTGTACCTTCATGTTCGGCATCAATTCGGAGGTCATTAATAAATTGTTTTCTATATTCTTCTATGTTCATACGGCAAGGAGAGGTTTTAAAGTTTATAATCTTCGATATCAGATAAACTGATTTCGTATTGAATTTTATCTATACAAGTTGGAATATTCTTCCTACTTAGTCTTGGAAAGCCATCTCTAACTTCATAAGTTGAGCAGCCAACAACAGAATAGACGAAGTCATCATAGTTGGGCGAGAAGTCATAGTTATAAAGACTCAGTTTATTGATAAACTCTTCTCTATAAGAAGGTAACATCTTGTGTAATAGCTTTTGAACTATCTGATTGAGTTTTAAGCCATTAAAGGACGGACTCATCTTTTCCAAGTCGTACACTATTAGATAACCTTTAATATCACTATCAAGTTGTTCCAGTGATGAAATTTTAACAGTATTTTTCCCACTGCTAATAGTCTTTATTTCATACCAGATATTATCGGTTGAGAAATCCTTGTGCGTTTTTTCTGGACCTGTCCAGCTATTTAATGCTACAGGGACTCCCCATTCGGGTATCATTCTTTCATCCATGAAAAGTAACTCGCCAAGAAGTCCTAGTATCTCGGAATCTGACATCGAACCTGCGTGTGGTCGAAAGAGTTTTTTCCAAGAAAAATAGCGCTCGTTCAACTGCTTGTATGCAATTGAATCATCCTTTATGTTTTTCGTTGCTTCAAATAGATCTTCACAGAATGTGCAAAAATACTCTAACAGATCTTTGTTCTCTAAAGAAAATCGAAGAGTGTATGTGTCGCTAGCTTTAAATTGGGCAACAAGAATCACATCGGAGCTACTAATCTTTATGGGATTGTATTTGCCCCGGAACTCAAATGCATATTTCCCTGAATCATCTTTGCCTAGATATAAGCTAAGATCCTTGTTTTCACCAAGTCTTATATAAGATCCTGGACGGAAATCTCCTGAGAATATTTTATAAATTTCATTCTTCATCGTCTAACTCGTCAGGTTCATCAATCATATTCTTTTCATAGAACACTTTGTTAGCCTTGTAGTGTTTGACGGCACCCGGATTCTTGCAACCCGGGAAACCTATTGCAAATGCCACTAGAGAGTCATTGCCCAAATCATCTACAAATTGCTTGAATTTAGTTTTTTCTGATTCTTTGATGTCTTTCTCATCGTTGTCTTTTTCTTCTGCTTGAATAAGCATGATGATCAAAACAGGTTTTCTTTCTGGAAGAAATTCGAAATATGCCTTAACTGGGATAGACAATCCTGATTTGGCATTCGGGTCCTCATTCCATGAATTTCTTTGTTTGCTTTCTGCCTCAGTGATTTGATGAGTAGTCAGAGTGAATTTACCCTCTCGGGTACCAATCAATCTTCTTCGGGAACTTATCTGGATGACATTGGCATTCGGATATATAGCTCGTTTAGGGCATCTAATTTTCTCTAATCCTGGAATATTATAGAATTGCGTACCATCTCCACCTTCAAATACGACATCCCATTTTTCCACACCAATAGTATCCGGATCAGACAAGAACTTTACAATCTCTTCTGTGTTGAAATTCATGTTGACCAAGGAACATTTTATTTGGGAAAGGAAAGACACTATATCCTCCTTCGGTACATCAGCGAAATATCTCGACTTGTCGCTTTCTGAATTAACATCACTTGGTGCACCGTCTCTTTGATCTGCTAATCTGAAATCGTAGCCGTTGTTAAATAGGTCAGCGGTGAAGTTCTTTACCACTTGCCAATTGTCTTTGTTCTGTTGAATATTTCTACTGATGTATGGTGTATCGATAATGTCACCATAATACGTCAACTGATTCCATGAGAAGGAGTTGCGCATCTTGTTACTTGCGGTTATTTGTAAATCGTCACTATAGTCGCGTACTTTGATACCAAAGTCTTTAGGCGTAAGGCGTTGTTCAAACATTTCCTTAATGTCATCTTTTAGTTCTTGCGATGCCTTGGCAACTTCTTCGTACCAATCAGCACTTAAACGACTTATCCAGATTTGAAATAAATCAGAATAGTGAGGTCTATAACCAAACCATCGTCCCATCTGCATAAGGACATCGAATGTCGATGTATTGCGATAAAAATAGCTGACCAACAATCCCTCTAATGTAAGACCACGAGAAAGTGCCAGGCCTCCGACCGCAATAGCTCGAAGCCCTTTATTGAGCTTGTAATCAAGTTTGCCACTAGACTTGCCACCATTGACGACCATAATTTCAATAGGATCAACAGCGGAAATCAGGTTATCTTTATTGACAACTCTTTCAAAAGATATGTCCTTTACATTTGAGAAGTGTTTCTTCCAAAGTACTTCCAGCTCGTTGTATAGTGGCTGACTCTTGTTATGATTATTGTCATCGTTGAAATCGTATTTGATTTTCGCTAAAAAATTATTCTTTTCTTTGACAACATAGTCTTTGATATATTTCTGTACTTTGACAAAGCGCGACATATTAACAAGCATACTTCTCGGTTTTTCTATGTCACCCCTTAGGTCTCTTACGGTATTAGCAATAAAAAAGCATAATATCGCATCGTGCAAGGATTTGGGCAGTGTTCCATGCCACTCTTTTAAATGCTTATAATAGAATGGCCCCTCATTTAGATATTCTGAATCATGCTTCTTCGCATCTTTGTATTCGTCCGAGTCGTAGTCTGGCTCGTCTATATCGTCTATATATCTGAGATTTCCATGATAAATTCCATTGTCATAGAAGATCTTGTTAGCGCCAATATAAGTTGATGGTGTAGGTAGGATATAGATAAAATGTTCCGGGAACAAATCAGCCTGTTTCATGCTGTCAACAGAGTCCGGATCGATAAAGACATTCGCAAAAGGAGTTGCTGTAAAACCTACATAGGTTGCATTCTTAAAAAGATTGCAAATGTTGCGTATTAACTTGTTTGTCTTTGTTGGATCGGTTTCATCTTTTTTAGTATTGACAGAAGCATTGTCTGCTTCATCATCAATAAGCAACATGGGCTGATCAACATATCCTTTAACAGGGTCAAGATTATAATCCTTCAACCAATTAAAAAGCTTTTGAAGAACAGAAACATTCTTTTTTATGACGAAAATAACCAACGACTTGTGCGCATCTAATGTTGTCGCTATTTTGTCTGCGTTAGCAACAAAATCAGAAACGCATGATGTGAAAGAAGTGGCTCTCATTGGTAGATTGTCTAAACCTACCCCAACCTTACCACTTTTTACATCTCTGCCAATTTTCTTTTTAGTGAAGCCTATAATTCCTTCGTCCACCCTTTCTTGAGTTTGCTGCCTAAGACTTTCTGTGATACCGGCTAAAAGTATTACGACTTTATAACCTGCATCAGCAGCCTTTGTTATCATACCAATATACGTCGCAGTCTTTCCTGATTGAACGTCGCCAATAATAAGTCCCTTTCTAAGTCTTTTCCCTTCAAATTCATCATTAGGATTTCCAAGGCAATTTAACAACTCAGGAAGCGTTTTCATATCCATCCAGTTGATACTATTGATATCTATACTGGATTTTTCAATAAGATATTGACGGTATCTGTTCCAAAAGAAAGGATTTTCTACATTCTGATTATTATACCAGTCTTTTATATTATCATAGTCATCGAAGATGGCCTCTCCTTCCGAGTGCTTAATTTTGAATTTATATTCAATTTCTGTAAAGATCTTATCTCTGTCTTCGGCATCAGGAATAAGCCCAGATATTGTTGATACTTGGTCAATGTATGGGGCTATATCTTCGTAAGATATACCCTTATCTTCTTTTTCTTTCAGAGATATTAATTGCTCTGCAATACTTAGAAATGTCGTATATTGTTTACTATTGAATTTCATTTTTATAGTATTGTTTTAGTTCTTCTTCTATAGCTTTATAATGGCAGAAAGGTTCAGACTTCATTAAGTCATTAATAGCTTCCGCCACACTCTTAGTATGTAGACTTTTGACACTTTCCACTACTGTAATGGCAAGATTCAATACATCTTTTAATCGTGTCTTCTTATCATCATTTTCGTTGTCACATAACGACTCGTTGGACTTATCAATGTATATTTGCTGAACAGGTAGATTCTTTTCTATCTCCTTTAACAATATGTCAAGATAGGTTATTCCTTCAGAGTTTAGATGTTCCCTCACCAGTTTATAAATTTCACTGTTTCGATTAATCTGATAATAAAAGGTTTTGTTTCTGGCTTCCATTCTATTCCAGATATAGTCTATGTCGTTTACATCTTGTCTTCTACCCCGGAAAGTTTGTTTACTAATTGAAGTTTCCAAGGTGTCGTTTATCAGTCTTTTTAATTGATTCTGAATGTAACGCGGTATGAATGCAGTTTGTTTTTTGACATCAATTTTGAAAATGTCATCTAAACAATTAGGTATGTCAACACGTATTCTCGCATTTTTTGTTAACTCAGAACGCGGGCGCATACCAAACCATGTACCCCAAACTATAAGTCTTTGATTTCTATATAGATAGAATCCTTGCTTTGATTTGAGACTCTCAATGCCTCCAACTAGCTGCCGGTCTTTGTTCTTAAGATCTGACGCATATGGTAAAATGAAAGCTCTTACTTTAACTTGCCTTTCAATTCCATTACTGTCATTTATAGCAATAGATACCTCTTTTTTTCTTGTAGTCTTTGGATTGTCTTCCAGGAAAGGATCTAACCCTCTGACTTTTGAATTGTTTATAAAGATATTTAGATGAAGTTTAGTTTT
>Ga0256406_1006677_pt1 | contig 11423 bp, 19 predicted proteins | sample RumenRJG_03DNA_FD_185986 | JGI IMG/M metagenome (GOLD analysis project Ga0256406, IMG submission 185986) | Bovine rumen microbial communities from Lethbridge, Alberta, Canada - RJG_03 | ecosystem: Host-associated > Mammals > Digestive system > Stomach > Rumen | place: Canada: Alberta | collected...
CCAGTGTTACTAACTAAATCTGGAAAAGAGTATTCTTCTGCGAACTCTAATCCAGACTCTTGTAGAATTTCTTCTATTTTAATTTCTCCCCTAGATGCTCGCATATTTTTTCTCCTTCACTATTATTATATAAAAAATCCGTTAATAGAATTAATGAACTTTGACCTTAACTTGGTGTAAAAAACAAGAAATCGGCGATATTGCGTTTCTTCTTTTTCTTGTTCAATTCTTCTTCATATCTAATATAATAAAGTCCATAAATAAAAGCTGAAAATTTATCTTTTTTTATACTTCTATTGCTCTGTTTAAGAATAATATTAACACCTTCATTTTCTTCTACAAGATTTAACATTTGTTCTTTAAGAATAGATGTCAAAATAAAAGGTCTTAAATATTCATTTCTTTCATCTATATTCATATTTTGACCCTGTTTAGTAGACATTAATTTTGTCTTAGCTAAACTTTCATCAATTAAAAATCTAATTTTACCACTAAACATTTGAGTCTGTGCATAACTATATGCTTCTGTATTAATAGGAGCATTAGCTTTAATTAAAAATAACACATCTCGTTCTGTTTCAGGAGTGACGAATTTCTTATATTCTGGATATTCATCTGTGTTAAAAACCCCAAAAGGTGGTAAATATTCACCATCGTCTGTATCTTGAGCTTTTACTAAATAATCAATTAAGCCAACACCAAGACCATTAGCATCGACTGCAATTCTACGAGGTTTATATTTATAATATAAATGTTTTATATGAATACATTGTGTCTCAAAATGTTCTGCATCATAAGTATAAATATTTACAAGAGTCTTATGGGCTGCGCCCTGAACTTGCGGCGTGACCTTAAAAACACAAATCTCTGTAGTACATCCCACACGTCCAACGTCTATACCAAATACATAATAAGCATTTTTTGAAGACCGCCCGCTATATTCATACTCTGGCTGCAATAACACTCTATATTTATCAAATTTTTCAGATGAGAAAAATGCATTTTCTACATCACCAGACCAAATTGATCTTACTTATCTTACGAGTATTTGCAATACTCTCTCTAGTTTTCACTAGAAGGTGAGACTATATCTTCAGCATATCTCCATACAAAACCTTTGTATGTTTTAATTTTACCACGACAACACTCTCCAATATGAGAACCACTATGCGCACCCAGGGCTCGAGCTGCAGCACCTGTAGATTCATATTGATTTATAAATTTTCCATTTTTATCATATTGATTTACTTTTTTTGCTTTTCCTAAATTTTTATATTCAATAGTAGGAAAATTATTATCTGCGGATGTTGACCAAAAGAATCCACCGGATAGGGCTTTTACCTCTTTATGTAATTCTTGTTGGATAATACTCCATGAAATATTTACTGCTTTACTTGCTTCTCTTAAATTTTTATATTCAGCTACCAATTGTTTTTGTTTATTAAAACAAAAAACATGGTCTGCTTTTCGCAATTCTAAATTATTTGCATGGAGAACATTTTCTATATTTGTCACCCACTCTAAATTATCTACACAATTATTTAATTTATTTCCATCAATATGATTTACTTGATTTTTGTTAGGGTCGTTATTAGGAATATATGCTAATGCAACTAATCTGTGCGCATACATTCTTTTTTTACTTCCATCTGGTAAAGTTAAATTATAGGAAAGATAATGATTTTTATAATTTTCTTGTCCTTTTAAAAACTTTCCTGTATTTGAATTATAACACTTACCATCTTCCGTGATAAAATATGAGGTACTAATGTTATTAATAATAATATTTTTCATAACAAAAACTCTCCTTTTTTTTTACGCTGTATTAAACTGCTCTACGCACTGTAGAGAACTTAGTCGTTGAACCTTCCCCTTTTCGGGGCTCGGCTGCTGATTATCCAATCTTTCTAATTTTCAAACATTAACGCTTAATCTTTTTTCATATTTACGTTGTAGTTTAGAAAGCTCTAAGGAGTTTCCAGCAATTCTTAATAATTTTAAGAGTACAGACCATTTTATACTCTCTATTGAACGACTCATCATTGAAAGTACCTTGTAATCTTAACTGTTCAACAAAGTCTTCATCTAATAATCCAGAAATAACAGGCGTCTCATATGTTCCGCCCATAATCATATATTCGTCTGGATCCAGAATGGAATTAATCAAGACCTATATCAGCTTATGATATGCGAATGAATTCTTCCATCCAGCTGTTGTTCCTTTTATTCTATAAAAGACGCTACTCTTTTATACGTTCTCTTATGAACTGCTTATAGTTTCCTATAAGAGTAGACTATATCTTCATCCTATAAAAATATAGGAGCCCCCCACTTCCATAACCAAAAACTTGTTATGTACTCTCATCCCTGAGATAGTCGTTGAACCTTCCTTATTTAAGGCTTGGCTGCTGATTACCCTCAGCTTATCTATTAGGGCTTCTCAGCAATTCAAGGGGTTTCAATTACTAATTACTTAGTAACGACACGATTTTTTGTTTTTCTTCTTTTGTAAGTTTATTATATTCTAAAGCATAATCTTTGTAAGTTAAACCGTCCCTTATACAAATTAAAGTATAAGTACTTTTTATATTAACTCTTTTAGCCATTTCTTTTTGTGTTAAAATTTTATACTAAAAATTTGCTAAAATTAAAAACACTTGCTCTTTAGTTAATTGTCTTTTTGATTTTATAATAGTTTGATTAACTTTTGTTTCATAAAAATTAGAACTTTCACAAAAAATATTATAAATATTCTTTCTATCCTATAAGGACATTTTCTAATATAATTCTATATCCTAACAATGATTAGTTTTATGTTTTATTCTACTTATAGTAGTTAAAGAAACATTAAACATATTTGATAGAACTCCGCCAGGACGAGAGCAAAATTCTAAAGCAGCACAAATATTAAAAATATCTGATTGAGTTAAATGACTTCCACCATTTGAAGGGCCAAAATTGCCACCTTCGTTTTGATTATATCCATTTTTATAACTATCATATTTTTTAATATACTATTTTTCTTTTTTACTAATTTCTTCAGAAGATATGTCTCCTTCAAACTCAATGTTAAAAGAAAAATTTTCTGCTCCATAAATATTATACTATTTTTGTAAAAATGAATTATCATGTCGATTACACTTTAAATCAGTAAAGTGCCTTGCTCTACGCCTTTGAATATTATTGGTTAATCCAATATATTTTTTATGATTAATTAAATTCTAAATTTTATAAATATAATACATAATAACAACTCCTTTATTATCTTGCTACTATATATTAAAATTATGCACATAAATTTATAAACTTTTGTCCAAAAAAGTTCATGTAGATTTGACTCTTGTTTACATTTTCTTCTTTATGTCTGCTTCCATCAGAAAGACGTCTATCAACATTTGTGGTAGGGATAATAACTTCATTTAAAATATCGCCATCAATTAATACACATTCCTCCATCAAACCGCCAGTACGACGCTGACCTCTGGATGACTGCCTTGCCGCCAAAATATCAATAGTAGAACCATTTTTAAACACATATTTAACATTATCTTTTGATTTTGTAGATACACCACGATCCCAATTAATTTCATTATTTAAACCAGGGATAAGTTTACATATTTCCTAGATCTTCGCGATTGTAATCGAGGCTGCTTGCTACTTGCCACCTGTGGTTACAAACAAATGTGAGTTGGGATATAAAATACATCTTATCATTAACGCCATCATTGACAAAAAAGATTTCGAATAAGCTATTTATATTTAATACAATTCGTTAAATTATATTCGCATAAATGCGCTCTATGTTTCCATAGAGATTAGACTATATCATCATCCATTAATTTAGAATTAAAGGAGCCTACTGCTTCGAGGAAACTTTTCCTCTACTCTCTTTCGAGATAGTCGTTGAACCTTCCTTATTCAAGGCTTGGCTGCTGATTGTCCTCAGCATCATCTGTTAGGATTTCCCAGCAATTCAATAGGTTTTCTTTGAAAGTATTACTACTTTCACCCCGCACTTATTCTACGGGGGAATGTGGCGTACACATACCGGTGCCGCATCACAATTCTTAAAAATATTCTCTGATAAAATAAAAAATTAAATGTACTATCTTTGCCTTTAATGAAATCTACAAATATATCAGGATATTCCCTAAAATAAGCAATTAATCTTCTTAATTCATCAATATCTGCCATTAATCGCTATTCAGAAATACCTTGTTTTTTATATTCTCTATCAGAGGATAATTGCAATAATTCTTTTAAATTCATTCTGCATTAATCCTCCTACTTTGATATTCTTCTTCAATTAACTCATCATCAAGAGCATCATCATGATCACGCATCCTTTTTAAAGAATCTTTATAGTCTGTAAAATCATCATCATCTAATTCAACATCATCTAAACCTTTTGCTTTAGCATCTTTTTTATCTTTCTTTATTTCATCAGAAATACGCTTATCTTGTAGATACTTTTCAATTTCTTGAGCTAATGACTTATCTTCATAAATTAAACTCTTATTATAAGCCTTTAAATCAGCAATAATTTGATCGACAATATCTTGTGGCTCATCGCAATGATACCTTGGAATTTCTCCACTATGTGCCTCAACAAAATCAACAATAGCAGAAGCTGAATCAATACTATCACCATCTTTATCTTTATTTTGTGCTTCTGTAAACTTTGCGGATTTCATCATAGAATCATAGACACGAGATAATTTCTGATAGGAATCAATGTCGCCGCAATCAATGGCTTCATTCATTTTAAGAGATGTTTTACAGATCATTTTTAATGTATCAATACGAGCCGCACCCTGAATATCAAAAGAGTTCATAAACTCATTATATAATTGCTCAAGAGCAACCCACTGACTAGGTTTATAAAGTCTACCCCATTTAACTGCAAGATACATTTTATCTTCATCATCTAAATCTGCACCAGGATCAATTAAATCATTTTCAGACATAAAATTCTGCTCTTGGAACGGGTTTTTTGCCTGACTAAGCGCCTCCGCATAAGACTGCGGTTGACCATAAGTTTGATACATCTGACCAAGATGTTCACCAGTAATATTATTTCCCCATCGCGGTAGTTCTTTATTTTGGGTTTCTGTACTAACTAAAGTTTGATATTCAGCGGTAGTTATTTTTCCTTCACTTAATTTAACTTTTAACTCAGCTTCATATCTTGCTCTTTCATCAGCTTCAGCCTTTTCTTTTTTAGCCTTTTCCGCATCCATTTCCTCTTGAATTTTTTTAGTATCTGCGTATCCATATTTACTCCACTGCTTTAACTTCATTTTTGCAAGATACTTACCAATAACAGACATTCCATTCATTTTATAAGGATCTTTCGCAAAAGCCTTGTCTCTTAAAACATTCCATTCAGTAGGAATATAAGGAACATCCATTTTTTCAAGAATCCATTCAAAAGTATTAGGATCAAAATTATCTATATGTGCAGTTAAACATGGCTTACAAATTTCACATTTACTACCATCTTTATATGTATAAAAATTTATCTGTGAAATTCGTTTGCCGCATCTCTCACATTGACATTTGCCATTCGCATCTTCTTGCTGACCTTTTAATTTTTGTGCCATAAAGAGCCTCCTTTCTCCATTTTATATTCTTCAAAAAACTTTATTATGGATTAAAGGCTTTTGTCCTTTTCAATCTTATCTTTCTTTTTATTACGGCAACATTTACACATACTATACCAACCATCTTTTGCTGTTTTATTACGAGTAAAAAAATATGGGTGTGCTAATTTTATTTCATGACAACGAGAACATCTTTTCCATTTCCCTTTTTCTTCATATGTATAATGCCAAACAATCCATTCTTCTTTAGCTTTATCAGCAATTATCTTTGGAATTTTTTTACGCCAAACCGCAGATAAATATTCAACAGAATAACTCACATCATAATCTTGTTTAATACGCGCGGCAATGTCTTTATTTTGTAAACCATCTATTTTATATATCATAATATCATATAAAATAGGATAATCTTCTTTTAAAGCTCTTTCTGATAAATTATCAAAATCCTCCATTAAATACCACCAATTACTATCAAAATGTCCCCAGCAATCTTCCTTTAATTTAGAATAATTACACAAAAGACAACAAACATGATGTGGATCAAATAAAGATACTAAACAATCACTTACTGGGTCACCATTTTCATCTATCGTTATATGTTCATCTAAATTAATTTTGTTTATACTTTTTGTTACTTTCATCATAGCAACAGGAGGTTTATAAGCACTTTTTAAAACATATTGATCTTGCCGCATTTCTATTAATTGTTTAGTTAATAAAAATTTTTGTTTTCCTCTTGCCGCCCTTTGTCTAATTTCTACTTTTTTAATTTCTTCTCTTAACTCTTTTAAACCTGGTATTGTAGCTATATCATCTTCTGTAATTTGAATTTTTGGAACCAGTAATATATTTTTATCGCCACCAGTCATAAAATTATAAATGCCATCTTCGCCATTTTCTAATTTTGCAACAAGACCTTCATAAGAAGTTTCTCGTTTATTAATGGTGACCATTCTATTGTCTGTTAAAACTTTTTTCTCCTTTTTATTTTCAGGAATTTCAGTTAAATATTTTGTGAGCTACTCTAAATAGTAAGGAGTTAGTTTTTCTGGAGAAACACTGTTTACAATCTCATGTACTTTTTGATTGCGCTCTTGAGGATCTGTAATAGTATAATCTAATCGAGGATAAGGTCTTTTACTATCTTCTTCATCAACAGCAGAAGTAGATTGTATATTTTTTACTTCTTCTTCCATGAAATACTCCTTTCATATCAATCTCATAGTTATATTATACCAAAAAAATTTTCAGTTGTCAATCTCATTTAGAAGATCTACTTATTGACTTTTATTAAAAAATATATTATAATATAGATAGTAATGGAAAGGAGCATAAATAAATGAGTATAATATTTATTGCTATTATATTTTTTATGTTTGGAGCTACTATAGGTGCAATAATTGGATTATTTATTGCGGGTATTGGGAAAAACAATAAAGAATATGAATATTATCATGAAGGTTTCGTTGATGGATACACTAAAGCAAAAGAGGAAATAAAATGATTTTAGCAATAACAGGACATCGTCCGCAACGATTAAAAGGACAAGAGAAACTAATAAAGGAATGGGCGGCGGAGCAGCTTATTCGCCTTCAGCCATCTGCTATATATGACGGAATGGCACAAGGTGCTGATCAGATTATAGCGACCGCCGCAAAAGAATTAGACATACCTATTATTTGCTGTTATCCTTTTCCTAAAAAATATTATCATCCAGTTGAACAATGGATTGCAGAAAATAATCAAATTATTTTTGTCTCTCCGCAATACTCTAAGGATGCTTATAATATAAGAGACAGGTTTATGGTAGATCATGCAGATAAATTATTGTGTGTATGGGATGGCATTTGTTGGGGAGGAACTTTTTTAACAAGGAACTATACTATTCAGCGAGGAAAAGAAATCATTGATTATTGGGGGCTAATGGCATGACCGCAACGGTAAAAAATTTTACAGTTGATGTTGGAATAATTTTAGAACAAGGGATGAATAAACTGCAAAATATTATAAATTTGGTGGGAAAAGCCTGGTGGCCATGATTGGGAGAAGGAGTAGTATGGATTACAGTAAAGCAGAAGCTAATTATAATATGGGCTTTAACAACGGACATTTCAAGCAAGGAAAAGTATATAAATACAGATATGATAAGGAAAAAGAAAAAGTATTCGCAGTCACAGAAGAAGGAGCGGAGCAAGATTTTTTCTATTCTGAATTCGATATACTTTTTACTTTCTTGAAGGATTAAAAAAAATATTATATAATATAAATGTAAAAACAAAAAACTTATTTTAAAGAAGGAGGCAGTAGCAGGTATGTGACGGTCATACACCTGCGAAAACCGCATGATTGATACTACATATTTTATGAATCGAGTAACGACAGAGTATAAGGTAAATAAAGAGAAGCGCACAGTGGTGTGCGTCATGACAACGGTGAATGATGTTCCCCTGCGACTGGCGAAGTATGGTCTGGCAGATGAGGATTATGACGCTATTGACCTCGACATCCGCACCTATAAGGGAATTGCGAAGTGCGCGCCTGGAGATGTTTGGGATGAGACTTATGGTAAGAGGCTGGCTGAATATAGGGCAGCTCGTGCTCGACAGGTGGATGTTAATACTGAACTGAAGGCTTATATTAATGGTATTTCTAAGTGCATTGATAATCTTTATGACCATGGTCTAATGAAGAATCCGCACAAGCCGGAGGAGAAGTGATGGTCGCCGCCATCACTTCTAATTACTATGAAAAAAACATATTGTAATAGATGCGGTAAAGAAATTTATTATGATCCGCGCCAGCAAGCTATTTTACCAACTTACAATATAAGTTATGCCACATATGGTTATTATCAACCAAATCACTTTGACTTATGTAGTAATTGCCAAATTGAATTTAATAATTGAATGGAAAAGTGGTTAAAGGAAAAAAGAAATGACGATTAATCTTTTTTTATTGATTATCTGGATAATTTGTGGTATTTTAACTTTTGCATCTGCCGCAACGAGTGGAGATCATAGAATTTCTGTTTGGATTTATGCTTGTTGTTGGGTGGTTTTAATTATGCAATTAGTTAGTAAATTATAAATAATATGGCTGAATTTATTTTTACAAAAGAAAAATTTATTGTGCCAAGAGAAAAAATAGAAATGATATTACAGAAACATACAATAAACGAAGTCCCACCCACAGATAAAGAGTTATTAATGATTATTGATATTGGGCGAATGGATTATAATCTTTGGACTGTAGGAACTTGGGATGAAAATGGTTGGTGTTGTCCTTTTGATGAAGTTGGATATACTGTTGTTGAATGGTATGAATTGCCGCCGCAAAAGAGGATAGTAGAAGATTATTCTTATCATCAGATGAGAATGGAAGAATTTTGGAATGACAAATGAAAATGAAAAGTATTTAATTACTGGTGTTGAAGATGGATGGATAAAAGTTGATAAAGCTACATGGGATGATTATCAATATTTAAAAACAAAAGAAAGAATGGAAATAGAGCAAAAATTGACTAATGCAAAATTTGCTTTATGGCAATCTGAGAACAAAACAATGAAAAATGAAAAAATGTGGGAAAATATAAGTTTGCAAGAAACAATTAGGATGGCTTTTCCGCGGGGATGGGATAAAATAAGGTATTGGAAGCGAAAACCGCAGGCTTATACTTTGGAGAAGGCTCTTGAAACTTTGCAAACTATGTTGGCTACACAAGATATTAATTTAATGATAGATTGGGCATATGGGAAATATAGCTTGCCACCGCCTGCGAAAATATAAGGATTTAAAAATGAGAACGATAGATGCAGATGAACTATTAGAACATGTTTATAGAGATAAAGTAGATACCAGAGAAGCTATTGCAGAAATAGTAAATCGTGCTCCTACAGTTTACGAGGGCGGACTTGTTTGGTTACAACCAAAGTATATTCCATTACATAAGGCGCAAAATGATTTATTTCTTGCTTGGCGGGATGGATGGCCTTTATGTATATGCTATTGGAGAACTGGATATGGATGGCGGCGAGTAGATAATAATGAAAGTATAAAACCAGAATATGTAGCACAAATTAATTTATTAGATTAAAAAATGAGATTTATAGCAGAAGATAATCCAAATTTATATATTGATGGCGGCGGGACGCATCTAAGAGATTTCATAAACGGCGACTCTGCATCTTATTTTGAAAATTTAAAAAAAATATTATATAATAATATTATCAAAAAAAAGAAAGGGAAATAAAAATTATGGATAAAACAAATGTATTGATTGCTCTTAGAACCAATTTGCTGAAAGAAAAAGATAAAAATGATATAGAAATTAATGAGAGTGACTATAATAGTTATTGCTTGGGTATTGGTGAAGGCCTGAATATTGCAATAAAATTAATTTCACAGTATATAGGAGGATAAACATGAGAAAGAGAAAACCATCTAAAGGAACGATTTTAAAAAGAAAAGCTACCAATGCTGCAAAGCAAAGTTTATATCTAGCTATGTGGGGTGCAGAAGCTCCAAGTAAATATAGGAAGACAGGTAATTATGCTTATAAATTTTGATTCGATGAGACAGAATGGAGATCTTTCTTTTGAAATAACCTTTAGATTACTTGAATAATTAATCGCTTTTTCGATTCAAAAATACTTTTGGAGAGAGTTTTGTGGAGCACAAACCCATTTATTAAAAACAAAAAATTTTCTTCCCAAAATACACCCCCCCGGTACATGAGCTACCTTGACTAAATTGAACGAGCCTTGAATCAAACAACACGGGGGGTCCTCATAAATATTTCAATCCGCCTAACAAACAAATAAAAGACACAACTAAACAGACGACTGATCAACAGAGATGATGAAACAAATTAAATTATTTCATCATCTTTTTTCTTTGCTTGAACAAAAGAAATACAATAACATTAATTCACCACATGTACTTGCTTGGGCGGCGAGCGGACGCTTGACGCCGAGGCATCCTTTGTAAAAAGGGTTGCAGCTTTTCTTTTTTGGATTCTGTCCAACAATTCATACTTGACTTTTCCTATAATCTATGATAAAATATATTTATAAGAAAGTTAAAGGAGTACAAAAGCAATGAAAGAGTATGTGATAACTGTAACCTTTGTCAATGGTCAAGTGATGAATCACACAACAGCAAATTAATATTTTGCTCAACATTTGATGAAGATGTTTGTTAAGCATGATAGGGTAGCAGATGTGCGGATGAAGATAGTCAGAGATAAAGAGAGGTAGACAGAGCCAGGTCGATGGCTAAGCCAATGAGATCAACATAACAAACAAACAATCAACATAACAACATAATAATAAACAATAAGATAAATAAATAATAATAACAATAGAATAGATACATAGATAGTATGTATGTAGGTAGGCAGGTAGGCAGAGGGGGGCGCGGTGGTGGGGGTGTAGTACACCACTAACCACAGAGTATTTACCTAAGCAATACTAGTTTTATCTGGCTAGTAAACACCGGTTGCCGCACACTTCACCACACTAAACCGCAACAGTATTAAAGTATTAAAGTATTTTATCTTCTTTCTTCTCTATTGTTTTAAATAAGAAAGTAAAGAGAGAGAAAAGAAAACCCTAAAATTATTTTTAAAAAATGCTTGACTTTTTAAAGTAAGTATGTTATACTAGTATCATCAAGGAAAGGAAGAGAGGTAAAAGCCATGACAAAGAGACAGATGCGGAGAGTAAGAGAGATAGCAAAGAACATTACATTGATGATGATAGTTATTGTTATGTTCTGTTGGTGTTCATGGTATGAGACACACTATACAAGAGAAGCAACAGT
>Ga0256406_1006678_pt1 | contig 11422 bp, 12 predicted proteins | sample RumenRJG_03DNA_FD_185986 | JGI IMG/M metagenome (GOLD analysis project Ga0256406, IMG submission 185986) | Bovine rumen microbial communities from Lethbridge, Alberta, Canada - RJG_03 | ecosystem: Host-associated > Mammals > Digestive system > Stomach > Rumen | place: Canada: Alberta | collected...
TGTAACTGTCTCCCACGGAAAGTCCTGGGTTACAGAACCCCAGATGAAATCTTCGAGGAGGAAATCGACCGAATCTACCAGGCTACTGCCTAGCGGAGGGTGTCCAACTTGTTGTTGCAATTTAGGATCAAATTATTTTTATTAATCTCTTTCTTATTAGTGTGTTCTTCTGACATGTCCTGAACTGTGCTTTCGACATCTCCAGAAGTGTCGTTTTGACATGTCTGGAAATGTCCTTCCGACATGTCCTGAGTTATGCACTTCCGGACATAGATGCGGTCCGGTTTGCCAAGTCCCTGCCGTACACGGCTGATCAACCCAATTCCTTTCTTATCATCCAGCTCCGCAAGCAGAGCTCCGGCTTTCTTGTTCCCGCAGGACAGAGCCTCCATAACCGCGTCAATCGTGTAATAGATGAATACCCTTCCCTCGGAGTCAAGCCAGCCGTTTCGCATGGAGATCTGCATCCGGTCTATAAGCAGGCCATAGAGCAGCTTCGCGTCCGTGGACAGGCCAGAAAACACCGGCTCCGTAAACAACACTTTGGGAATCCGGTAAAAGGTATAGGCTTCTGCATCTTTTCCGTAGTGATAAGGGAAGATGCTGACGCTACCCATACGCTCCCGGTTTCTGCGGTACATCTGCAGGAGATGCACGGTTACTGGTTTTCTTTTTCATTTCATGCCTTACCTTTCCGTTTCCGAAAGATACTTGTCTCTAATCTCCGGATACTTCTTTTCCATATGGATACAGCAACCGACCATTGCGGCAACAGCGGTAAACAGTATGCCGAGAATGATCCCGGCCGCTAACTGGATCATATCGATCACCTCCCTCCTCTTGACTGACAGCACATGCATATGGCGGAGAAAAAAAGCTCCGCCATATGGTATCTACTGTCAATTCTTGTTATGGTATGTTTGCCTGCCCGATCAGACCCGTTCCTGCCCCGTTTCTTCCGCGACGTATTCTCCGGCAAAAGGCGCGCGGGAATGCGCACTCAGTCACCGGTATCATTCTGACCCGCAGGGTATTCAGTTTTCAAAGAGCAATGAAGCGGTGAACAGGTCACCCTTCACTGACTGCACAAGAAAACCGGCATCAGGCAAGCTGCGAAAACAAAAAAGCCCGCTGACCATCCTCCATGGACAGCCAACGGGCAACCTGCTTACATCTTTCCGTATTCTTTTTTCATTCGGTTCATTGCTTTCTTCAAGGCATCCGTTACCGCCTGCCGGGAAGTACCGAGCTGCTTTGCCACATCCTTATGCTGCCGGCCACGCACCACGCACTCGATCACTACAAATCGCTGATGTTCTGTCAGTTTTCGCAGCAGTGCCTGTGCAAGAGCTTTCCGCTCTTCCTGGTATTCCCTCTCTATCAACATGGTTTCCGCATCCTGGCTCACATCTGCCAGAATCGCCCAATCCTCCGCTGCACCGCTGTAAGAAAATGTTGTTCTCTTCCATTTTTGCCTCTGGTTATATTCCAGCCGGTCTTCTCCTTCAGCCACTAACCGGACAGACCAGTTATAGGAATCGAACACTTCCTCTGGAACAATCACTGGAGCCTGATCCTCGTACTCATAGCGGTAGTCCCCACACTCATGCAACCGAAAAACTGTCGCATGATCACCGGCACGGTACAGCACATAGCCATTGCTGTAGACCGTGACATCCGTATCTGCACTGATCAGGTCTCTGGCGACGACTGATGCATCCGATTCTACAAGGCTGAAGATCGTGGGAACCTTTTCACTTTCCTCCGCAACAGGTACGAGTTTTTTCAAATCACTGAGTTTCATAAAAGCCATCCCTTCTACGGCGATGGCCAGTCACTCCAGTGATTTCAGGCACGACAAAAGCTCAGACCAACCGCCGTTTTTTTTCTTCGGCGGGAGGTCTGAGTGATCTCAGAATCCCCACTGCATAAACGTTTGAGCTATGAAATAAACTCCCGTGGTCAAGTTCTTTTCCTGTTATCCGGGTCCGCGCATCTTCCAGTTCCTTTCTTTCCGGTTTTGTTTTCTGTACCGGCTTTCACCAATAGCATCCGAGAAAGCGCTCCAGGCAAGCTGTTTCCCCAAAAAAACTCCAGAACGCAAAAAATCCCTGCCTGGTACAGCGGCAGCGCGACAGCGCTTGCCTACCATACCAGACAGGGATCGTCTGAACCGTTATTCTGTTAGTGAAATGTCAGTGATATTGAAAAGTAAATTTACATCCTGTGTCAGACAGCCTGTAAAAGCTCTGTGATACAGTGAGATCAGGCGTTACGAGCTGTGATAAATCCAGTGAAACGGGCTTAAATACTGATTTCTCCATGCTCTTCCCAGAATACGAGAAGTTCATTAAGCTTGCTTAATTCCTCTTCCGTAAGATTAGCCTGAGCCACGTTCAGAATCTGTTTTGCGGTGATGCTGGACAGCGCATGCCCGTCACTGACGATCATCCAGTAATATGCTCCAGGATTCCCCGGCTCGATCTCGATGGAACGGGACGCATATTCTCTTACACAAGGGAAATCCTGAAGCGCATACAGCGTATGCAGAAGCTCTTTGACCAGTTCCATATACATGGAGCTGTAGCGATTCTCTGTCGCAAGCAACCACTGCTCGGAATCGGAACTTGCATAGAAGCGTCCGCGATAGAGATTGAATGCCTTCTCCAGCAGCTTTCGCTTCGTATCGTTATCCGTCAAATTCTTTGCCTGCTGCAGACAGTGCTCAAACTGCTGGGTATCCATGATAAGATGCAGATCGGGATTCAGCATATATCCGTTGCTGCGTGAAATAACGATATTGTCCTCCAGAATAAATGCTGTCTTTTGACGGAACCGGTATAGAGAGGAGCGGATGTTTGAAGACGCTTTGTCCGGGTCTTCGTCCGGCCACAGATTTGTGATAATATCCTGCGTGGAAACTCTGGTCCCCTTGATCAGAAGGAACATGATCAATTTCCAGACACGGGCAGCGACAAGCGATTCTTCATCCACTGTACCTCTGGATGTCCTGATCTCAAGTTTCCCAAAAGAGTTGAGGATAACGTCTTTTTCGCTCTTGATCTCCTCCGGCTTCACGATCAGCGCGGCGCTGTCCTGATTCTTCTTGTCTTCCCACATCTGCGAACAGACAAAGGACAGCATCTGCAGAAGACTGCTTTTGTCTTTATAGCGATTCAGGTTTCTTACAACCAGGAATCCGGTTGGTTTCTTCCAGAACGGAATGGCCATGACCGATCGGGCTTCCAGGCGCTTATAGCCCAGATACTCGTCCGGGTAAATGTCTTTTACCGCTTCCACATCCGGAATAATGATCGGCTGTCCGGTTCGCAGGGCCTGTACCCAGGAATAGAAATGCTCCGAGTACTCATATTCATTGAATAAAGTCGTGTGCATCGGACCATATTCCCGGTCGTACCACATTTCAGGCGTCCATACGCCTACATCGAGATCGACATCCAGAACACCGCAGAAATCTGCATCGTAGAACTCACAGACTGCTGCCATGGTCTGCACAGCGATCTCCTCAGAGCTGTCGCTGTTATGCAGGCTGGTTTCCAGTACACGAAGAGTCTTTTCCAGATTCATTGTGTATTCCGGATCGTCATAGCCATCCTGCGCTTCCATCGGCTGAGTAGTTCCGGCATTTTCCTGCGGCTGCTCAGATACGTCTTTTGGACGCAGAATATCACTGAGCCATTTCCGAAACTTGTTCAACATACCCATCTCTCCCTTCTGTTCGTTTTTCCGTCTTTCCCTGCGCTGTAAAGTTCTTCCGGTAAATTGAAAAGGCCGCATGCTGCCCGAAATCATATTCCGACAGCCTGCGGCCAATTTTAACTCGATTAACTTTCCAGCTGTCGTATGATTCACGACTGAGCCAGAACGATTATTCCCTCGCTTCTCCTCGCCTTTTGATCTCCGTCTCCATGTAATCCTGATACGCCATCAGACGCTCATATACTGCATTCATCAGATCCATCGACTGCTTGGAACATTTTTCCCATTTCGGATCTGACGCCGATTCAATAATTGGAGCAATGTCGGCCAGCGGACTGTCTACAAGAAAATAACCAATATTCTTACCCAGTGCCACGCTGAAACGATATAACAGACTGAGGGATATACTTGCAGAGCCATTTTCAAGATGACTAAGCGTTGTAGTGTCACAGCTACAGATATCACAAAGCTGTGACTGGGTGAAACCGCGCTGATCACGAATTTCCTTTACCCTTCTGCCAACACCGGCATAATCGACATCCAAAGCTCCAATGGACATACCCATCAGCTCGTTATATTTCTTCTGAATCTCATCTTTTGAGGCCATGGTGACCGCCTCCTTTTTATACAGACACTTTTGCACTTTCATTATAGAAAACAACCTCCGAGCACTCCATGTAGTCAACGCCAACAGTTGGCGTACACTCCATATTTCGCGATATTTTTTTCAAGTTTTGGAGTGTCTGCCAAGTTGTCATATGTACCAAAGTTTGGATCGGAGGAGATCTGCAGAAAAGGAAAAGCGGCAGGCAGGCTGTAATCATTGCAATGAGAAAACAAAGCCGGACATTCGCTGCCCGGCCTTGCCCATGCAACCATTATACCGATAGAAATCCGAGGAGAAGAAAAACTACACCTTCTCGTTCTCAGGAGTGATCACTCCCAGGCGGACAAATATCGGATATATATAGGATGCTCCAAACACACCAAGTTTTTTCGGCCCGCTGACATATCCTTCTTTTTCTTGTATGTCCAAGGCCTTCTTATAGGCCAGATTGATGGTTGTTCTTGTTACACTTTTGACTTTCTGGTCAAATACAATTTCATCACTGTATTCGCCGTTTCGCCTGGTTTTGATGGAATAGGAATACTTCAGACCTTTTGCGGTCTGGAAAGGATAATTGGCAAAGAGAAGCAGCGCTTCCCAAAGGTACTGCTCTTCATCTGGATGACCTATCCTTTTCTCCAACGCCTGAACCGCTTTCTTCCTCAATCGGAACAGCTTTTGCCGGTCAGCATTTACCGTTGTTTGATCCAGATTATAGGCAAAGTCTTTGTAAGGGATATATGAGTATACCGACGCTCTCTTAATATTTGTCCTCTCTATGATCTGTTCAATACTCTGTCCCTCCGCAATCATTCGTTGGATTTCCCTGCTTTGCATTGTTGAATAATATCCTGCTGTGATCAGTAGCTTTCTCACTCTCCATATACTCGAACCCATTTCATCAGCTACCTGCCGAACGCTTGGAAGAAGTGTACTTCTTTTCCCACTCCTATCATCGTACGGCTCTCTATACAGACGTGTGGCAGTCTCTATCAGTTGGTTCATAGATTGCTTTACATTCGGGTTCTTCTTTTTATGTCTTCCCGCCATAAATACTTTCCTCCCTATTTCCATGCTATTCCAATCATTATTGCTAAGTGCGAAGGGAACAAAATGTCGTCTATAACAACATCATTTCCCCGTTTTCCATGTCGTTTCAACCGACATTTTAGTGGAATCATAATGGATGTTGTAGATATTAATCCTTCTATTCGTTTTTAGAAACGGCCTTATATATTGACTAATATTCTTAATTATGCTATCCTACATATGTTTTGCACGCAAATCAATTCGTTTATTTAATGTCGTTCTTAACGACATTTCTTAAGTGCCTAAGGAGACAAATGATTATGAAAACTCTTTCCCTATCTCTGTTGTCTGAAACTGTCGTTTCAAGGCGAAAGCAACTAAAAATCACTCAAGCTCAGCTTGCTAAGGAAACAGGCATGAGCAGGTCTGTACTTTCCAACCTTGAAAATGGTACTTATAAACCTTCTATAGATCAATTGGAAGCTATTGCTTCTGTCCTTCATTTTGATCTTACAGAAATGTTTATTGAACAAGCAGACCAAGTTGCTCCCGTTTCCCACTCATATAACATTGCTGTTGCCGGAACGGGATATGTTGGTCTTTCTCTTGCTGTACTTTTATCTCAACACAACCAAGTCACTGCAGTAGATATCATCCCCGAAAAAGTTGAGAAAATTAACAGCTTTATCTCACCTATTCAGGACGAATATATTGAAAAATATCTTGCCGAAGCAAAAGCAGGTTCCAGAAAGCTTAATCTTCATGCTACCACCGATGGGACCTCAGCATACGCTTCAGCAGACTATGTCATTATTGCGACACCAACAAACTATGATCCCAAGACCAATTATTTCGACTGTTCCGCAGTAGAAGCAGTCATTCAGCTGATAATAGACAGCAACTCATCTCGCGCTGATAAACCAACGATTGTGATTAAGTCAACTATTCCTGTTGGCTATACTGAATCTATCAAGAAGAGATTCAACTACACGAACATTGTTTTCAGCCCCGAATTTCTCCGCGAATCGAAAGCCCTATATGATAACTTATACCCAAGCAGAATCATTGTGGGCTGTGATGAAAACACAGAAGCTTCTGCCCGGACATTTGCTGCACTGCTCCAGCAGGGTGCATTAAAGAATCCGATTACAACACTTGTCATGGGCTGTACTGAAGCAGAAGCGACAAAGCTATTTGTCAACACCTATCTGGCACTGCGCGTTTCCTACTTTAATGAACTGGATACCTACGCCGAAGTAAAAGGGCTCAAGACTGCTCCCATCATCAAGGGAGTCTGCCTCGATCCTCGCGTTGGCGATTACTACAACAATCCGTCTTTCGGTTATGGCGGATATTGCCTGCCCAAGGATACCAAACAGCTCCTGGCAAATTACCAGGATGTGCCGGAAAACCTGATCCAGGCCATCGTGGAAAGCAATCGGACCAGAAAAGACTTCATTGCTGATCGAGTGCTGGAGATTGCAGGGACTTACGGCAACAGTGAGTCATTCTCTGCTGCAAAGGAAACACAGCAGAAAGGCATTGTAGTTGGCGTATACCGTCTTACCATGAAATCCAATAGCGACAACTTCCGTCAGTCCTCCATCCAGGGTGTTATGAAGCGGATAAAAGCAAAGGGTGCCACAGTGGTCATCTACGAGCCGACGCTGGAGAACGGTTCCACCTTCTTTGGCAGCCAAGTTATCAACGATATCAAGAAGTTCAAAAAGATGTGCGGATGCATTATCGCTAACCGCTATGATCCAGTGTTAGATGATGTGCAAGAAAAGGTCTATACCCGAGACTTATTCAGGAGGGACTAACTCATGAGCAAAGTAAAAGTTGACTTGAACAATAAAACCATTCTCGTGACTGGTTCTCCTGGATTCATTGGTGCCAATCTGGTCCTCCGTCTTCTGAAGGAAATGAAATCCGGCACAGTGATCAGCCTGGATAATATGAACGATTATTATGATCCGGCACTGAAAGAATACCGGCTAGGGCTGATCGAGGAAGCTGCAAAAACGAGCCCGGTCAAGCATATCTTCATCAAAGGCTCCATCGCGGACAAAGGTCTCATTGACCAGGTCTTTGCCGAATACAAGCCCGCCGTGGTCGTCAACCTTGCCGCCCAGGCCGGTGTCCGCTACTCCATCGACCATCCGGATGTCTATATCGAAAGCAACCTGATCGGTTTCTACAACATTCTGGAAGCCTGCCGTCACAACCCAGTTGAGCATTTGGTGTATGCATCCTCTTCTTCCGTCTACGGTGGCAACAAGAAGGTGCCTTTCAGCACAGAGGATAAGGTTGATAATCCGGTATCCCTCTATGCGGCAACAAAAAAATCCGATGAGTTGCTAGCGCATGCGTATTCCAAGCTCTATAATATCCCTTCCACGGGACTCCGCTTCTTTACGGTGTACGGACCTGCCGGACGTCCGGATATGTTCTACTTCTCCGCGACCAACACACTCTCCAAAGGTGGCACGATTAAGATCTTCAACTATGGTAACTGCAAACGTGATTTCACCTATGTGGATGACATAATAGAAGGCGTTCTCCGCGTCATGCAGGGAGCACCAGAGAAAATGACCGGTGAGGATGGGCTTCCTCTTCCACCTTATGCTGTCTACAACATTGGTGGCGGTCAACCGGAGAACCTGCTTGACTATATCTCCACGCTCCAGGAGGAGCTTGTGCGGGCTAAGGTGTTGCCGGAAGACTACGACTTCGAAGGTCACCGTGAGTTGGTCGGCATGCAGGCTGGTGATGTGCCTGTGACCTATGCAGACTCCGAGGTTTTAGACCGCGACTACGGTTTCACACCGAAGATTGGTATCCGAGAGGGACTGAGGAAATTCGCCGAGTGGTACAAGGAGTATTATAATGCGTAACAATCCAAACGATATGATCTAAAAGAAGGCCGAGGGAGTTGATTTCCTCGGCTTTCTTCCATTTCAGACCTTTTCAAAGAACGTATCTGGTCTATTTTTATCAAGCATCTCAGATGCCCACATGACCGTCACCAGATCCTCTGTCTCGCTCAGGTTGATGATATTGTGTGTCCAGCCCGGCTTCATCCACACACCCTGGATGTGATCGCCGGACACTTCATACTCCTCGACCTCGTTATCCTTCAGATTCCGCATCTGGATAAGGCCATGACCCTTCACGACGATGAAGATCTCATTCTTGCAGTCATGCCAGTGCTGGCCCTTCGTGATACCAGGCTTACTGATGTTGATGCTTACCTGCCCACGGTCTGGCGTTCTGACCAGTTCTGTAAAGCTGCCTCGATCATCACAGTTCATCTTAAAATCGAAGATCGTAGCTTCTTTGGGGAGGTAACTCAAATACATAGCATGAAGTTTCTTCTCAAAGCTCCCCGCTTCCAGCTTCGGGACAATAAAATCTGCCGGGAAGTCGTGGAACTGATGGAGAAGGTTCACAATCTCACCCAGAGTCGCTTTATGCTTAACCGGGCAATGACAGTAGCGGCCGTTCTCGTCTTCTACTGCTTCCACTCCCTCATAATGGCAGCGATGCGGATGACCTTCCATGGCATCATAGATTTCTTCGCAAATATCATCGAAGAATACCATTTCCATGAGGACGGATGGATCATTAACTGTGATCGGTTCTCCTCTGGCAATGCAATAGCAGAAAGTGCCCACAGCACTATTGTAGCGCGGGCGAATCCACTTTCCTACCATGTTTTCAAATCGGTACACATAGACGGGAGCACCTGTCTCTTCACCGTACTTGAACATCAGCTCTTCACCGGCAAGTTTTGATCTGCCGTACTCGGAGTCGCCGAATCGGCCAGAAAGCGTAGCCTGGACAGAGCTGGTGATCATGATCGGTGCCTTATTCCCATGCTTCTTCAGACAGTCAAGAAGTGTGGAAGTAAACCCAAAGTTTCCCTCCATAAACTCAGAGGTTTCCTTCGGCCTATTCACGCCAGCAGCATGAACAATGAAATCACAATCAGAGCAGAATCGATTCAAATCCTCTTCTGTGTTTTCCCTATCATATTCATAGATGGCATCAATCTTGAGATTCGGACGTGTGCGATTCTTTCCGTCCCGGATGGCTTTCAAGTTTTCTACAAGGTTACGACCTAAGGCTCCAGCCGCACCAGTTACTAATATTTTCATCAATCTTCCCCCGGTCAGAATTTCCGCCACACCATCTTATTGACCACACCGACATAACCCTGAATGATGCGAACAACCTTCATGGAAACTGTCTCATCAACATAGTCCAGACAGGGTTTACCAAGAATACCTTTCTGCTTCATCTCGATGGCCATCGAGGTCGCCTGCAGCAGCTCATTCGTTGTAATACCGGCAAGGATAAAATCTCCAGCCTCCAGCGCTTCCGGACGCTCAGTGCTTGTGCGAATGCATACAGCAGCAATCGGGTGACCGATGGATAAATAGAAACTGCTCTCCTCCGGCAGAGTTCCACTGTCAGAAACGATGGCCAGCGCGTTCATCTGCAGCTTGTTGTAGTCGTTGAATCCAAGTGGCTCATTGACTCTTACACGGGGATCAAGCTTAAAGCCTGTTGCTTCCAACCTCTTCTTGCTCCTCGGATGGCAGGAATACAGGATGGGCATATCGTACTTTTCCGCCAGCGCGTTAATTGCAGTAAACAGAGAAGTAAAATTCTTTTCTGTGTCAATGTTCTCTTCACGATGGGCAGAGAGCAGAATGTACTTGTTCTCCTCCAGCCCCAGCCTCTCCAGCACATCGGACGCCTCGATCTTCTCCAGGTTCATCCGCAGCACTTCAGCCATAGGAGATCCTGTCATATACGTCCGTTCCTTCGGAAGACCTGTGTCTGCGAGATACTTCCGGGCGAATTCCGAATAGCAGAGATTCACATCGGAAATCACATCGACAATGCGTCTATTCGTCTCTTCCGGCAGGCACTCATCCTTGCAACGGTTTCCCGCTTCCATATGGAAAAGAGGGATATGTAGCCTCTTCGCGGAGATGGCAGACAGGCAAGAATTCGTATCGCCGAGGACAAGATAACCGTCCGGCCGAAGCTCACTCAGCAGCTCATAGCTCCTGCCTAAAATATTCCCGCAGGTGACGCCGAGGTTTTCACCCACAACCGGAACCAGAATATCTGGGCCAATCTCGCCGTTAGCATTACTCAGCTCGAAATCTTCCCAGAACACGGTGCTGAGATTCGGATCCCAGTTCTGGTTATAATATACGATGCAGGTATCGAAATATTCTCGGCATCTTTTCATGACAGCAGCGAGACGGATGATCTCGGGTCTGGTTCCTGCGCCGATCATGATTTTCAGTCTGCCATCGTTTTTCCATTGAAAGTTATACATTTCTCTTCCTCCCCACCCACACCAACCATCGCTCTTTTACATGGGTGGGTATCAAGTTCTATTATAATGGTTCAGTCAAGGCCATTACGCCTCTACGATATGAGGCCGTCCTTCAAGTTCCTCTTTCACGTACTCTGTACTCATCAGCTTCTCAACAACGCCATCGACATCCAGTCTCTTCGTGTTGTGGCTCGTATAAGCCTCATCAGCCATGGTTGTAACATTACCCTTCACATAGAAGGAATCGTAGTTCAGCGTTCTGTTGTCCGGCACAACTCTGTAGAAATCGCCCATGTCGATGGCACGAACCATTTCCTCTCTCGTCACCAGTACTTCGTACAGCTTCTCTGCGTGCCTGGTGCCGATGATCCGCTTCTCGGTCTGTCCAAAGATCTTCATAACGCCTTCTGCCAGATCACCGATAGTGCTTGCATCCGCCTTCTGCACAAAGAGGTCTCCAGGCTCCGCATTCTCAAAAGCAAAAGCAACAAGGTTAACCGCCTCATCCAGATTCATCAGGAATCTTGTCATGTCAGGATCGGTAATTGTGATCGGTGAGCCTCGCCGGATCTGGTCGATAATGAATATTCCGCGGTCAAAAGACCGCATTTCCGGATGAGCGGTACCGCTCGTCCGCGACGAGGATACCGCCTATCCGCTTTAAGATACCGTTGATGCATTACAGCGGATGCGCTGCCAGAAATTCC
>Ga0256406_1006681_pt1 | contig 11419 bp, 15 predicted proteins | sample RumenRJG_03DNA_FD_185986 | JGI IMG/M metagenome (GOLD analysis project Ga0256406, IMG submission 185986) | Bovine rumen microbial communities from Lethbridge, Alberta, Canada - RJG_03 | ecosystem: Host-associated > Mammals > Digestive system > Stomach > Rumen | place: Canada: Alberta | collected...
GGTTTCATCTACAAACCGGAGTAAGAGCAGTCCCAAGCCAGCCCAGGGAGGCCGGTTTTCTTATGGGGGAGGTTAAATACAATTTCCTAGTCAAAAGAAAAATGCCTCGTTTGCGAGAAACGAGGCATTCTAGATTGAGGATTAGATCTTTTCAATTTCGGAGAATTCGACGTCCACTGGCGTAACACGGCCAAAGAACACCGTGTTGACGGTGCAAGCGCCCGTCTCTTTGTTGATGGACGTGATTTCGCCTTCGGTTCCTTCGAGCGGTCCCGAGATGATCTTGACCCGATCTCCGACCGCATAACGATCGTACATCGAAGCATCGACTTGGCCCATCCGTTTTAAGACAGGTTCAATCTCTTCCGGAGAAAGCGGGGTCGGCATTTGACCACCGCCAGAAGAACCAGCAATACCAGTGACGCCGGGTGTGTTACGAACCACGAACCAAGAATCGGTCGTCATAATCATTTCAACAAAGAAGTAGCCAGGATAGAGGTTCTTGGTACGGAACTTATAAACCTTCTCGCCCGTCTTCTTGTCGATGGTGAACTTTTGTTCACCCGTTTCGGGGTCAATGACTTTTTCTTGAAATTCTGCGACCAAGACACGGAAGATGAACGCTTCCATGTTCATGGTTTTGATACGATTTTGTAAGTTTTCTGCGGTTTTCGCTTCGTTGCCTGAATAGGTCGTAACGATATACCAATGCTTATCGCCTAAATTTTGTGCCATAAACTATCCTCCAAACGCTTGCTTTAATAAGTCGATGATACGGGCAGCAGCCAAATCCTCCAAGGCGAGGATCAAGGCAGCGAACACCGAGATGATCACAACGACGGCAACCGTAGACCAAAATTTATCTTTCTTTGGCCAGCGAACGCGTTTGCCCTCGCGGACCACTTCTTTCATGTATTTGACGGGTCCTGTCATGGAGTCTCCTTTCAATGACTATTTGCTTTCCTTGTGCAAGGTATAACGATGGCAATGGGGGCAATACTTTCGGATTTCCAAACGTTCTTTCGCGTCCTGCCGTTTGGTAATCGTATAGTTCCGAGAAAGGCATTCCTCACAAATCAAGAATGTTTTTTCTCTTCCCATAGCGCGGTTATATCCTTTCTTGCTTAAGTGAACTTAAGCCCTAAGAAAAAAGCGAAGGGACGAACTTCGCTCTAATAGTATATCGAGGGGGAATAGGAGATTCAACCACGGATTCAGATGAGGTCGCGATATTTTTTTGGAATCCGCTTTTGCTACTGTGGGTAAACGCAGCTTTTAAGAGTTATGGTTCCCTATAAAAAAGTCCCAACCGTGGTCCGCAGTGCGTTTCCGCCTGATGCGTGGTGGGCTCTACATAATTAGAATATCAAAATAAATAGAAATAGGAAACGTTTTTTAAAAATATCAGGCAGCAAGGCTGCCAATCTAATTGCCACAGGAAACAATTTGGGTAGTGAGAAAATCAGGAAATAGCATTTTTTGATCTTTGCTGTTTCAAACCGTCTTCAGGCGAAGGAAGTCGTTTCATAACGGCACCCCTATCAAAGGGGCGCCGTTATCTTACGATTTTGTAACAAGAAATCGATTATGAGACGACTTCCTCGTTCGTCCACCGAGGCAAGGCATCGACGGGATTACCGCCGACTACGATCTTCTGGGCTGCTTCTTTGAAGGCGGCATAGAGACGTTGGGCTTTCTTAGGACTCACCCCTAGCACTTCCGCAATGGCAGGAAACGTCATGCCATCAAGCCGAAGCCTTGCTGCTTTTAAGACGTCCGGTTCTAGCTTCTCTTTTAAGACGCCAAGCCGCTCTGCCTCCTCGAAATAGTCGACATAACGCCTGGGATCGTCCCCAGAGCTACCGATGACGTCGTGTAACGTATCTTGCCCGTTTGGTGCGTAGTCCAATGACAACGTCGGAACATGGTCAAAGAGATGGAGTTTCTTCGCTTCGCGGATCATCGCGTGACGAAGGCTACGAATCAAATAAGATTTGAAACTGCCACTCCCGAACTTAAAGTCGTTCAGGCAGTCATTGAAAGTGACATAGAAGACGTGGTTAAGGTCCCAAGGGTCGAAATAGCTTGCTAAGGCAGCAGAAGCAAAACGGCACAAAAGAACGCGGACTTGGAAATAACGTTTCGTCAGGATGTAGAAAGCATCAGCATTTTGGCTACGCGTCAGCAAAATCAGGCTCTCATCGGAGCAGGCGTCATAATTCATGAAAACAGGTCATTCATTTTGAGCAGCAACCGCTTCGGAGATAAGAATCGCACAAGCGACCGAAGCGTTTAAGCAACTCACGTGACCCGTCATCGGAATCTTCACGACAAAATCAGCGTTCTGTAACACCAAACGCGAAATCCCAAATCCTTCGCTTCCGACGACTAACGCGATCGGCGAATGATAATCGACATCCCGATAACTTTGCTTGGCCGAACCATCGGAGGCAACGATCCAGTACCCGCGTTTCTTTAAGACATCGATGGCGCGCGTGAGATTCGGGACGGTGGCCACTTTCACATAATGAATTGCCCCGGTGGAAACTTTGGCTACTGTTCCGTTGAGCGGAACTTCACCATGTTTCTTCAAAATCACACCATCAACGCTGAAAGCATCGCAAGTCCTTAAGATTGCCCCTAAGTTGTGGGGATCTTCAATTCCGTCGAGGATTAGTAAGAGAGGATATTTCTTGGTAGCAGGAATACTCGCTAATAATTCCTCGAGGGAGTAGGATTTGACCGCTTCGCACGTAGCAACATACCCCTGGTGGACCGAAGACGATGCTAAGTTTGTTAATTCGTTATCGCTAACGAATTTCACAGCTATGTTCTTTCTCCGAGCCAGCGCTACAAGATCGTCGTTCTCGAACCGCGAGAGCGTGTAAAGGACTTTCACGCAGCCGGCCTCGAGACTTGCTCGGACGGCATTTTTACCGTAAACTTGTAAACTCATTGTAATTTAACATCCTGTCATTTAGCAAGCATTACTTTTCACTAACGGCCAAATGAATTTCCATTGGCTTGATCGAATTTCGAAGTTCTTCGACAAAAGTTGCGATACTAGCGGGATTTTCATGGCTGCAACGAATATTCATCCGAATGGGCGTTCCGCTTTGATTCGTCAATAATTCTGAATAGGTTTCTTTAATGGTGACGCCATAACGTCCCGCAATCGTCATGATTTCTTTTAATGCTGGTTTGTTATTTTCGACGACCATGACAACAATGGGGTCGCGTCTGGCAATCCAACGGTCGACCGAGTGAAGCATGATTAAGGCAAAGAGCGCCACAACCGCTGTCATGGCCCCTAATAGGAAATTACCACCGCCACAAGCTAAGCCTAATGCCATGGCTACCCATAATGTCGTCGCGGTCGTTAATCCTTTGACCCCAACGCCATTTTGAATGATGGCGCCCGCACCTAAGAAGCCGATGCCAGAAACGACCTGGGCCGCTAAACGTGTCGGGTCACGTGCCGCGGGGGCGCCGCTCCTGGTTGCCGCACCCGTGACAAACGCTTCATCCCAGGGGGTGAAGCCGTAAATCGAAATCATCATGATCAAACAAGAACCGACGCCGACCAAAACGTGGGTACGAAGACCGGCATGATGGCCACGGTATTCCCGTTCAAAGCCTAAAGCACCCGTTAAAATGACCGTCAATAACAACGAGCAAATCATTAAAACGAAATTGCCCGCCTCTTGTGAGGTTGCCCCGTTAAACCCGTTGTTAAACCAGCGGATGATGTCTGCGTCCCAGGTATCCCAGGACAGCGTTTGCGCATACATCATAACGAATCTCCTTTAAGAGAAGTCAAAAAAGGTGTTTTGCCATCAATTCTGCACGCAAGGCGTCCGAGCGGCCAAAATCCTTATTTTGCTTGGCTAAATCATACTCCTCATAAAGCGATTTGTCTTCCTTAGAAAGATGGGGGAGTTCCATGTTCAAGCCTAAGACATCGCATTCGTCTTTCACTTGGGCAAAAACATCGCTCAAATGGTCGTAATCAATGTTCTTCGTGCGCCATAACGTATTGAGGAGTTTGTTGTCTTCATAAAGGGCCGCTAAAGCATTTGGTGTATTCAAGTCATCACATAGCGCATCATAGAACGGCGTATCGTCTTTGGCCTTTAGGGAGTCAATATCAATATCGTGACGTTCCAAGGCAATGGCCGCTTTCCGTAACGATGTCTCAAGTTGTTGGTATTTCACCTGGGCTTCTTGAATGGTTTCAGGGCTAAATGATGCTGGGGCGCGATAATGCGAGGCCAATAACATCAAACGGAAAGGAATGCCGCCATATTCGTTCACCACATCTTTCATCAACACGACATTGCCAAGCGATTTCGACATCTTGACGTTGTTGATGTTGATAAAGCCGTTATGCATCCAATATTGGGCTAAGCGATGGCCATCATGGGCCATGGCTTGGGCAATTTCGTTTTCGTGATGGGGGAACTTTAAGTCAAAGCCACCACCATGGATATCAATGAAACCTTTTTGATCGGCAAAGATGGAATGAATCATGACGCAGCATTCCGTATGCCAGCCCGGTCTTCCTTTGCCCCAGGGAGAATCCCAACGGATGCCTTCGGTGGTGGCTTTCCATAACGCAAAGTCTAATGGGTCTTGTTTCTTGTCCCCAAGCGCAATCCGAGCACCGCTTTCTAAATCTTCAATCGCGTTTCCTGACAAGGAACCATAGCCTGGAATCTTTCTGACGCTTAAATAAACGTCGCCGTCCGCCACATAAGCGGAACCATGATTCACCAAATCTTCGACATAAGAGATGATTTGAGGCATATAAACGGTCGGGGTCGGCGTGTAATCTGGCTGCAACGCCCCCACCGCATCTACCAAACGACGATATTCAGCAATCACACCGGTGGTTAATTCTTGTTCGGTGATGCCTAACGCTTTCGCGCGTTGAATGATTTTGTCATCGACATCGGTATAGTTCGAAACGAATGTCACTTGATAACCTTCGCGGATGAATAAACGTCTTAACACGTCAAACGTCACCACGGGACGGAAGTTCCCGATGTGAGGATCGCTATAAACGGTTGGGCCGCAGCAATAAATCGATACCTTGCCTGGCACTTGGGGGACAAACGTTTCTTTCTTCATGCCCCAGGAATTGAATAATTGAATGGTACGCATATGCATTTCTCCTAACTTAATGGACTCCTAAATAAGCCAAATAGCTCATCGCACTAGCCCAGGTGACGATGGCCACTCCAAAAGAGGCCCAACACCAGTACGCTAAAGGTAAAGTGAGGATACCATAGGAATAGCCGAACGCGGCAACGATGACGGCCGCTATGGCAGCAAAGAAATTAAACACCGATAAATAGAAAAAGAAATTAGATTTTACGTAAGAACGAATGGCGCCCATCGATAGCCAGGCTACGCCAAGCAATGTTTCTAACAAAGAAGCGAAGAAGGCAATGTCTGTGAAAATCGCAACATAGTCGGCTCGTCCTGGTTGATCAATCCATAATGCCGTTAAGGGCAAAGACGCTAACGCACAGTTCCCAAAACCTAGAAAACCAATATAGGCGGCAATGAGTTCGTCGCCTTTATGCGTCTCGGTCATCCACTTCTTTTGCCATGTCATAAACCGATAAAGGATATTCACCAAAGCAAGGAGCAAGAGAATCGCCACCGACAACAACCGATCGGCTTTGTTTTCCCCTTCGGGAAGGTAATGGTAGTAATTCACGATGAATAATCCAGTGACAAGCCCTTCCATAATGGAATGAGAGAACGAGGCAATGGAATAAGCTGGGGAAGCCGAGGGTGCGTATTCATGCTCGAGCCCAACATCAATGAGGAGTAGCACGGCCATCGCGCCAAAGTACCAGCCGCCGATGGTTAAGTTACTTGGACGAGAAGAATCTCCGGCAGTCGCAAACCGTGGATTTCCGTACGTTAACGAAAACACCAAGGCAACTAACGTCAAGAAAATCACGGGGATTAACCGCACGGAAATCAAAAATTTACCGGCAAAATCGCGTTGTTTTGTTTTCAAAAGAACGTGTTCCATAAATCCTCCGGTTTCGTAAAACGATAGGCGCAATGGGTAAGCCAATCCTCTTCATAACGGCCATAACCCCATAAGCAGATACCACAAAGTAACTTCGCATTGTTCGCGGTATGGTAATCCGTGATGGAATCCCCGACAAATAACGTCTCTTCGTGTTTTAAATCGGGGTGGCTTGCAAAGAAAGCATTCACAATCGCTGGATTGGGCTTAGGGACTTCCCCGTCTCTTAAGCCACGAATCTCCGTGAAAAAGTCGGTGCCGTAGAACTTCGTGACAATCCGCTGGGCTAATGCATCGGGCTTATTCGTGCACACAAATAACTGCGCACCTTCTTTTCGAAGATGCTCTAACGCTTCTTTGACGCCAGGAAATAAACTCGTATGAATCTCCTGGTTTGCTCGATAACGCGGCATATAGGCGGCCTTAATTAACGCAAAATTCTTGGGGTTATCTTGATCTTGCAAGGCGCGGTGCACCAAGGCATCGGTCCCATCTCCGATAAGACGTTTTGCACTGCCATCATCATAACGATAAGGAAAACCATTCGTTTCCAGCGCTTCATTAATCGCATAACGAATGCCTGAGATCGTGTTGAGAATCGTTCCGTCTAAGTCAAAGATGTAGTTTTTCATGGGTTTTGAACGAAGAAAAGTCATGAGATTTTTCTTCCTTGTTCATCATACCCTTTTTTGCCTCTCACTTTAACTCTTATCCCTGGGAAAAATGCATGATATCCCCCGTTTGTTCAAATCTCGATTACAATTAAGAAGATAAGTCAAAGGAGAGGTTTAAAAATGGATCAAATCCGTGTCATTAAAGTTAAGCAATCGGTGCTCGCGAATAACGATGCTCGTGCCGATGCATTACGCCAAAAATTAAAAGAACGTGGGGTATTCCTCGTGAATGTGATGTCAAGCCCAGGAAGCGGCAAGACCACATTGCTTGTGAATCTCATCAACCGTTTGAAGAACGATCTTCGTATCGGGGTCATTGAAGCCGATATGGATGCCATCGTGGATGCCAACACGGTGGAAAATAAGACCGGGGTCAAAACAGTGCAACTGCATACGTCTGGCGAATGCCATCTTGATGCCAAAATGGTGGACGAAGGCATGAACTTCTTAGGCGATGAAGGATTGGATTTGGTCTTCTTGGAGAATATCGGAAATTTAGTCTGCCCTGCCGAATTCGATACGGGCGCCACGTTAAAAATGGTATTGTTATCCATCCCCGAAGGCGATGATAAACCCTTAAAGTATCCGTTGATGTTTGAACGCGGCGATTGGTTCGTGTTCACCAAAATGGACGCGATTTCCTACTTCGATTTCAATGTGGACCGCGTCGAAGCCTCAATTTTGAAAGAAAATCCAAACGCGAAGTTCTTCCCCTTATCCGCGAAAACCGATCAAGGGGTGGACCGCTTAGCCGCTGCACTTCTTCATGAAGTGAAAGCCTATCAAGGAAAAGCCGAATGAAACTCTTTTACGCTTACGCGCCTGAAGACGAAGCGGAAGCAAAGTCAGTGCTTCAACAATTAACCAAGCTGGGTTACGACCTTGAAAAAGTCGATACAGTCCCCTCGGATCCTTCTCAAGTGACCCTGGCATTCTTCTCTTCGAAGACGAATCTCAATTCGTTTTGGAAGGCGCTTCCTTGGTTAAAGGAGCAAAAACAATATTCGTCTTATCCTTTTTTACGGGTCATGCCCTTCTTCCTCTACCATAGTAAGCAAGAAGATCCTGAAATTGCCTTTGAAGGTTCTGCTGGTGAACTCTACGAGGCGGTGTTCTCTGGAGAATTCAAACCATTTGGTTGGGATTTCGATCAATCATGCCCTGAGGCAGAATTCCAGCGCGTTCTTAACAATTATGAAGAATAAGGATGGTTCGCCATCCTTTTTCTTATCGGTATAAAGAAAAGCCCCTATCTTTCGATAGAGGCAAGAAACCGATTGCGTCGATTAGTCGGCCCAGACGACCATCACCACTTCGGCATTGTCGCCTTTACGGGCGCCAAGCTTATAGAGTTTGGTATAGCCGCCTTTGCGGTCTTTGAACTTCGGACCAATCTCGGTGAAGAGTTTGGTTAAGCTATCCACGCCTTTCGCGTCTTTGATGCCTTTCCGAAGCACTTTTTCGCATTCACGCCGTGCCGCCAAGTCATTCTGTTTGGCATAAGTGACCATTTTGTCGGCGAGCGGAACGAGTTCACGAACGACGCCAGAAGTCACGTTGACGTGGCCATTGACGATCAATTCGGAAACGACATTACGAAGCATCGAATAGTTCTTCGAAGCGGTATAGCCGGCCTTGAAGCGGACGCCCGTTTTGCCGTGGATGTTTTTTCTTCCTTGTGCTGCCATTGTTATTCTCCTACATAGTCACGGAAGTGTAAGCCGATTTGAGCCAGCTTTTCCTTGACTTCTTTGAGCGACTTTTTGCCGAGGTTACGGACCTTCATCATTTCGTCTTCGCTCTTTTGGGTGAGTTCGGCGACGGTGGAGATACCAGCACGCTTCAAGCAGTTGTTGCTCCGGACGCTCAAGTCGAGTTCTTCGATGAGCATGCCTTGATATTTGTTTTCTTCCGGCTTGACTTCCTCTTTCTCGAGTTTGAAGTTCTTCACTTTATCATCGAGTTGCGTGAGCTTTTGCAAGTGCGCAATGAGGATTTGAGCGGCCATGGCAACGGCTTCATGCGGTTTGACCGCGCCATTGGTGGTCACTTCTAACGTCAATTTGTCGAAACGCGAATCGTGTTCGACACGGGTTGCGTCGACCGAATAAGCGACTTTGACAACCGGCGAATAGTTCGAGTCGGTCGCGATGTAACCAATTTGGTTCACGCCGCGTTCGACTTTGTTCATATCCGAGGTGTAATAGCCACGGCCTTGGCCAGCGAAGATTTGCATCTTGATGTGACCATTGGCGTTCACGTGAGCGATTTCTAAATCGGGGTTCACGATCGTGACCATCGCAGGGCATTGAATGTCTGCTGCTTTTAAGACACCGGGGCCTTGGAAGTCAACATCAAGTTCTTTGACTTCTTTCGGGTCATCGCTGTCAATTTTTAAGATCAAGTCCTTGAGGTTCAAGACAATGGCGGTCACGTCTTCTTCCACGCCCGGAATGGACGAGAATTCATGACGGACGCCGTCAATCTTCACCGCATAGACGCTGGCGCCTGGAAGAGCACCAAGGAGAACACGACGAAGCGCGTTTCCAATCGTCATGCCGAAACCTTTTTCCAAAGGTTTGATCACGAAGCGGGCGTAATGTTCCGCTTCATCGTCGACTTCGACGGTGAAATCAAAGGGGACGAAGGGCTTGGGAAGACGGAGTTCTTCCGCTTGTTGTTCGATATTGTTGTTAGCCATTAGGGATTGTTTCCTCCTATTTTTCCCGATGCGCGTTTAGCGCGTGTTTGAGACAAAGCGGATTAGCCGCGCGGTCTCTTCGGCGGGCGGCAGCCATTGTGCGGAACTGGTGTGGTATCCGTAATGGACAGAACTTGAAGTCCAACGTTAGCAAGGGCGCGGATGGCGGATTCACGGCCAGGGCCAGGTCCTTTCACTTCAACGTTGACTTGACGGAGGCCTTGGTCAAAGGCGGATTTGCCCGCAGCTTCGGCAGCGAGTTGCGCTGCGAACGGGGTCGCTTTCTTGGCGCCTTTGTAGCCTAAAGCACCAGCGCTCGACCAGGCAATGACGTTGCCTTGGAGGTCGGTGATGTTCACAATCGTGTTGTTGAACGAAGCGTGCACGTGAACCGTGCCCACGGTAAAGGTGCGCTTGACTTTCTTTTTACGAGCGCTCGTGGTTTTTGCAGTTTTTTGTTGAGCAGCCATAATTCACTCCTTTCCGCCTTACTTCGTGGCTTCTTTCTTATTGGCAATCGTCTTCCGTTTGCCTTTGCGGGTACGCGCATTTGTTTTGGTGCGTTGCCCACGGACCGGAAGGCCTTTCTTATGGCGTAAGCCACGGTAGCATCCAATTTCTTGTAAGCGTTTGATGTTTAACGCGACTTCACGGCGTAAATCGCCTTCAGTCTTGTACTTGGCGACCTCGGTACGAAGTGCAACGAGTTGGTCGTCAGTCAAATTCTTGACGCGGATGTCTTCTGAGACACCAGCATCTTTGCAGATTTTTTTCGCGGTCGTGTCGCCGATGCCATAGATGTAGGTCAGCGAGATGACGACGCGTTTTTCACTGGGGATATCAACCCCATCAATACGTGCCATAGTTTAGCGATTCTCCTTGATTAGCCCTGTCTTTGCTTATGCTTCGGATTCGGGCAGATGCACATGACAACGCCGTGCCGGCGGATGATCTTGCATTTATCGCAGATCGGTTTGACGGATGGTCTTACTTTCATGGTTTCTAACTCCTTGCCAGAGTCAGTCGATTCTGGCTAATTTTTGTAACGGAATGTGATACGCCCACGTGTTAAATCGTAAGGAGAGAATTGGACGGTCACTCGATCGCCTGGAAGGATTCGAATGTAATGCATACGAATTTTTCCAGAAACGCAGGCCTGAGCAACCATGCCATTGGCCAATTTCACCTTGAAGTTTGCGTTCGGGAGACACTCGAGAACGGTCGCTTCCACTTCAATGCAGTCTTCTTTGCTCAATGGATTTTTCCTCCTTGTTCCAAAGTGAGAACCTCATAACCATCTTTGGTCACAAGGACAGTGTTTTCATAATGTGCGCTGGGTTTGCCATCTTTGGATACGGTAGTCCAGCCGTCTTTCATGGTCCGAAGTTTGTTCGAGCCCATTAAGACCATCGGTTCAATCGCCAAGGTCATCCCTTCGCGAAGGACCGGCCCGGTTCCGGCTACACCATAGTCTGGAATATACGGGTCTTCATGCATCTCTCGGCCAATGCCATGTCCCGTGAACTCTAAGGGCACGGAGTATCCGTTGGACTCCGCCGTCACTTGAATTTCATGAGAGATGTCACCGAGATGGGCGCCTTCATGGATGAGCTTCACCGCGTTCCAGAAACATTGTTCCGTCACGTGGATCAGGCGTAATTTTGCTTCGGGGCAAATGCCGACCGCATACGTGCGGCAAGCATCACCCATGTAGCCATTTAATTCCGCCACGACATCCAAGGAGATGATATCTCCGTCTCGCAGAATTTTCTTCGGCGAGGGGATGCCATGCACCAGCACCTCATTGACGCTGGCACAAAGCGCGCCCGGGAATCCGCCATAACCTTTTTCGGCACTTCTGCCACCGCCTTCCGTCATGACTTTTTCCGCCACATCGGCAAGGTATTGGGTTGAAACACCAGGTTTCACGAGCGGGCCGACGACTTCGAAGACTTTGGCCGTTAAGGCCCCTGCCTTCCGCATCAGCTCAATCTC
>Ga0256406_1006682_pt1 | contig 11411 bp, 9 predicted proteins | sample RumenRJG_03DNA_FD_185986 | JGI IMG/M metagenome (GOLD analysis project Ga0256406, IMG submission 185986) | Bovine rumen microbial communities from Lethbridge, Alberta, Canada - RJG_03 | ecosystem: Host-associated > Mammals > Digestive system > Stomach > Rumen | place: Canada: Alberta | collected...
AAAGTTAATAAATAATAAAAATCATCCAATTATTTGGATTGCAACATAGAAGAAAAAGATCGTTCACTAAGCAGCGAATGATAAAAAGCTACGTAGCGAGCAATCGTTTGCCAGGCTGCAAAATCAAGTGATAAGTCAATATGACTTTACCCAAAATCACTTTACACTCCTTGTTGTTGTTTATTGTTTCACTTTACATTGCTTTTAACACTTTACTGATTCGCTTTACACGACCGTGCAATGACTTTACCGATAGTCTGAGTATATGTAAAGCATGCAGCAAGGACCAGCCCCGAGGGGGCTGAAGTATAGAAAGCCCCGGTCAAGCGACGATAGGAGCGCAGACCGGGGGTGGTGTGCCCTGCCACAGCTACAGTACCCAGAGGGGGCACACGAGCACGAAGTGCACAGAGTTCTTCGAAGCTCCAACCACGGATATTATCCACTGAGCCCTTACAACCCTTCGGAGGTGAGTCCTATACAAGCTGAAGGCCGGAGTCAAAATGTATCAGCTCCGGCTCCGACAGCCACGACGGTCAGCTTTTCTTGCGTTCCCTCTCCGTGATGTAGCCATGCCGGTAAGCATAGAGCAATTCCTCCAGGTCATCAATCTGCCCCTTCAACTCCTTGCCTTTGTCCGTGTCGGCCACCCGCATCCTATGTGCACTCATTTCCACAATCTGCGTGGTGCTCTTGATGTCGGCTCCCGTGAGAATGGCATCCTCAGCGCTGGTAAAGGGCTCATGCTGCACCAGCTGGAAGCCGCGGCTGTGATAGACCAGCGTATAGCCTGCAATACCCGTCTCCTTGTGATAGGCCTGTGAGAAGCCCCCGTCGATAACCATCAGTCTGCCATTAGCCTTGATAGGGTTCTCACCCTTGGAGGCATGCACGGGCACATGTCCGTTGATGATATGTCTGTTGTCCCCGGTCACGCCAAAAGCATCGAGGATGCGGTCGCACACCTCCTCGTTGTCGCGCAGACGGAAATAAGCACCCTTCTCTTCATGGTGCGTTTCTTTTTCAGCAATGAAATAACGCTCAAAAGTGGCCATCTTCGACTTGTCGAACAGCGGACTGTCGGGGCCGCACCAGAGGTACAGGAAATAGTCGCGGGCATAGTCGCGCAGCTGTTCCTCTGAATCGCTCTGGAAAGCAGTCCTTATCATCATTCCCGTATGCTGCAGCAGCTCGCGGCCGCTATAGGAGCGTCCAGGAAAGATCTCCACCTCCTTCAAAGAGCCATCTTCGTTAAGAGGCACCGAAGCATGGAAAAGCAGGTTATTGTTGTAGATGAGGTACATGCATCCATGCCCGAGCAAGAGCTGAATGTGCTTATGCAGCTTCTCACTCACTTTGAACGAATGGTGCAGCTTGTGCATGAGGTTTTCCTCCTCCGGGGTCAGCTTGTTTGGGTTCTCAGGGTCGATAGTGGGAAAATTACTGCTGAGCAGGTCGTAGGTCTTCCCGTCGAGGGTAATCCTCCCCTTCTTGTAATCAATATTCTTGAAGAGCTCCCGGTTCTGCATCTTCCATTCCGGCTGTCGCTCGTAGATGCGTGCTTCCTCCTTGAACTGTATCACGGCAATGGCCTTGTGCATCTGTGCCGTAAGCCGCATTGTCTTCTCGTCGAGCTCATGCGCACCGTTCGATATCTTCGGCACGAATTCAGCACAAGGATCATCCTTATAGGTTTCCATGGCAAAGGTTGCCAATGGCACCAGATTGATGCCATAGCCCTCCTCCAGCGTAGTGAGGTTGGCATAGCGGAGCGAGAGCCGGATGACATTGCAGATGCAGGCGTCGTTACCTGCACAGGCCCCCATCCACAGGATGTCGTGATTACCCCATTGGATATCCCAGTGATGATAGTGTTCCATGAGGTCCATGATGAGATGGGCTCCGGGGCCACGGTCATAGATGTCGCCGAGAATGTGCAGTTGGTCAATGGCCAGTCGCTGAATGACATTACAAATGGCAATGATAAAGTCGTCAGCTCTGCCCGTAGAGATGATGGTGTCGATGATGACATTCACATAGGCACTCTTGTCGGCATCGTCGGGGCGCTCATGCAGAAGCTCCTGAATGATGTAGCTGAAATCCTCGGGCAGTGACTTGCGCACCTTGGAACGGGTGTATTTGCTCGACACATCGCGGCAGACTGCCACAAGCCGGTGCATGGTGATGTGATACCAGTCGCTCAGATTGCTGTCGGTGGCCTTCACCAGCTCTATCTTCTGCTCGGGATAGTAGATAAGCGTGCAGAGCTCGCGCTTCTCGGTCTCCCTCAGCGTGGTGCCGAAGAGCTCGTTCACCTTTCTGCGGATGTTACCCGAGGCGTTCTTAAGCACATGTCGGAAGGCCTCATATTCACCATGAATATCGGCTAAGAAATGCTCGGTGCCCTTAGGAAGGTTGAGAATGGCCTGAAGGTTAATAATTTCTGTGCTTGCCTCAGCAATTGTTGGGAACGACTGTGCCAGCAATTGGAGATAATGCAAGTCCTTGGTAATGTCGTAATGGATGGTTGTCATAGACTCTTATTGTTTTCGTTGTGATTAATTCATGCTTTGATAGTCTTTCACCGTAGCTTCTATTCGCTCAGCCTCCTTGTCGGCCGTCTCGACGATAGGCATAAAACCCTCCGTCAGCCCGGCCCTGTCGGCCAAAACATGAAGCAGCCTGGTGGTGAAGCGTGTCAGCCTCAATCTGTCAAGGTGCTCAGCCATGGCATCCTCATCGTAGTCGAGAAGCCTCATCTGCCGTCCGAGCTCAGCAAGCTTGTTCTCAGGGATATAGCGCCGATGATAGCGGTAACGCATGTAGAGCAACCCTCGGAGCAGTTGCTTGGCATTCTCCTCGTCATCAGGTACGGCTGTCTCCACCTGCCGGGTAATTCGCTCCATCACCTTGTCATCGAAGCAGCTTGAGATGCGGATATAGAGCGCCTCCATCTCTTTAGCCATATCCTCGGGAGTGAAATTATTCGACGTGACACTGTTACGCACAATAGTCACATGCTCATTCCACTTTCCGGCCGCCGCTGCCTCTTTAGGCCCCCATACCGTCACCTGCTCGGCCCTGGCGGTGAGCTGTTTCTGCCATGCCAGTGCCTTCAGCTTGTGGGTCAGTCGATGAAGCCTTATCATCCATGGTGTCAAGCCACCCAAGGGGGAGTAGAGATAAGGTATGAGCAAGCGACGGCATTCCAAAGCCTTCCTCGCTGCCGAATAGTTCCATGCACCGAAGACGTGAACAACGTCGGCATCCTCCTCCACGAGCGTCAGTCCCTGCATAGCTGTAATCCCCTCCTTCAACTCGCTAATGAACTTTGCGGTCAAAGGATTCTGCATCACAGGGTCGGGAATATAGAGTTGCACTCTCATTGCTTATGACAGGTGAAAGTGTATTTGTCGGTAAACAGATAGCGCAGTCTCAACCCTACCGTGGACCACATTTGCAAGAGCTCATAAAAAGGCACCTTCCAGAGCGGGACTCTCGGCACAAGCACTTGCAACTTACGCCTGACGAGAAGCATACGCTCCACATAAGAGACGATAAGCGCCAAAACGCCAGCTCCAAGCACTATCCAACGGGAACTGAAGCCACCCCACACTGCGCTCACAAGGGCTCCGAGGAAACTCAGATGAAGCAACAAGGCATCGAGAAACGTAAGCACGCGGATACCCCATCCCCGCTTTAAATATCTGTTGGTATGGAAAGTGAACAACCGGAGATTCCTCCAGGAGCGGGCCGACGGGGCATCTTCCTCAACAAAGGCCTCCGGACTGAGTTCCACTGCCGTTGCACCTCTACGGGCATACTTATTGACAAGGAAGTCGTACTCTCCTCCTATATGTTCCAGACTCCCCCTGAAGCCTTCGCCACTCATAAACTCGCTCTTCCGGAATGCCAGCGAAGAGGTCCCGCAACGGTAGGCACACCCCTTAGAGGCTTGCCGGAGCAGATAAGCCGACATCGTGAGCTGACGGAAGCGGTAACGCGGACAGGCATCTTCCGAATAGTTGCTATAACCTATCACCAGGTTATGCCCCGCGTCAAAGTGCTGTACCATGCTGGCAAGCCACTGGTCGGAAGTGGGACGACAATCGGCCTCTGTAAGCACAATCCACTCGTTGTGAGCAGCTTTCACACCCAGTGTGATGGCCAGTTTCTTCCTGCTCATGTAGCGTGAGCTTTCGGGAATGAAGGTAGTGTAGAGCCGTTTGTTGGCTCCAAACCGCTTCAGCACGTCCTCGGCCTCGGTATCACCCTTCTCAGCCACAACGATGACTTCGAATCCAGGTGCATACTGCTGACTCAAGTACAACGAAAGATAATGCTCCAATGCAGGTGCGTTGCGATGCACCGTTATCAGCACGCTCACCGGAGGCAAGGAAGCCGTCTCCATAGTGGGTGTCTCGTCGGAAAGCCTCAGCCGGAAGACGGGACTCATGAAAGGGGCTACCACGGCGAGCAGTAACACTACACCAGCAACGACGATCGTTAAAGTATCAAGAATCATATCACCTTAATTCATCTGAGATATAGCCGACAGGCAGCTGGCGGCAGTTATACTGACTTGCCATGGTCTCACCGTAAGCACCGGCTGAGCGGATGGCTACAAAGTCACCCCGATGGCACGCATTCAAATCGACGGCCTTGCCAAACACGTCGCTCGACTCGCACACGGGTCCCACTACATCATAGGTCTGCATGAGTTCGTCGCTGCTCACGTTCTCTATCTTGTGGTAGGCCTGATAGAGAGCCGGACGTATAAGATCGGTCATGCCCGCATCCAGTATGCAGAACTGCTTGTGGGTGCCCTGTTTCACATAGAGCACCCTCCCGATGAGCGAACCCATCTGAGCAACAATAGCCCTTCCGAGCTCGAAATGCAGGTGCTGGCCGGGACGCAGATGGAGATGATGGGCATAGGTGCCGAAATAAGCCTGATAATCGGCAATTGGCTCCTCATTGGGATTGGCATAGCTCACGCCGAGCCCTCCTCCCACATTAATGTTATCCACCCTCACATGTATTTGCTCCAGTCGCTTCTGAATGTCATTGATGCGGTTGCAAAGCGATTCAAAATCCCCCATATCAAGCATCTGCGAGCCGATATGGAAGTGAAGTCCTATGAATTTCACATTGTCCAGGCGTTGCGTCTCTGCTATCACCGTCTCCATGTCGGACAGGGCTATGCCGAACTTGTTTTCAGCCAGTCCCGTGGTAATCTTGGCGTGGGTATGAGCCCCCACATTGGGATTGATGCGCAGACAGACGCGCGCCACCTTGCCCTTGGCTTTGGCAAGACTGTTGATGACTTCGAGTTCAGGGAGGCTCTCCACATTAAAGCAGAAGATATCCCTGTCGAGTGCAAGGTTGATTTCCCAATCGCCCTTGCCTACCCCTGCGAAGACAATACCATGAGCCGGGAATCCGGCGTCCAACGCAGCTTTAATCTCGCCTCCGCTCACACAATCGGCTCCGAATCCAGCTTGGCTGATGATGCGCAGCACCTTAGGGTTGGCATTGGCCTTGATAGCATAATGCATAACGAAGGCGGGATGGGCCGACAGAATGGAGGTGATCTCGTGCAACGTCCGGCGAAGGAGGTCGGCATCATAATAGTAGAAGGGGGTTGCGAGCTGTGAGAACTTGTCTGTAGGAAAAATACCTTTCATGCTTTAATGGTCTATTCGAAAAGCTGCCGGCTCAATGCCTGCAGGGCACGCTTCTTGTCGGCCTCACGGATGAGGAATGAGATGTTATAGTTGCTTCCTCCATAGGAGATCATCCTGATGGGGATATCGCGAAGGGCATCAAGCACACTGGTTTCAAAGCCCACATTGCTCCAGGCCAGGTCGCCCACCACACAGACAATGCACATATCGGTGTCGACAGCCACGGTACCGTATTTCTTGAGTTCATCCACGATCTCATTAAGGCGCGTGTTGTTGTCAATGCTCATCGATACACCCACCTCACTTGTGGTTATCATGTCGATGGGTGTCTGATAGCTTTCGAATATCTCAAACACCTTGCGCAGGAAGCCCGTAGCCAGCAACATGCGGCTCGACTTGATTTTGATAGCCGTGATGTTGTCCTTAGCAGCGACAGCCTTTATCTTCCCCCGTATAATCACGTTGTCGATTATTGTTCCCTCTGCATCGGGGTCAAGCGTATTCTTCAGTCGTACCGGCACCCCTGCGAACTTAGCAGGCTGCACACAGGTGGGATGCAGGATTTTGGCACCGAAGTAAGCCAGCTCGGCAGCCTCCTCGAAGTTGAGTTGATGCACAGCCTCCGTATGTTCCACAATACGCGGGTCGTTATTGTGCATGCCGTCGATATCCGTCCATATCTGAATCTCCTCGGCGGGGAGCACCGAGCCCACAAGTGAGGCCGTGTAGTCGGAGCCGCCACGCAGCAGATTGTCGACCTCTCCATAAGCGTTACGGCAGATGAAACCCTGTGTAAGATATATCTGATAGCCCTTGTTCTCCTCCATGATGTCATGGAGCTTTTCCTTGATGTAAGGCAGATCCGGCTCACCGTTCTTGTCGGTACGCATAAAGTCAAGCGCCGAGAGCAGGATGCTCTTCACTCCCCTCTCCTCAAGATAGTTCTGCACCATGTTGGTGCTCATGATCTCGCCTTGCGCCACCACGCTCTTCTCTTCGAAACTGGTGAAGATATCCTTGGTGAAGCTGCGCAGATAGTCGAACTCGGCCTGGAGAAAGTCGCATGTGCGTTGCTTGTACTCTGGTGTGGAATAGAGTTCGTCGACATGGGCGAGATACTTCTTCTCCAAGCTATTGGTAACCTCATTGGCTCCGTCGGTATTCTTCTTATAGAGGTAGTCTGTGATTTCGACAAGTTGGTTCGTCGTACCCGACATGGCCGAGAGCACCACCATGGTGGGTTCGCCCGAGGCCGTGATGAGGTCACAGACGTGCTTCATCCTCTCGGGTGAGCCCACCGACGTGCCTCCAAATTTCATTACTTTCATTGTCACTATACTTTACAGGGCCCCTGTGCATGGTAAGCCCTAATTCTATGTTTACTTTCAAGTCATCAAGCCGGCAGGACATCAGTCCTGGCCTGCTTCCTCTCCATCTTCCGAGAGATCAAGATTATGATACTCCTGGGTGACATCCGTAAGCGCTCCGTCCTTACAGCGGTAGACGATGCCCGGGAACTTGTTGAGCATTGCTATATTGTGAGTGGTCATCACGACTCCCGTGCCCTCAAGAGTGGCATCGTGCAGCAGCTTCACTATCGAAGCAGCCGTCTCGGGGTCGAGGTTTCCCGTCGGCTCATCGGCGAAGATGAGCTTAGGATGATTGAGCAGGGCCCTGGCAATGGCGACACGCTGCTGCTCGCCACCGGAAAGTTCGTGGGGCATCTTATGTTCCATGCCCTCCATACCCACGGCAGCTAGCACTTCGGCTATCCGCTCCTTCATCTTCTGTTTGTCGGTCCATCCGGTAGCCTTGAGCACGAAGCGCAGGTTCTTCTCCACATTGCGGTCGTGGAGAAGCTGGAAGTCTTGAAAGATGATGCCCATCTCACGGCGCAGGGCCGGGATGTCCTTACGGCGCAGGGTGAGCAGATTGCGTTCCAGCACCTCGGCTTTCTCGGCCTCATCGGGCCTGAGATCCAGTTCACAGTAGAAAGTCTTGAGCAGTGAAGTCTTGCCCGAGCCCACTTTGCCTATGAGGTAGATAAATTCGCCCTTGTCGGCATGGAAACAAGCTTCCTTGAGGATGAGCTTGTTGCCCTGGTATATGTTTACCTTGTTGTAGTCAATAAGCATAACTCTATAGCTGATAGTATGATGTTTAAAAGAACTTTGCGTCCAACGGGCTTAGCCTAATGCTTCTTCCAGCCCGGCTGATGGCGCTGCCGGAGCTCCTCGGCCACATCCTCAATGCGGAGCCCCTTTGAGGCCAGAAGCACCTCCAGATGATAGAGCAGATCGGCCGACTCATAGATGAGTCGCTCGTTGTTGCCGCTCACGGCCTCGATGACAGCTTCGAGGGCTTCCTCGCCCACTTTCTGTGCCATGCGGTTTGTGCCGTCGCGGAAGAGACTGGTGGTGTAGGAACCCTCAGGCATCTCCTCATGGCGCCGGCAGACCACATCCTGCAGACTGCTCAGGAAGCTCAGCGCGTTGGGCTCGTTCTTGGTGCCGAAGCAGGTATCGGTTCCTTTATGGCACACCGGCCCATGCGGCAGAGCCTCGATGAGCAGCGTGTCGTTGTCGCAATCGGGCGTGATGCTCACCACATCGAGGAAATGTCCGGATGTCTCGCCCTTGGTCCAGAGGCACTTGCGTGTGCGGCTCCAGAAGGTCACCCGTCCTGAGTCACGCGTTTTCTTGAGCGCTTCCTCATTCATGAAGCCCAGCATGAGCACATTCTTAGTTGTGGCATCCTGGATGATGGCCGGTATGAGACCACCCATCTTTTCGAAGTCTAATTCCATATCTTGCTGCGATTAATCGTTGATATCATGCGTTCTTTCCTCCTTGCTCATTCAGCGCCTCACATTGACGCCCGACTCATAGAGATATTGCTTGAGAGCGGGAATGGCTATTTGGCCGAAGTGGAACACACTTGCCGCCAGTGCGGCATCGGCCTTGCCCAAAGTGAAGGCATCAAGAAAATCTTTCATCGTGCCCGCTCCACCACTGGCAATGACGGGAATGGGCAGTTCGTCGCTCAGACGGGCCAAAGCCTCATTGGCATAACCACGCTGTGTGCCGTCATGATCCATACTGGTGAAGAGTATCTCGCCGGTTCCACGGTCGGCAGCCTCACGGGCCCATTCAAAGAGGTCGTGCTCTGTGGGCACCCTTCCGCCGTTGACATAACAGCGCCACTCTCCTGGGGCCACCTCGCGCGCGTCAATGGCACACACCACAACCTGCGAACCGAACCGACGGGCTATCTGGCTGATAAGCTCCGGACGGCGCAAGGCGGCTGAGTTGACGCTCACCTTGTCGGCTCCCGCAGTGAGCAACCGCTCCACATCGGCCAGTTCAGAGATGCCGCCGCCCACGGTGAAAGGGATGCTGAGCTCTTCGGCCACACGACTTACGACCTGGGTGAAGGTCTTGCGGCCTTCATGGGTTGCTGTGATGTCGAGGAAGACGAGTTCATCGGCTCCTGCCTCACTGTAAGCCTTACCGAGAGCCACGGGGTCACCGGCCTCACGGAGATGCTTGAAATGAGTGCCTTTCACCGTCTGGCCGTCCTTCACATCGAGACAGGGGATGATGCGCTTGGCCAGCGATGACGAGCACTGTTGCCCACTGAGCAGCAATCCTGGCACACTGATAGAACCTTCATAGATGGCCTTACCCACCACAACGGCGGGCACACGAGCCTTAGTCAGCCTCGCTATATCGGCCATACTGCTCACTCCACCACTGGCAATGAGCTCCATATCGGGGAATTGGTCGAGAATCTGCCGGTAGAGGTCGGTATCGGGTCCCTGCATCATGCCGTCGCGCTGGATATTGGTGCACAGCACCTTGGTGATGCCCAAAGCACGATAGGTCTGGAGGAAAGCGGACAAACTCAAGCCGGAGTCTTCCTTCCACCCCTTGATGGCAATGCAACCGTCCTTGACGTCGGCACCCAGGATGAATCGCCCCGCACCATAACGGGCTATCCATCTGCGGAAGAGCTCGGGCTCGGTGACAGCAGTGCTGCCCACAGTCACCCACCGGGCGCCACACTCAAAGGCGGTCTGCAAATCGTCGTCGGTACGGATGCCACCGCCAAAGTCGACCTCTATGCCTTCAATGCCGCAAATAGCCTTCAGTGCTTCCGTGTTGACCACGTGCCCCAAGCGTGCACCATCGAGATCGACCACATGCACGCGCCGATAGCCTGCGCTCACAAAGCATTGCGCCACTTGGCGGGGGCAGGAGGAGTAGACGACTTTCTGATTGTAATCACCCTTGGACAGGCGTACGCACTGGCCGTCAATGAGGTCTATGGCAGGGATGAGTTGCGTCATAATGCTAAGAAATTTCTAAGGATTTGCTCCCCCACGACTCCACTCTTCTCGGGATGGAACTGGGTGGCAAAGAAGTTATCGCGACAGATAGCTGCACTGTAAGGCTGCACATAGTCGGCTGTGGCTATAGTGAACGGTGAGGCCGGCACATAAAAACTATGGACGAAATAGGTAAAACTTTCCTCGTCAATACCTTTAAAGAGCGGGCCTCTAAGCCCGTGGAGGCTATTCCATCCCATGGCAGGGACCTTGTCCTCATGGCGCACAGGCCGGAAACGCTTCACCTCCATCGGAAAGATGCCTAAGCACGGTGTGGATCCCTCCTCGCTGAACGAGCAGAGGAGTTGCATGCCGATGCAAATGCCCAGCACGGGTTGCGTAGCCTCGCGAAGTACAGTGTCAAGTCCCTTCTCACGGAGGCAGGCCATGGCACCGGATGCCTCGCCCTGACCGGGGAAGACGATATGACTCGCGGAACGGATTTCGGCCGCATCATCGGTGAGCACTGGCTCAGCTCCAAGACGCTTGAGTGCGCACATCACGGAAAAGATGTTCCCCGCATTATACTTGACAACAGCTACCTTCATCTTTATACCTTATTTATCCTTCCGGCAAATCCCTGCCTGCAATTCACTGCAAAGATAGTGCAAACGAAGGGAATGGCAAAGAAAAAGCTTGCTTTTTTCTTTGCCTTGCCTGAGTGCAGCCTATCTTCTTGCGAAGCAAAAAGACAAACGAAGGGAATGGCAAAGAAAAAGCTTGCTTTTTTCTTTGCCTTGCCTGAGTGCAGCCTATCTTCTTGCGAAGCCTCAATTCCGCGACCCTACTAATAGTCTTAGGTCATTGCGGTCAAAAGCGCCCAGAATGCGATTTCTCTTGTTCAAACTGGCTTTTTGCCATATTCTAACTGATATGAGCGTATAAAGCCCCCTTACCCCCCCCATTAGGGATATTAAATTGTTAACCCTCCAAAACGTTTGGCTCATCCGTAACTTGCATTGAATATGGTCCGGTAGTGCAGCCATCTGTCCTTCGTGTAGATGTTCAGAGTTCATTGTCTGGCGACACGGACCCATTTCGCCTGGACAACAATGAAGGCGAAGACAAAGCGCTTCAGGCGACTTTTCATGTCTACCCCGGGGGAAATTTTCGCTGACCTTGGCCAGTAAGTACTGGTAAAAATTCTTCAGCATGGCGGTAAAGAGAAAGGAAACCGTATTGTCCTCCATGGTTGAGAATGGAAGGTGGGCCCAACAGAAATCGTTGTTCTGTTCATCGAAGTTCTTTTCGCTTGAGCCTCGCTGATTGTACTTGTCTATGACCTGCTCTTCTGTACTGTCATGGTCGTTGGTCAATATGGCGCGGTACATGTATTC
>Ga0256406_1006683_pt1 | contig 11410 bp, 9 predicted proteins | sample RumenRJG_03DNA_FD_185986 | JGI IMG/M metagenome (GOLD analysis project Ga0256406, IMG submission 185986) | Bovine rumen microbial communities from Lethbridge, Alberta, Canada - RJG_03 | ecosystem: Host-associated > Mammals > Digestive system > Stomach > Rumen | place: Canada: Alberta | collected...
GACAACATCCTTTCCTTCCCAGATTTTCCGGATCTGTGAAAACCATTCCCCGCACTGGGATTTATCTGCTCTCGTAATATAACAGCGGGAAAACAAAGAGTTCGCGTACTCCCTGTCATGCCGACAAAGTCCTTCATAATACTCGTGATAGAAGAAAAAATGGTCTTCCCAGAACGATCTGGAGGCAGGCACAAAGGAATTCAACCCGTTAAAAATATCCTGCACGGATACTACCAGCCCCTCATGGGAATACCCGAGAATATCCGCCAGCCGTTTCTGCAGTTCCCAGTTGCTGTTCTGCAGCTGCAGATTTCTTCCTCGAATAAACGTAAGTTCCCCGTCTCCGAAACGGACCAGGCTATGATCAGTAGTCTGCAGCATCGAGATCGTCTGGCTGACCGAACAGACGTCAACGAGAGGTCCGTCCCTGCGGACGCGTTTCATATAATTTTCATAATACAGGTGTGCGATCACCTGCTTTCCGGCTTGCTTGATGTTCGTCATACCAGGTTCCTCATCTTGATTTTACCTGTTGCCTGTTTATTCGTATTTATCCTTTATGCTTGTTTCTCTTATGAAAATTGAAACATTTGTCAAAAATCCAGTCGACAAAGCTGCAGGAAATATATACTACAGCTGTTTCGGCCAGCATAAGCGGTAACAAACAAGGTTCATTTATCCTGTCAGGATTGTTAAACAAGTCAATCCAAATAAAATTTTTCAGGAATTCGTTGTTATGCAGCAAATAGACTCCCAGAGAGGTCTTGGAAATTTCCGGAAGTATCCTTGCAGGCTTAATATTAGTTGTTAAAAAAAATGCAAAGAACAATATCGAAAGCACATACATTGTTATGCTTTGAACAGATCCTAATTGATTTTCAAGTGTCTGACTGATTTTAGAGGATATTATTTCCTTGTCTGACATATAATAAAGGCATATTCTTAAAATAACTATTGTAAAAAACATGCCGATCAGCAATTTCCTATGATGGAATATCAGCGGATGAATGCGAAAATATGCCCCGATCGAATACATCATCAGTCCGTATGGAATCATTGAAGTTCCGACTCCAATGTCAAATTGAAAAATGCCGGGAACAACGATCCACAAGATGAATTGCAACATCATCATCTGCTTATACTGATGTTCACTCAAGTTATTCAAACAAGCATTGATATAAGGATGAAACAAGTAAATCACAATATAAATAGTGATGAACCAATACTTTCCATCAATAGCTGAAAACACAGCCTCATAAATCTGGTGCAAACCTATATTCGGCCATTGAAATACGAATAGTAAAACCGTGCTGTATACGAATGACTTTGCAAAAATCCTTCCTGTTTTCCTTGCATGTGCCTCATATCTGCATGACATTGTATTAGAAAATATCCTGACAGCATAAAGAAAAGGCCATCTGCAAATCCCCCTACACTACAAAGCTGAACCATCAGTCTGTTGGAGGAAAAACCGTCAGAGAATACAAACTGACTCTTTGTTGCACAATGTGTCAGGACGACAAGAAATATGGCAATGATCCTTAATAAATCCAAGCTGTAATTGCGTTGTGTAGAAGCTCCCATATCGGTCCTCGGCGAATGTCATCTGTTTGCCGTATGCACATCAATAATGATATGCTCATTATCCGAAAAAATTGTTTGGTACACATTATCTTTCACGGCTGGCATTTCCGCCCACTTTACATTGTGCGTAACCTCAATACAATCCGGAAGGTCGTAATAGTTGAAAAGGTATCTGTCTTGCCAACTTCCATTTTCTCCAAGCGTCGCATCACGTAACAGCCTTGTTAAGATATTCCCACGTTTTTGCATATTCCGCAGTACAGGTGAGAATCCTGCATTTCCAATAAACATGACCTGAACTTCTTTGTTGTTCTGCTCTGCACTTTTTATTGCATTAAGATCCTTGAGATCGTCAATCACCACTTGCATACGAAACTCATTGTACCTTTTCTGTTCTGCCATCGCATTGCCGTATGTGAATGAGAAGGTGAACCAGCACCAAAATAGCAATATCGGCAACAATTTTAGTATCATGATCTTATTCTCGCTTGCTGCTACTATTGCAATAGCTGCTATAAATATACCTACCCCCAGCATGCATCTGGTGTCATCAGCAAAACGGACCAGCATAGGATTTACTCCGAACATGACAAGTGAACAAAAAGTCATGATAATCACAGCAAACAATAATGCCTTCCAGACAGGATAACCGTTTTCTGAAGCGTACCGTGTTTCTCTCCATAAAAAAGCCAGGGCGATAAGGAAAATCAAAATCAGCCATCCCTTCCGAAAATCGCCTGAGATAAGCTTCAAATATTGTCTGTAATTTTCTCTAACACCATTGACAAACTGATTTGAATGAAAAATTGCTGTGTCTCCGGATTTCAGCAGGAATGCCTTGTATATCACCATTCCAAGAATATACCCCAAAACCGATGTGGCCATCTCTTTTAAAATGATCTTTCTATCTTCGCCCTTGATCAATTCCTGTAACAGCGTAAGAGCAACAATCATCGGGAAAATTCCTGCAGCTGGTTGATATGTCGTGCTCATGATTAATGTACATGCAATGACCAGCAACATATACTTCCAAATACACTTTTTTCTGTACAATATAGGGAAAATACTGATCCATATGGCAAGTGCCATATAAACCGAATCATATTTGTAAGATATGCATCCGAGAAAATATGGACATACTCCACAAAGCAGAGAAGCGATTCCTGTAGATATCGTCGCTCTTGTTCTTCCGGAGAGCAGACGAATCAGCATAGAAGAAACTGAGGCCATAAGAAGACAGGATAACAGTTGCGGAAGTGGAGAAATATCTGACAGGTACCAGTCTGCATGTATAAAATTCGAAACGATCATCGTTGACCAGCGGCTCCAGTCATTCCATCCATGGTATCCGCTGAATTTTCTCCCTATGTCGTCAGCATAATTATAATCTGCACGAATAATAGAAATGAATGCGATAAAATATGTAGTACATAGTAGCACATATTCTTTCAGTTCTTCTTTTTGAAGGTCTGTGCTTCTTCTTATCCTGCACATAATGCTATCAATCATTTTACTCACCAATTAGCTCCAATCTTACACCCTCATTTCTGACGTTCACCCGGTAAAAGGTGCCGTTTTTAATGTCTCTCTCCTCAAACAAATTACCGTACGTATTTACAAAAGATGCGTTTACCGTATCCAGATACACATAACCGTACCCTTCCGTAGCAAGCTTGTTACTCAAGTTATCGGATAATTCTTTTCTTAAGGAAGCATCCATGCCGGTTGTTTCAGGGGTCTCGTCATTGAGATTCGATGTTGCCGGAAACACGGAATAATAAAATTGCCTACGGCGATCACCGTCTGCGTCATCCATGCTCAGATATAGTACCTTGTCTCCGGGCTGCAGTTTAACATCGGAATGCTCGACCCCCCAGAAGTTAATCTCTGTCCGATGAGCTGTAAATGTATCAACAACTGCCCCCTGCTTTATGGAAAGCATAATAACCGCTGTCACGATCAACCAGATCATCCGGTCTCTCTTTTCTTCTTTTCTTTCGTCCAGCATGATGAAAAATACTGTTCCGAACAAAACGAAGGTAGCCGGCCAGATATAACGTTCAAAGGAAAGCAACTGCAATACCTCATCTGGATTGAACATGGTTAGATATGCCAACAACATTGCACAATAATATAATGCCGCGGCTATCAGAGTTCCTGCCATCAGATCCGTATCAAACATTTCTTCAATATCATAGTCGCTGCGAATTTTAACGCGGTAAAGAAGGTAGAATATAATGAGAACAAGAAAACCCAAAGTCGATATTGGCAATAAATGTCCGATTCCTCCACTCTTCTCCGGATCGTTCATAGCCCTTACAAATGCCCAGACCGTCTCCCTGACCAATTCTGGATCAGAAAGTCCTTCCATTATCTTGCCAAACAGGCCGGATGTATGATTAACGGTATCACCAATCACTGGAGCAGGCGCTGTCATACCAGCAGCAAATACCTTTCCAACAGCAGCTGTGTTGAGTTCTCTCCAGGATGCTCCTTCACTCTGCAAATTTCTCGCAGCCGTGAACTGCGCAGGCATTGCCAAATACCCGTACCAAGTTCCTGCCGCAGCAATCACCGCACATATCGCCTTCAGGAGCAGTGCGATCAACATCGAATATGTTTTGTTAGAACGTTTCCGTGTTATACACTCTTCGATGAAAATGCCGGCAATGATACATCCAGATAAAACAATGCCGAATTCCTTAACCAAGGCCAGAATAAACAGACCGGCACAAAAGTTTGCTGCATAGAAAGTATCTCTTTCTTTATGATACCGATAAAAGTTCCATACACAGAAAAAGCCGGCACAGCCCAGCAGAAAATCCACATATAAAGTAGAGAACGCATTGTAGATCGGAGAGATGTATACACAGCATGGAATAATGATAAATAACGCAGTTTCTTTTGCCCATTTTCTTTGACCGCGATCCAGAATTACAAATACAGGCAGAATAAGACTTACAATAAAAATGATCTGCCCCAGCATGGAAACGCCTTCGGAATACGTCACCCACAGCTTCGTGCAGAAATAACACCATAGAGTTGCTGCAGGCTGATAAGTACCAAATATATCGGTGGACAAGCCTATGTTTGAGAAATCGTCATACGCGTAGTAATTTTTAATTGCAAGTGCCCAATGACCGAATTCATCTGATTTCCAGATATGAAATCCGTGACAGGCGATAAGAGCCAGCATAAAATATAGTAAAAACGCGGCAAAACCGGGTGTCATAATATACTCCCTGCAATCTGCTTTACCGTGAATTGTTTCAACAATGATATAGATGACTGTTGCCACGGAAAGCACAGCGCAGATCATAAGTCCGGGAAGAAATGTCGTTACAATCCCTGAAAAATATAGAACCGTTATAATCAGAAAAATGGAAGGCGCAAAACACTCCTCCATCCTTTTATGCGATCGAATTGCCATGGCTCCGGCAATAGGAATAATCAGTAAAACTCCCATCTCCGTGTTGTCATCCTCTCTATTTTGACGTTTTTCCCTGTCCTTACTTCTTTTGGGCCTTCTCCTCGGACACACGTTTCCTCCGGTCATCTTCCGTCTCAAGATGCAGGAACCTCTCATCCCGTATCGCCACTTCCTGTGCGAGTCCAGCAACTTTTGATTCAAGAGCAGAAATTCTGAGAGCGCTGTAAAAGCAAATCATGAGGAGAAAGAAAATAACAACAAGAAACACCAGATTGACAGGGGAAATAATGCCAAGTACCCGACAGAGCCAATATATTATATGTGGAAAAAAACTGATGATCAGGAATACAACGGACATCATCAGCCAAATAAATCCATCCAGAAGACGCAGCTTCGCCTTTCGGATTTTCGATGTTATCAATGCTAGTGTTACAATAGATGCTGCAATCAGCAGCACTCGCAAGGATGTAGGCATATATCTTTCCCCCGATTGGCTTTTAATTGTATTGTTTTCGACATCGCTTACGTATATCAATCACTGATGCCACTTTCCCACAATGCTTACCAGTATCACCAGCTCATGGCGCTTTCCATGCTGCCAACTTACATCAAGCAGAAATTCCTATAGTATTACAGATTCTCCTTTTCCCGGAACCACTGCATGAACAAGATGGATGAGCAAACACGAACCATGTACTTGAAGATCGAAGAGAAGTTGAAATAGCTGTGCCCCGCCATCCTTTTCCGCATATTAACCTGAATTTCTTCCACCTTCGCGCCGCATCGGATCAGATATGCAATGGTGTCAGGCTCTGGATCGAAATTCATATATTTTGCATAAAATCCCAGCAGTCGCCTGCTATACAAGCGCATTCCGGAAGTAGAATCCAGAATCCTTTTGTGTGTCGTCAGCGCGATAAAAGCGCTGATGATTGAATTTCCGGCAGCCCTCATGTTGAATTTTTTCTTGTCTTCGACAAATCGGGAACCGATCACAATGTCCGCTCCGGTCCGCTCCATCCGTTCAATCATGGCTCTTATATAAGCCGGGTCGTGCTGCCCATCTGCATCGAACTGCAGCGCAGCATCGTATCCATTCCGATAGGCAAATTTCATGCCCGTTTGAAATGCACCAGACAGTCCCAGATTGATAGGAAGACTAATCAGATTGAATCCATTTTCTTTACAGATTCTGGATGTACGGTCCAGCGATCCGTCATTGACAACAACATAGTCAAAGTGAGGATATTGCTCCCGCAGTTCATTGACAACTACAGCGATATTATCCTCCTCATTATATGCCGGTATCACGATCAGAACCTTTTGAATCGACACTGCTCTCTATCCCCTCTGCCTACTCTGATTGCTATCCTCTGCCTTCGAATATACACGCTCAATCAAGGAAGCCATCCAGACTGGCCAAAATTTACACAACATATCAAAGTCCTCACTGGACCTTCCCCTGCTTTCGATCAGCGCAGATGTTGTAGACTCCGCATGAATCCGGTGCCCGACGAGTGGCCGTGGGATATAAATAAAGCTCCCTGGATCTTTAGATATTCTTTCCCACGCCTGCCAGTCAATGTTGCTTCCCATTCCCTCTTTGAACAGCGGAAGAGGAAGGTTATCCCTGACATAAGTAACCGCCGGGCAGCAAATTGCGTTTCCGAATCGAAGGACATGGCGCCTGTTATGAATTGTTCTGCGCTTGCCTGTAGAGCAGAGCGGCTTCAGCAGTCTCCGCTTTACCTGCAAATTTTTATTCTTATAAACCCGATGACCGCCGCGAACTTCATAATAATCTGTGAACAGGATCTGAGGGCGTTCCCCGCCTTGCCTTGCCTCCTCGAACGCATCCAATATTGCTTCCGCATAAGACGGATCGTAGATATCATCCTGATGAGCCAGGGTTACAAGGTTCGTCGCCGCGCAGGAAAGCGCCGCGTTCCAGTCATTGGCAATACCGTGCAGCTCATGCGTAATGACAGGAATGCCGAAGTGCTCTGCTGTCTCATCAATGAACCTGTTGCCGGTTGAGGTTGAAATGACCAGCCGGACCGGCACGGTCTGCCGCCGGAGCGATTCTATGCATTGCGGCAGGTATGGACTTTCTTTGTATGCCAGTATGACGAAGGTTAGTGCATTTTGTAATTGCATATCCGTTTCTGTTTACCGCTGTCCATAGTGAATACCATGAATCTTTCCTGTCTCAAATAACATCAACAAAGTTGTAAGAAAAAGACCAAAGCCAGTAATAACCGCACCTCTTTTTAAACGAGGAACATGATACTTCATGACAATATTGTTTGATCTCTCGTTGAGCTTAATAAGATCGAGGCAGCTGTCCAAAGTATCGGAGCTGATTTCCTGCCCATTATTGATGGTCTCCCATCCATAGTCTTTAGGGATAGACAGAAACAGGACATCGCCCTCTTGTGCCTGATCGATTGTTATTTCGCCTACTCCGTTTCAAATATTTGTATACTCCGGGACACTGCTCTTCAGTTCCTTCGTTACTTCATCCAGAAGGGATAGATCTAAAGCATAAAACTGAACTTTATCATACTTTATGTCATACGCCTGCGCTGTCGATAACGAGATTTCCGCCGTAGTATCACTATAAGGTATATAAAAAACAGATGGAGACCCCCACTGCGCATACATGTTTTGTTTTATAAACTCTTCTAAGTTTTCTTCTTGGTAATCTGATACCACCGGATCCCGATAAAATCTGTGACTAGCTTCCGAAAATGAGGGAACAGTATTGTTATCATGTTCAGGAGATGATACAACCGCATCTTATTCTCCTGCCCGTAGATCATCTGCATCGATTCCCATTCGCTCATATGGCGATATTGATCATAATATGCCCGATAGTAATTTCTGTTTCCATGTATCCATGGACGTTCTTCACCCTGAAAATGAATGATAACCGGTTTTTTCAATCTATCTGCAAATATTTCCGCGGGTTCGTAATGAAAGGCTTTTTGTGTTCTTTTAAGATACCACTTCGGGAAATACGGCAGATTTGTACACGTATTATACCACTGTGGCAATGTCAGAACGTCCTTTCTGCAGCAATGATTGATGATATCCTGATCATTATAGAGCAGGTCTCCTTGTTTCGCACGATAATAGGCTAAAAAGCTTTGGTCCAGATTTAAGGCTCTCCATCTGGAAAGGTTGACCAGTATTACACCGGCATTGAAATATGTGTCTGTTTTATCAAGGCCAATATTTCTCTTTTTATCATCCGGCATATACAGCTCGGGACACATGGCAACCGAATACTCTGTGAAATCTGATCCGCCTATTTTATCCTCAAAAAGCGCCCTCAAGGAGCCGGTGACAATAATGTCGCAATCAAGATAAAGGACCCGTTCTACATTTTCAGGAAGATAACTAGTTAAAAAGAGTCTGGACAGGACGATTGGATTGTATGCCGATGTATTTACGTCAAAACCGATCCTATCCTGAAAGTTCTCTATGTCAATCAGCAGCAATGCGACGCCATACCTGTCGCACAATGCCTTTAACTTATTACAATTCTGATCGGATATCCTGTAAGCCAAGATATACACAGAAATATCGCTTACATCCTGATTGTTCTCCAAAAGAGATGTAAGCGATATCCCGCAATATCCGGCATAACGATCATCTGTTGCGTAAACAATATTCATGCCCATATCTATAAATAAAATGAAGTGACTCTGGCAATGCGATAAATCAGTTTCATTCCGGCGGAAAGCTTTCTCTCCGGTTCCAGAATAAACAAATGCTTCACTCTCCAGCCATTCTTTCGAATGTAAACATTGAGCAGGCGTTCCGCAAGCAGACCGTACATTCTCTTCTCCAGTGATGAATAACCAGTAAAGTCAGCATACTTTTCCATTTCCGATAGAATTGGAAACAGCCAGCTGCAATATTCATCATACCGTTCTCTACTGCAAACCATCATGTTCTTATAAGTGGTTGTATGGCCGGACATATAACTGTCAAAATGCGAAAGATATGATGGGCATTGCCCGGCTATAATTTTTCGAACGATATCCAGATCTCTTTCTCTTCCACAGTTATGAATATATTCTTCACGAACACTTTCTGACAGGTGCGCAGTCTGCGGAAGAATCACATCATAATTCTTCAGAATCCGAAGAGCATCTTTTTCTGTCAGGATACGCCTGTCATCCCAATATCCCGAGAAATATCTTCGATAGTGACAAATACCGATATATGGATCATGAGAGTTTTTCCAGATCCAATATAATGCCGTTAATTCACAGTAACTTGGATTCTTCCCGGATATTGAATCACCGGTGTCGTCATATAAATCACCGAAAATATGTCCATGCAGTGCCGCACCTGCAAGGATCGACACATATCCCTTTTCCTGCGGTTGTTCGAATTTCTTATGTGTGACAATATAGAACATTTCTGTCGATTTTCCTATTTAAAACAATGTTGAAACACACTTTTATTTATGGAACTTCATATATACTCGGTCCAGCCATGCTCTTCTTTTCGTAGAAACGGGAAAAATCTGATTGACAACCTCGGTTATCATTCCAGATGAACTATTATGCTTTGCATCATTCCTGCAAAGATTTGCAAGAACAGCCTCATAGTATGGCGTTTCTCTCAGTTCTTTCCAAAAATATCGTGCCAGATCATCTTCCGGTCGGTTCCACGGCTTAATACATCCGGCATAATGTATTATTGCAGGATTCTGATGCGCCTTCTCATATTGATTCTGTACGGACGCGCCCGCATAGGATATGACGTTTGAAAATCTCTTGAATTCCATGTCCGTAATTAGATTCCATGACATATCAAGGAACTTTACACGGCCTTCACAATACAGATTCAATACATCCTGATCATTATAACGATAGGGTGTTTCCGCATAGCCTAGCCACTCCTGCAGTGAATGACTCTTTCTCATCTCTTCTTCGTTGAAAAGAATCACACCTGCCTGAAAATAGTTTTCCGGATTCTTTAATTGTAATCTTGTCCGCACATACTTCTGCGTATTGGGATCTGCGCCACCAATCTGTCCGAGGAAATCCGGATCTAACGTGGCTGCCAGCAGATAACCGCTGACATCCGTCGAATAAAGTTCGGCTATGTCAGAATTCACAATCAGATCGCAGTCCAAATACAGCACCTTAGTACTGTGCGGCAATATCTCTTGAATCAGAAATCTATAGTATGTTTCTTCCGTAATATGCGAATTTGCGTGTAATCTGTATCCATCAAGAAGAGGTGTGGGATTATAAAAACGGAGCGAGATATTACCATATCCGGCAGTCATTTCCAGCAAAATATCTTGATTGACACGAGAAATATTTTTACTGATCAATACTAGATCATAATTATATTTCAGGGAATTGTGGTCAATTACAGACTGCAGGCATGCTGAAAAATACGGAGCATAGTTATCATCAGCTGCAAATACAACAGGAATATTGTTATGGTCAAATGCCGGACACAATGTTTCTGTCCAGTCCGTGTTCTGCAGATATACCGTTTGCAGTTCCTTAATCCTGATATTACGGTTCTCCTCCTGCTGATGAATAATGAAAATATTGAGGAGTCTTTCTGCCAAATGTCCGGGTGTTCTGAGTGCTTCTCTGCTATAGCCGGCCATATTTCTCTCTCTGCAGAATATATCCAATATTGTGAAAAGCCATGAGCAATATTGCCTGAACATGTCCTTCTTCATGACGAACATGTTGCAAAAACTTGAATAGTGTCCTTCACTATATGTTCTTGCTGCGTTTGTGCATTCCGGAAAATGTTGGTCTATGATATCAAGCATTAGCTGATAGTCTTCCGCATGAAGGTACTTGGCCCAAGCATATTGATCTTGCGGCGTTTTATAATTTCCCGGAAGTTTACGCAGATCCTGTCGTTTAGATACAAGCAGATCATATTCAGAAAGCAATGACTGAACATTATTACCGGATATTCCATATTTTTCAGCTGTCCCATCGAGCAGGTATGGCTCCAATATATCACCATAAGAATCTTCCGGAAATATATTTGGTGTCAAATTGAAATATCTTCGATAGTGACAAAAGCCATAATAGTCAGCATCTACATTCTTCCATGCCCAATACTGTGCTGTCAGCTCACAATACATCGGATTCTTCGATGATATATTGTCTCCCGTGTTGTCACGCAGAATTCCCTGCGAGAGAGCTTTTTCGTGAAATACAGCTCCCGTTTCAATCGGAGTGAAAACTTCGTCCTCGATTGCTCTGGATGGTTTATGACATGATATGAAGATTTTTATCGTTTTATTCAATGTCATCTTTTTGTAATCAAACTACAGTTCCTCTGCAAAATGCTTTTTACTCTTATTAAATACTATATATCCGACGATCATAACTAACA
>Ga0256406_1006684_pt1 | contig 11404 bp, 8 predicted proteins | sample RumenRJG_03DNA_FD_185986 | JGI IMG/M metagenome (GOLD analysis project Ga0256406, IMG submission 185986) | Bovine rumen microbial communities from Lethbridge, Alberta, Canada - RJG_03 | ecosystem: Host-associated > Mammals > Digestive system > Stomach > Rumen | place: Canada: Alberta | collected...
GGTTTATTTCCGCAACGAACCGGTCGGCTGTACGGGTACCATCATCTGGAAAATCTATCATGAAAATAATGTAGAGATTCCGAAGAATATCGCCGGACTTCTTTGCAGCGCTATTCTTTCGGATACTCTGATGTTCCGCTCGCCTACCTGCACAATGTTCGATAAGATGGCCGTGGAAGAACTGGCAGGCATTGCCGGAATCAACAGTGAGGAACACGCGAAGAAGATGTTCTCCGCGGGGTCGCAGCTGGCCAGCAAAACGCCGGAGGAAATTTACTATCAGGATTTCAAGAAATTCTCAGTCAATGACGTTGAGTTCGGAATCGGGCAGGTGAACTCGATGGATCAGAGTGAACTTGATGATATCGAGAGGAGAATGATCCCATACCTGGATAACGCGACACAGGAGCATGGAATGGATATCATGATTTTCATGATGACCAATATTCTGACAGAAACCACCAGAGCCCTGTGCTACGGACCGCTTGCGAAGGATGTCATGAACCTGGCGTATCCGGATGTGAAGACAGAGGGAAATATATTCATTCTGCCGCAGATTGTGTCCAGAAAGAAACAGCTGGTACCGGCGCTTATGCAGGCGATCAGCCGCAATAACAACGAGGTATGAGGACATAAAAACATGGGAAGACAGGTCTGGAAAGCCGGAAATATGCTGTATCCCGTTCCCGCAGTGATGGTCAGCTGCGCCCGGGAGGGTGAAAAACCGAATATTATTACGATCGCCTGGACCGGAACCGTGTGCTCGGATCCGCCTATGGTTTCCATCAGTGTGAGGCCGGAACGTTTTTCGCACGAGATCATCCGGGATACCGGAGAATTCATTATCAATCTGACAACACAAAAACTGCTTGCTTCGGCGGACTGGTGCGGGGTGAAATCCGGCAGAGATACGGATAAATTTGCGGCAAGACATCTGACCGCTGTCCCGGGAAACAAGGTTCACTGTCCGCTGATTGCGGAAAGCCCGGTAAACATAGAGTGCAGGGTTTCACAGATAATACCGCTCGGAAGCCATGATTTATTCCTGGCGAGGGTACTGGCGGTGGATGTGGATGAACAGTACATGGACGAAAACGGGAAATTCTGTCTGGACCTTTGCGACCTGACCGTATATTCCCACGGGGTATACCGGGCGCTCGGAAAAGAGCTCGGAACATTCGGGTTCAGCGTTCGGAAAAGAAGCAAAAGGGGATGAGCTTCCGGAACGTTATTGCGTTTGTATTTGCGTTCTGTGACTTTTTTGTTTACAAATTGTTGTTATGTTGTTATACTTGAGTAAAACTTTTTTAGGTGCCGGTTTATTTGACGGGGGTAGTGCGGCTTTCCGGCCGCGTTTTATCAGGACCGGCGCTTTCATCTGAAAGTATTTCGGGGAGTAAAATAAAATTCAGAGGTGTTATGATGGAACAGTACATCATAAAAGGTGGGAATCCGCTGGTGGGGGAGGTCGACATCAACGGAGCTAAAAATGCTGCACTGGGTATTCTGGCTGCCGCTATTATGACGGACAGTACCGTGCTCATTGAGAATCTGCCGGACGTGAATGATATCAATGTTATGCTGGAGGCTATGTCTCAGATCGGTGTGAAGGTGGAGCGGGTTACAAGCCACGCAGCGCTGATCAGCAGCAAGGGCATCAATGGTGTCAGTGTTGATTATGAGTATATCAAGAAGATACGCGCTTCCTACTATCTTCTGGGGGCTCTTCTCGGAAAATATAAGGAAGCGGAGGTTCCGCTTCCGGGAGGCTGCAACATCGGAAGCCGTCCGATTGATCTTCATCTGAAAGGCTTCCGCGCGCTGGGGGCGGAGGTCAGCATCCGCAATGGCAGTATCTGCGCGAAGGCGGAGCATCTGCATGGCGCACACATTTTCCTGGATACTGTTTCTGTTGGCGCAACCATCAACATTATGATGGCAGCCTGCATGGCGGAGGGCAGAACCATCATCGAAAACGCGGCACGTGAGCCGCATGTGGTTGATGTGGCTAACTTCCTGAGCAGCATGGGAGCGAATATCCGCGGCGCAGGTACCGATGTCATCCGCATCCGCGGAGTGGAAAGACTGCACAGCACCGAGTATTCAATCATCCCGGACCAGATCGAGGCCGGCACCTATATGTTTGCGGCAGCCGCCACGCACGGGGATGTTCTGGTAAAAAATCTTATCCCGAAGCATATGGAAGCCATCAGCGCAAAGCTGATTGAAATGGGATGTCAGGTCGATACGTTCGATAACGCGATCCGCATTTCCTGCAAGGGCCGCCTGAACGGGACCAACGTAAAGACACTTCCGTATCCGGGGTATCCTACCGATATGCAGCCGCAGATCAGTGTAGCGCTGAGCATGGCACAGGGAACCTCCATTGTTACGGAGAGTATTTTTGAGAATCGCTTCAAGTACATGGATGAGCTGGCGCGCATGGGAGCCATGGTCAAGGTGGAAGGCAACACGGCCATCATCACCGGCGTTGACGCGCTGACCGGAGCGCGGATCAGTGCACCGGACCTTCGGGCCGGAGCGGCACTTGTACTGGCCGGGCTGGCCGCAGAAGGGATCACCGTCATTGATGATATTTCCTATATTCAGAGAGGATATGAGAACTTTGACGGAAAGCTTCGCGAACTGGGCGCTCAGATCGAGCGGATCTGTACGGAAAAGGAAGCGCAGAAATTCAGACTGAAAGTAAGCTGATTATTCACATGACGGACGGCATGGTCGCAGGACCATGCCGTTTTTAAGATTGTCTTTGTTGACCGGAGCAGATTAACAATGATAAAATAAAATCTGTTTAATTGCCGCGCGAGGGCGGCACAAATTTTCAGCGATAAACAGGAGCATAAAGCAATGGAATACGAATTTACAACCGTAAGGGACATTTATCGTGACCGTAAAAAGTACATCGGATCGCCGATTACCGTTGGAGGCTGGATCCGCAGCATCCGCAGCTCATCCAAATCCTTTGGTTTCATGGTTATCAGTGATGGTTCATACTTCGAAACTCTTCAGATTGTTTTTGATAAGGATAAGATCGATAATTTTGACGAAGTCAGCAGACTGAACGGCGGCTCCTCCGTGATTGTCACCGGAGAACTGGTTGAAACTCCGCAGGCAAAGCAGCCGTTTGAGATTCACGCATCCAAAGTTGAGGTTGCAGGTGAATCCACGCCGGATTATCCGATGCAGAAAAAACGCCACACGATGGAATTTCTGCGCACCATGCCGCATCTTCGTCCGCGCACCAACACGTTCCAGGCTGTGTTCCGCGTACGTTCACTGGCTGCGTATGCTATTCATCAATTCTTCCAGGAGCGTGACTTCGTGTATGTACACACGCCGCTGATTACCACTTCCGATGCGGAAGGCGCCGGCGAGATGTTCACCGTAACAACCCTGGATCTTGCCGATGTCCCGAAAACGCAGGAAGGCAGGGTTGACTATACACAGGATTTCTTCAAGCAGGCAACCAAGCTGACGGTTTCCGGACAAATTGATGTGGAGCCGTTTGCGCAGGCATTCCGCAGTGTGTATACCTTCGGACCGACGTTCCGCGCCGAGAACTCCAACACAACCCGCCACGCGGCGGAATTCTGGATGATTGAGCCGGAAATTTCCTTTGCGGATCTGACGGACGACATGAACCTGGCAGAAGCCATGCTGAAATATGTGATCCGCTACTGCATGGAGAAGGCACCGGCGGAGATGAATTTCTTCAATACTTATGTGGACAAGGGGCTGCTCGACCGTCTGAACAACGTTGTGAACAATGAATTTGGCCGCATTACCTATACAGATGCAGTGAAGATCCTCGAGGAGCATAATGAGGAATTCGAGTATAAGGCATACTGGGGATGCGATCTGCAGACAGAACACGAGCGCTACCTGACGGAGAAAATCTTCGGAAAGCCGGTATTTGTAACGGATTATCCCAAGGAAATCAAGGCATTTTACATGAAACTGAACCCGGACGGCAAAACGGTAGCGGCTGCAGACTGCCTGGTACCGGGGATCGGCGAAATAATCGGCGGCAGCCAGAGGGAAGAAAACTATGAGGTTCTTCTGAACCGAATGAAAGAGCTGAAGATGGATCTTTCTCAGTATCAGAACTATCTTGACATCCGTAAATACGGGACAACCGTCCATTCCGGCTTCGGCCTCGGTTTTGAACGGCTGATCATGTACATCACGGGAATGGGCAATATCCGCGACGTGCTTCCGTATCCGAGAACCGTCGGAACCTGCCAGTAAAGTTTTCCCTGTGAAAGGGCTCCAGGTTTCGGGAAAGGAGTAGCTGTTGGGCTCCAGATATAATGATAAAAAGAGAGAGGACGTACGCCGGCATGATTCCGGTATGGATTCGTATCCGCAATACCCGGGCGACCGCAGGCCGAAAAAGAAAAAGAACAGAGGGTCGGTGATCAGCACCATTCTCCTGGCGGCAGCCATCTGTGTGTTTGCTTTTTCTGCCTATAAACTGATCGGATATTACCGCGAGTATAAAAAGGGGCAGGATGAGTATTCATCGCTGGAAGATACCTATACCGTGAAAAATCCAACGGCGCCCGTGGAAGCGGCATCGGAAGCATCTTCGGAGGATGGAGGATACATTCTTACCAATGTGGAACAGCTGGAGGATCCGGATACGGTTGAGGAGGTAAAAGCAGGAGCAAAAACCCGGCAGATAACGGAGGGACCGAACGGAAATTCCGGCGCAGGATTTTCCGGCGGCGAAACGAATGCCGCCGGAGCAGACAGCACTTCCGGTACGGCAGCAGGCACGGATCCGGCAGGATCAGGTGCTGTGGAAACGGTTCCCATGCTGGTTAATCCGATTGATTTCGACGAACTGACCAAGGTAAACACCGAGGTTATGGGATGGCTGAGAATCGGCGCACTGGACATTTCCTATCCGGTGGCACAGGCGGCAGATAATGAATACTATCTGCACCGTACTTTCCGCCGCGAGGAAGTTTTCTCCGGCTGCATTTTCCTGAACTGCGATAACACAAAATATCTGACGGACCAGAATTCGATCGTTTACGGGCACAACATGAAGGACGGATCCATGTTCGGCAGACTGAAAGAGCTGGATCAGGAGCATTACAATGAGAATCCGTATTTCTGGATTTTCACTCCGAACCTGATTTATCAGTACCGGATCTTTTCAACCTCAACGGTTTCCAGGGCCGGAGACCCGTACAGAACAAGGTTCAGCAGGGATGATTTTCAGGCGTTCATTAATAACAGTCAGGAACAGTCCGGGATTGACAGCCACGGTGTGACGGTCACGACGGACGACCGCATTGTGACACTTTCAACCTGCACCGGCAATGATGAAACCCGTTTTATTGTACAGGGCAGACTGGAGCAGATCTATGCTTCGGTAAAGAGTGCGGATGCAAATTTTTCGTGACAATGTAAGAAGCATGTGCGGTGAACGGCCGCCGCGGACTGACCGCGGCGGCCGTATGTTATACAGGAAAAGAAGGAGGGAAGGCAGATGGAGGATAAGGTAAAGCAGCTGCACGATATACTGGCCGGGAGCAGCAATATCGTATTTTTCGGCGGAGCCGGTGTTTCAACAGAAAGCGGAATTCCGGATTTCAGAAGTCAGGACGGGTTATATCATATGAAATATAAATATCCGCCGGAAACGATTATTTCTCATTCGTTTTTTGTGCACAAGCCGGAGGAATTTTATCGCTTCTATAAAGATAAGATGCTGGCGCCGGAGGCTCAGCCCAACAAAGCGCATCTGGCACTGGCGCGGCTGGAACAGATGGGGAAGCTGAAAGCCGTAATTACACAGAATATTGACGGGCTTCATCAGAAAGCCGGCAGTAAAAAAGTGCTGGAACTGCATGGGTCCGTGCTGCGCAATCACTGTGTAAAATGCAATGCGCCGTACAGCATGGAATATGTTAAAAATTCCGAAGGCGTTCCACGGTGTGAAAAGTGCGGAGGAATTGTCAAACCGGATGTCGTTCTCTATGAGGAAAGTCTGGATACGGAGGTCCTGGAAGAATCGGTCAGCTATATCTCCAATGCGGATGTTCTGATTATCGGAGGGACATCGCTGGTTGTCTATCCGGCGGCCGGCCTGATTGATTATTTCCATGGCCGCAAGCTGGTTGTCATCAACAAATCGGCAACGCCGCGGGATCAGGCGGCCGACCTTCTGATTGAGGACAGCATCGGCAAGGTACTGGATGAAGCCATTCAGGGACTTTCGGAGGAGAGCTGAAACCGGGAAGGATTAAAAATTTCAGCAAGCATCTTTCCATATTTTCCTTGAAATGGCATCTTACTTATGCTAGACTGAACATCTGTGATATATTTCCATTCCTTGCTCCTTCCGCCGCGGAGGGGGCCAGAGACCATAAGGAGGTGCAAAAGCATGAACAAGTATGAACTGGCAGTCGTTGTCAGCGCAAAACTCGAGGACGAAGAAAGAGCAGCAGTAATCGAAAAGGTAAAGGAATACATTACCCGCTTCGGAGGCACAGTTTCCGACGTCGATGACTGGGGCAAGAAAAAACTTGCGTATGAAATCCAGAAGATGAGCGAAGGCTACTATTACTTCATCCATTTCGAGTCTGATTCATCCGTTCCGGCACAGGTTGAGAACCGTGTCCGCATCATGGATCATGTAATCAGATATTTATGCGTTAGACAGGATGCATAAAAAAGAGAGGTAATTCTATGAACAAAGTCATCTTAATGGGCCGCCTGACAAGGGACCCGGATATACGTTCTTCTGCCGGAAATAATCCGCAGACTTTTGCAAGATATACACTGGCGGTTGACCGCCGTTTCTCCCGCAGAGACGGGGGTGACAACGGGCAGAGCGCCGATTTTATCAGCTGTGTGGCCTTCGGAAGAAGTGCCGAGTTCGCAGAGAAATATCTTCACAAGGGACTTAAGGTCGTTGTTACGGGACGTATCCAGACAGGCAGCTACACGAACAGAGATGGCCAGAAAGTATATACAACCGATGTAGTGGTTGAAGATCAGGAATTTGCAGAGAGCAAATCCGCCAGTGATATCAATGCAGGCTCTTATTCAGCCGGCAGCTACGCGGGCGGATATTCCGGAAACCCGTCGGGTATCCCGGCAGCAGCTCCTGCAGGATCCGCACCGGCATCTTCCGGCGGCGCTCCGGCGCCGGAGCAGGCATCGGCCGAGGATGGTTTTATGAACATTCCGGACAGCCTGGACGAGGATCTGCCGTTTAACTGATATAGTGGAGGATATTCAAAATGGCTTACAGCAAAGATAAATCGGAAGCTCCGAGACAGAGAAGAGTTATCCATAAGAGAAGAAAAGTATGTGTTTTCTGCGGACAGGAAGCAGGCCCGATCGATTACAAGGACACCGCAAAGCTGAAAAGATATGTATCCGAGAGAGGTAAAATTCTTCCGAGACGTATTACCGGTACCTGCGCGAAGCATCAAAGAGAGCTGACCTCAGCAATCAAGAGAGCACGTCATATCGCTCTTATGCCGTATATTGACGAGTAATAAGGCCCATGCTGCCGGCATGGCGGTATGAGATGGTATAAAATAATGAAAAGAAGCCCCCTTTTGAAATGTATAAACTGCATTTCGAAAGGGGACTTTTTATATAAAACTTAACTTTTCCTTCGTTGCAGTATACCCGCGGAATGGTTATACTGATAGGTAGCAGTACTCTGTCCGGATTTTCCGGCAGAAGGAGGAAAACAAAGAATGAAAAAGGGAATAAAAAGGTGGATGGCGGTATTTACGGCGTCTCTGACACTGCTGACACAATCGCCTGGTTTATATTATGCGGAAACGACCACAGGTGAAACAACGGCGGCAGAGACATCGGCTTCCATGGAAACCCCGGCGGCAGCTCCCGCGGAAACGGCGGCGGCAGCTCCCACGGAAACGGCAGCTCCTGCGGAAACGTCAGCATCGGAAACGGCGGCATCCCCCGAAACCCAGGCACCTGAGCAGACCCAGGCAGCAACCGGGACACAGGAAGAAACCGCAGTACAGGAGCCGGACACGGCTTCCGGCGGCAGTGATTCAATGATTACAGACGGCGAAACGACTGCCGCTTCGGAGTCATCCGAAACGCAGGCGGTTACCGAAAAGACCACGGAAACTGAAACGGCCGACACTTTTTCCTGCACCGGAGATGGATTTACGGCCAGGCTTTCCTTTATGGATGGCACTGTTTATCCGAAATCATCGGTTCTTAGCGTTCAGGAATTATCCCCGGAGGAACGAGATCCGGCGGAGAAAATGCTCCGGGCACAGACGGACAAAGGCCATAGAGAACTGGCCGGCTTCCGCGTTTATACGGTGACATTGAAAAATGCGGATACGGATATTGCGCTTTCGGACAATGCCGTTCTCAGCATGACCTTTACGGAGCCTCAGTCACTGGAGCTTCTAAAAAATAAAAATGCGCGCGCGGAGGTATTTTCCATAGGTAAGGAAGCACAGTATGCGGATCACCCGCCGATGGATGAAAATCTGTGTGTTTCCTCGTTTCAGATTTCCGCAGACAATCTGAAGACCTTTGCGCTTGCAGGCGTAACGGATCTTGTGAATGACGGAGAGACCGTATCCCGGCAGGATCTGCAGACCCATTTAAAGGATTTCAGACCTTATGCGGTGGTGACCAATACCTATGAGCAGGATTCTGCGGACACTCCGGCAGCAGAACCGGAGATGACCGCCGCCGGTTCGGGGACTTTCGAGACCGGTACCGCGGCCGGAAATGCCGGGGAGGTTTCCGAAGAGAATACGGATACGGAAGAGACAGACACATCCGAAGCCGAACCCAGAACCGGGAGCGCGGACACGGAGGAGAAGCCGGACGCGGCAAAGATTTCTTCCATGCTGACCGCTCTTTCCTCCTGGTCTTTGAAACTTGCGAATGCGCAAAGCTCAGATACGGTGACGGTTGTCAACCTGTTCGCAGATGAAAGCGGCCGGCTGGACACGGCTCCCCTTGAGGAAATAATGAGCAGCGACGGCACATCCATTGATGTGACAAATCAGGATGCGGTTATCAATATAGTGGCAGCCTCCGAAAATCAGGATCTGGTGCTTCCTTCCTGGAACGTGACGAATTCAAATGCCGCGTCATCGGATGAAAAACAGGTAAGAGCGGGAACGTCGGGGCGCGTGATTTACAATCTGACCGCCTTGGATGAAAACGGCAGCTATACGGCGTACACCGGCCATGCCACACTGAAAACGGCTGCGGCGGGAACGTATCTGGCACCGGCAGCATCCCTGTTTACTGTTCAAAAACAGCTGACAGGTGCTGTATACGCCGGCAGCGTACACTTTACCTCCGGTGCCTCGGTAACAGCGTCCCTATACGGCGCGTCACCAGCGGAAGAGACGGCAAAAGAACCCGATGCTGCGGCGCCGGCGAAGGCAAAAGCGGCACCGGCCATGGAAACGGAAAATGAAGATAATTCCGTCCAGCCGCGGATGATTACACTTCGCGTGGGTGCCGTTGATGAAGAATCTTTAGCCGGTCGTACCGTTTATTTAGGCGGCGCCGGTTTCTATCTCTATGCCAAAGGCGAGGACGGGACCATAACGGACATCGGAGCGGATCCGGCGTCCAAAGAGACGGAAAGCACAGCGCCGCCGGCAGTAAAAGCGCAGGCGGAAGCAGGGGAGAGCACGGGAATTGCCGTGCTTACGTTTGACGCGGCCAAAATTCCGCAGGGAGCGGCCCTGTATCTGGAGGAAACCCTTGTCCCGGATGGATATTATATTTCAGAACCTGAAGATACTTACCCGAAGGTGATTGCACTGACGGAAGATGGAACGGCGGCTGCGGGTGACCAGCCGGTTCAGATTAAAAACAGGGAGGCTTCGGTTTCCTTCCGAATCAGTACAACGGATGAGAACGGTGCGGCACTTAATGGCGCGGTTTATACGCTGGAGGATGGAACAGGGGAAGCCCTTCGTACGGATGAGGCGCGTGAGGAAGAGGTTACCTTTGCATCGACGGCCGGCGGAGATACCGCAGCTTCCTTTGCACCCGGCCGCTATACGGCTTTTGCCGGCATGGCAGCAGGCGAGAAGCGAACGCTCAGGGTGGCGGAAACCACCGTGCCGGCCGGATACATCAGTATCGGTGCGGCATTTGAGCAGAACACGGGAGCGCCGGTTCAGACGCTTACCATTATAAAAAACGCGAATGGCAGCTTCAGCATTAAAGAAGCGGATACGGAAGGATATACGCTGAAGTTTTTGCACCGAAAGGCGTCGGCGCTTACCCTCACACTTACGACAACGGATGATAATACAGATAAGCCGAAGGCTCTTGCCGGAGCGCAGTACACCGTAAAGACATCGGACGGACAGGTACTGAAAAAACGGGACGGCAGCGAGGCCTTATATGAATCTACTTCCATCGGACAGCCTCAGACGATTATCCTGGATGAGACAGCCAATCCGGAGCTTGCAGCATTGAAGAATGCCGGAACTTCCGCCCGGATTGTGATTTCCGAATTGAAACTGCCGTCCGGAAGCTACCGGTTCAAAAATTCTGCTGTATCCGATGGAACCGGGCAGACAGCCGGAGGCATGGACATCGCCCTGACGGTGACACGTACCTCTGAAGGACAGCTTGCCTTCGCCCTGCCCGGCGCGGACGGCAAGATATCCTATGCGGCCAGGCTGGATCTTACCTTTGTCCACAGCCTCCAGAGCGCTCTGACGACAGGCGATGGGATTCAGGTTGTTAAAAAAATACGATGGCTGAAGAACGGTAAACTTCAGCCGCTCTATGCCGTTCAGGATCTGGATTATTATTTTGCACTGTTCAGCGACAGCGCGAAGACACAGCGTGTCAGCGAGGTAAAGACGCTGACGGTAAAGCGCGGATATGACAGTGGAATGGTTCGTTACTCCGGCCTTACCGGGACAAAGTACTACGCTGCGGAAACGGACCGGTACGGCAATGTTCTGACCGAAAAAGCCGTGGATGAGCCGGGGGCACCGTTTGCGGTTTACTATAAAAAGAGCGAAAATGGCAAAAACTTCGCACACGGCAACGGGTTTGCAGTTTCCTTTGCCTCAAAAAGCAGACAGGAGACGGCAAAGGCCGAATTCGCCAACGTGTACGATGACAGCGCAGCAGCGCGGAATCCGGATTACTTCAGTCAGAAATCAACGGTCCGTTTCTATATCAGCAAAAGCATGCTGAAGAAAGACGGAAGCGCCAATGCAGGTACGGAAACCGTACACTTTCGCATGGAGGATGCTGCGACCGGCAGCAAAATCACATCCGGCTCCTACAAATTCCGGAATACAAGCCAGGCTTCCATTGCCGTGGATATCCGGATGAGCAAAATCGGGAAGGACGTGAAGGTAAAGGTCAC
>Ga0256406_1006686_pt1 | contig 11401 bp, 7 predicted proteins | sample RumenRJG_03DNA_FD_185986 | JGI IMG/M metagenome (GOLD analysis project Ga0256406, IMG submission 185986) | Bovine rumen microbial communities from Lethbridge, Alberta, Canada - RJG_03 | ecosystem: Host-associated > Mammals > Digestive system > Stomach > Rumen | place: Canada: Alberta | collected...
CTTCTGCGTTTCCGGAGCGATCGCACGTCTGCCGATATCCATGATGAGCCTGGGCATCGTGCTCGCGCTCAACCACCTGTACAACAACTGGACCATCGCCGGAACCATGAGCGCGGTGTACATCCTCGCCGTGTCGGCGGTCACCCCGTTCTACGCGCGACTGTTCGACCGGCTCGGCCAGCGCCGCGTCGGATTCCCCGTCCTGGGCTTGCAGGTGACCAGCATGCTGGTGTTCGCGTTCGCCGCCATGGCCCGCGTGCCGATCGCCGTACTGTTCGTTCTCGCCATTCTCATGGGATTGTGCCAGTTCTCGATCGGCGCGCTCGTACGTACACGATGGGCGTACGCGCTACGCGGCAATCCGGACGGCTCGTTGCTGAACACCGCGTATGCGTTGGAGGCCGCCGTCGACGAAGTCGTGTTCATCCTCGGTCCTATTCTCGCCGCGTTCCTTGCGACATCCGTAAGCCCCGTCTCCCAACTGTTTGTGCCGGCCATCGCCGCCGGAGCCGGGGGAGCGGTGTTCTTCTCGCTGCGTAACACCGCGCCGCCTGTCATCGAAGTGGTCGAAATCACACCCGCTTCAGCCGACGACGCCGACGTGCTGCGCGCCGCAAGCCGCGGTCCGGAAACCGAGGAAAGCTCGATTGCGCTTGACAGCGGAGGCTTACGAACCCCACGTCAACGCAACCGCAGCGTGCTCACCTATCCGGGCATTGCCCCGCTGCTGGCGGTGTTCGTCGTATTCAACGTCAGTTTCAACGCCTTCGACGTATCCATGACCGCCGACTACAAAACCCTCGGCAATGAACGGTTCCTGGGCTTGCAGCTCGCCATGTTCGCGCTTGGCTCATGCATCGGCGCTATCATTTTCGGCACCCGCAAGCTCAAAGGCTCGAACTGGTCGCATATGGTGGGGTTCCTGTTCCTGCTGACCTGCGGATACGTGCTGTTCCGCCTGAGCATGGACCATCTCATCCTGCTGGGCGTATTCGAAGTGCTCGCCGGATTATGCGTCTCACCGCTGTTCGCGACCGGTAATCTCATCGTCAAAGACATCGTCCCCGAAAGCTCCCTGACAGAAGGGCTCTCATGGGTGACGACTGCGGGAACCGTCGGCACGTCGCTCGGATCGACCATCGCCGGCGTGGTTGTCGACCATGCCGGACCGCACGCGGGGCTGATGATCCCGTGGATCGCCACCGCGTGCGCCATCCCGATCGCACTGCTCGGATGGTGGCTGTCACAGCGAAGCGCGCCAAACCGTCAAAGCGTCTCTTTACATTCGTAAGAGTAAGTATCCGTAAGGGGTATCGATGACATTCCGGCGGGTTTCACAGGCTTGCATGGCATCCGTGCCGCCGGAATACGTAAGGAGTAATCATGATCAAGGTTTCCGTTGTCGGCGCCAAAGGGCGCATGGGCTCTCACGTGGTCGAAGCGGTGAACACGGCGGAAGACACCAGCCTCGCGCTCGCGCTTGACGCCGGTGACGACCTCACCCAAATCACCCCGGACAACACCGATGTCGTCGTCGAATTCACCGTGCCGGCGGTGTCGCTGGAGAACGTGCTGACGCTTGTCGCACAAGGCGTTGACGTGGTGGTCGGCACGACCGGCTGGACCGACGAGAAGCTCGACCAGGTCCGTGCGGCACTCGCCAAGGCGCCGCGTGAAGACCAGAGCGTGTTCATCGCGCCAAATTTCGCGATTTCCGCGGTACTGGCGGACTATTTCGCGAAGGTCGCAGCGCCGTATTTCGAATCCGCCGAGGTCATCGAACTGCATCATCCGAACAAGGTGGATGCGCCTTCCGGCACGGCGATCCACACGGCGCACGCCATCGCCGAAGCCCGTCGGAACGCCGGCCTTGGTGAGGTTCCGGACAACACGCAGACCGATGGCGGTTCGCGCGGTCAGGTGGTTGACGGTATTCACGTGCACGCCGTGCGTCTGCGCGGCCTGAACGCCCATGAGGAAGTGTTGTTCGGCAACGCCGGAGAGCAACTGACCATTCGCGCCGACAGCTTCGACCGCATCTCCTTCATGCCCGGCGTTCTGCTCGCCGTACGCAAGATCGCCTCCCACACCTACCCAGGCCTGACCATCGGCCTCGACCACTTCCTCAATCTCTAACCCACCCCTATAACCTTCTGCCGACGCTGAGCGTTGTGTGAGCGTCGGCAGAAGGTTGTGCTTCCGCTTCTGCCGACACTGAGTGGCATGTGAGCGTCGGTAGGGGGGTGTATCGATGCTGAGCGCCCTGTGAGTGTCGGTAGAAGCAGATGGAGAGGAAAGAGATGTCGGGGAGCCTTGGGCGGGGCTGGGGATGCGCCGTGCCCTGCGTCCCACCCCAGAGGTACGGTTACTTGGTATGAGTGACACCACCATGCATCTTCTTGATCCGGCGCCGTTTGGGCGCATTTTGCCCGCTATGGTTACGCCGATGAAAGCCGACGGTTCCATTGATTATGAGGCGGCTCAGAAACTCGCCAAGCAGCTGGTCGCGGATGGTGCAGATGGTCTGGTAGTCAACGGCACGACCGGCGAATCGCCGGTCACCCACATGGAAGAGAAAGTCGATCTTGTCACCGCCGTCAAGGAAGCGGTTGACGTTCCGATTATCTCCGGTGCCGGTTCCAACGACACCGCGCACACCGTGCGCATGGTCGAGCAGACCCAGGAAGCGGGTTGCGACGCCGTGCTCGTGGTGGCGCCATACTATTCCCGCCCTTCACAAGAGGGTATTTTCCGTCACTATCAGGCGGTCAACGAGTCGGCGGACAAGCCGATCATCATCTATGACGTTCCGGGACGTACCGGCGTGCATATCCAGCTGGAAACCTACCGTCGCATGGCCGAACTGGATCATGTCAAGGCGGTCAAGGACGCTACGGGCGACATCGCAGGAGCGGTGCGTAAGCGTCTGGAAACCGGCCTGACATGGTATTCCGGCGATGATGGTCTGTTCCTGCCGTTCCTGTCCGTCGGCGCTGTCGGCATTATTTCGGTGATCGCCCACGCGGCTGCCGGCCCGATGCGCGATTTGGCGAACGCGTTCGACCAGGGTGATATCCATACGGCGCAGAAGATCGCCGTCCAGCTTTCCCCGCTGGTTGAATCGCTCAACGGCACCGGTTTCCAAGCGGTGATGGCCAAGGCCGCGTTGAAGGTCCGTGGCGTGCTGGATTGCACGACCATGCGCCTGCCGAATGTCGGCCCGGGCGAGCCTGAGCTTGAACGCGCGCGTGAAGGCATGCGTGCCGCCGGCCTCCTGTGACGGGCATGACCTCGCTCGCGCATAGGCGCGGGCACTAAGTAACAGAAACCCAACAAGGAAATGGCAAAAGAACAAGAACAGAACAAGAGCAATTCCCGTAGGCGCGGCCAGCATACCGGTCGCCGCTCCCACGCGTCATCGGCCCGTAATGCCGGCCGTACGGTTTCGCGCCGTGGTTCGCGCCCCCAGGAGCTCGCCACAGCCCCCCAGCAGGATGATGTGTTGATCGCCCCGCCGAAGTATCGCAAGGGTTCGATGCGTATCGTGCCGCTTGGAGGCCTCGGCGAAATCGGCCGCAATATGAACGTGGTCGAATATAACGGCCATCTGCTGCTCATCGACTGCGGCGTGCTGTTCCCTGAGGAGGAGCAGCCGGGCGTCGATTTGATTCTGCCTGACTTCCACTACATCAAGGATCGCCTTGACAAGGTTGAGGCGCTCGTGCTGACGCACGGCCATGAGGATCATATCGGCGGCGTGCCGTACCTGCTGAAGCTGCGTCCAGATATTCCGCTGATCGGCTCGAAGCTGACGCTCGCCTTCGTGGAAGCCAAGTGCAAAGAGCATCACATCAACCCGACGATGATCGAGGTCAAAGGCCGCGACAAGATCAAGGCCGGCCCGTTCAACCTTGAATTTGTCACTGTCACCCACTCGATTCCGGACGCGCTCGCCGTATGCGTACGCACGCCCGCCGGCTCGCTGATCGATACCGGCGATATCAAGCTTGACCAGCTGCCGCTTGATCATAAGATCACTGATTTGGTCGAGTTCGGCAAGCTTGGCGAGCGGGGCATCGATTTGCTGATGATGGATTCCACGAATGCGGAAGTCCCCGGATTCGTGCGCCCGGAGACCACGATCGGCCCGGTGCTCGATCGTGTGTTCGCTGAGGCGACCCGTAAGATCATCGTCGCGAGCTTCTCCAGCCACGTGCATCGTGTTCAGCAGGTTGTTGACGCCGCCCACAAGTACGGCCGTAAGGTTGTGTTTGTCGGTCGTTCCATGGTGCGCAACATGTCAATCGCCGCCGATTTGGGCTACCTGCATATTCCTGAAGGCACGGTTGTCGACCTGAAGAAGGCCAAGGACATCCAGGACGACAAGATCGTTTACATGTGCACCGGTTCGCAGGGCGAGCCGATGGCCGCCCTCGGACGGATCGCCGATGGCAATCATCGTGACATCACCGTCAACGAGTTCGATACCGTCATTCTGGCGAGCTCCCTGATTCCGGGCAATGAGAACGGCGTGTACCGTGTAATCAACAAGCTCGTCCAGTTGGGCGCCCGCGTGGTGAACAAGGACAATGCGGCTGTCCACGTGTCCGGCCACGCGAATGAAGGCGAACTGTTGTACTTGTACAACATCATCAAGCCGAAGTGCGCGATGCCGATTCACGGTGAGAACCGCCACTTGGTCGCCAACGGTTTGATTGCCGTCAAGACCGGCGTGGCTCCGGACAATGTTGTGCTTGCGGAGGACGGCGATGTCGTCGACCTGTATCACGGCAAGGCCGCGATTGTCGGTTCCGTGCCGTGCGGCTACGTGTATGTCGATGGTGATTCGGTCGGCGAGCTGACTGACGAGGATCTTGAGAAGCGTCGCATCCTTGGAACCGAAGGCTTTGTCTCCAGCTTCGTAGTGGTCAATACGGATACCGCGGACGTCCTGTCCGGTCCGAAGATCTACTTGAACGCTGTGGCCGAGGATGAAAGCGAGTTCGACAAGGTTCGTCACCAGATTGTCGAACAGTTGCAGGACGCGATGATGCAGGGCACGCGTGACACGCATAAGCTCCAGCAGATCATGCGCCGTACGCTTGGCAGTTGGGTCGCCCGGCAGTTGCATCGCAAGCCGGTGATTGTGCCGGTGGTCGCTGATATCGCTCAGCGCGATGAAACCGATCCGCTGCTCTGACGTGTAGACGATCAGTGCAAACACAGTATGGCGAGCGTCATCCCGACGATTTCGGGATGGCGCTTCCTTGTTTCTTCCTGCTTCGGCTTCGCATTCCTTGCATACACACCATGTCGGTGATGGACATTGCCCGCACCATGGCGTAAAATCGTGCTGGTACAGAAACCAGTGCGGAAAGCACTGAAGCATGAACAGCAAGCGGCGCGGCGTGGCTTACACGTCGCGCCGCAATGTTTTACAACGAATACGGCATCAAGCGCGAGAGGTCCGACGCATACAGCCCAAGTTCACGGCGAGCGCACCACGTCGGGCGAGCATTCGAAGACACGCAGCATAAGCCGTAGAAGGAAGGAGCGACATGCCAGGCTCGAACCTCACGAGGCAGGAAGCACAGGAACGCAAGTCTATTGTCAAGGCGCCCGTCCATTACACGGTCAGCCTTGATTTGACGCAGGGGGCTGAAGATTTCGGCTCGACTACTACAATCACCTTCGGCGCGAGCACGGGACAGAGCACGTTCCTTGATCTTATTGCCGACGAGGTCCGTTCGGTCACGTTGAACGGCAGGAGCCTCGACCCGGCGACGGTGTTCAGCGATCATCGTATCCGCCTTGCCGGCCTGCTTGAACATAATGAGGTCACTGTTGAGGCGCGCTGCCAGTATTCGCATACGGGTGAGGGCTTGCATCGCAGTGTCGACCCGTCTGACGGCAATGTGTACTTGTACACCCAGTTCGAGGTGCCGGATGCCCGTCGTGTGTACGCGGTGTTCGATCAGCCTGATGTGAAGGCGATTTTCGATTTCCACGTGCTTGCCCCGCAAAGTTGGATTGTCACGTCGAATATGCCGGTCACGTCCACTGAGGATGTGGATCAGCTTACTGCGGATGGCACGCTCGGCGACCATCCGGCTGAGCGTTCGCGCAAGTGGGATTTCGAGCCTACGCCGGTGATGAGCTCCTATTTGACTGCGATTTGTGCTGGACCGTACGCGCAATGGCATGCTGAATATTCGAATGAGGACGGCCGTACTGTGCCGATGGCCTTGTACTGCCGTCAGGCGCTGAAGGACGCGCTTGATAAGGACGCCGACTATCTGTTTGACATCACCAAGAAGGGCTTCGCGTTCTACGCCAAGACTTGGGGCGTGCCGTACCCGTACGCCAAGTATGATCAGATTTTCGTGCCGGAATACAATGCCGGCGCTATGGAGAACATCGGTATGGTCACGATTCGCGACCAGTATGTGTTCGAATCCAAGGTGACTGACGCCTATGCCGAGCGCCGCGTGGTCACGGTGCTGCACGAGCTTGCCCACATGTGGTTCGGCGACTACGTGACCATGAAATGGTGGAATGACCTGTGGCTCAACGAATCCTTCGCTGAATTCATGTCCACGCTCGCCACCGCCGAGGCGACCGAATGGCATGACGCCTGGGCGACCTTCAGCTCCGGCGAGAAAAGCTGGGGCCAGGCGCAGGATCAGCTGCCGACCACGCATCCGATTGTCGCGCCGATCAACGATCTGAATGACACCTATGTGAACTTCGACGGCATCACGTATGCGAAGGGCGCGTCCGTGCTCAAGCAGCTTGTCGCCTATGTCGGCCGGGATAAGTTCTTCGAAGGCATTAACCATTATCTCAACAAGCATGCGTATGGGAATGCGACGCTCGCCGACCTGCTTGCCGAACTGGAGCAGACTTCCGGCCGTGATTTGAAGGCGTGGAGCAAGCAGTGGCTGGAAGCTGCGGGTATCAACACCATCAGCGCCCATGTCGAGGAGCATGCTGACGGCACTATCGCCGCGCTCACGCTTGATCAGAGCGCGTCCGCCGAGTATCCCGTACTGCGTCCTCACCGTTTGGCGGTCGGCTTCTATGACGAGAACGCTGACGGGCGGATTGTGCGCACTGACCGGCTTGAACTCGACGTGACCGGTGAGCATACTGTCGTGGAGGAAGCCGCCGGCAAGAAGCGTCCTGCGTTTATTCTGGTCAACGATGATGATTTGACGTATACGAAGCTGCGGTTCGATGCGAAGTCCCTCGAATTCGCCGCGAACAACCTGTACCGTTTCGCCGATCCGCTCGCCCGGTCCGTCATCTGGCTGTCCTTGTGGGATATGACGCGTGATGGTGAATTCCCGGCCGAACGGTTCATCAAGACGAGTCTTGACGCGTTGGCGACGGAGCATGAGTCCACGACCTTCCGTTACGCGCTCGCCCAGGTCGCTACGACGGCTCACCATTATGTTGCAGCAGACCGTAGCGCCCAAGTGGCGAAGGATACCGCCGAACGCTTGTGGGAGCTCGCCGGCAAGGCACAGGCAGGTTCGGACGAGCAGTTCCAGCTGGTCGGCGCCTATCTCACGTATGGCGTGGAAGGCGATGACCGGTTCCTCGCCAACGCTGAAGGCCTGCTTGACGGCAGCATCACGCTCGAGGGGCTGGATATCGACAACAATATGCGTTGGACGATCCTCAAGGCGCTTGCCCGCGTGAATGCGGCGGATAATGCGCGTATTGACGGGGAGCTTGCCAAGCGTGACACGACCGAGAACCGTGAGTTCGCGTATGGTGCGCGCGCGAGCCGTGCGACTGCGAAGGCGAAGGCGTGGGCGTGGGACCAGGCGCTGCACAACAGCGAATTGACCAACATGCAGCTTGAAGCGGTCGCCGCAGGCTTCGCATCCACCCCGCGCGAGGACCTTGCCAAGCCGTACGCCGCCGAGTATTTCAACCAGGTTGACTGGGTGTGGGAACACAAGACCTTCCACATGGCCGAAGCCCTGCTCGAAGGGCTGTACCCGTCCTATGCGGATCCGGCGGAACTCGTCAGACTGGGCGACCAGTGGCTCGGCGAGCACGCTGATGCGCCGCGCGCGTTGCGCCGCATCATCATCGAGAACGTCGAATCCTCCCGTCGTGTGCTCAAGGTGCGCGCCTACAACGAGGCGCTGTGACCTTCTAACACAGACACCTTGAGGGCCGGCCGGCTGCCGTTTTGGTGTCGGCCGGCCCTCAGACGTTCGATTCGATGTATATATAGCATATATGCTATAGTGGTGATATGGACACCATTGACGCATTGAAGGCTCGCCGTCTTGAGGCGGGGTTGAGCCAGCAGACGGTGGCGTCGCGGATGGGCACCACGCAATCGGCATTATCCCGGGCGGAACATGGCGGCAATCCGACCCAGGATTTCCTGCAACGGTATGACGAGGCCCTTTCCGGTCTCACGACGACATCAGACCTCACGGCGGCATCAAGTATCACGATGAAATCCGGCAGTACCGTCGATATCACGACGCTGAAGCTGATCACCGGTGCCATCGCAAAGAAATACGGTCTTGCACAAGTGTATCTGTACGGTTCATTCGCACGTGGGGAGGCGGATGACGATTCCGATATCGACTTGCTGTATGTCTCGCGGGAGGCAAGCCAATCCGGCATGGGCGACCTTGCGCAATTGAAGAATGAACTGGAGCGGTCGTTTGGTAGGGAAGTCTCGCTGACCTCGCTTGCCTCATTGCGTCGGCACGCGCAGCGCAGCCGCGCAAGCAGACGGTTCTACGAGCATATTCAGCGCGATATGGTTCGGGTGGTGTGATGCAACGACGACATGCCGACCAGCGATTCAGGGACGACACGAATCTCATCCGTCTCGCCGAGCATCTGGCCCGCGCAAGCCGTGATGCCAATGCGGTTGCTTCGGCTCAGGAGCTGGAAGCGGATTATATGAGATTCAATTCGGTCGCTATGGATATGGTCCAGGCCCAGGAGGCTGCGCGCAAGCTGTCCGACGGGTTTCTCGAGGAGGTCCCGCAGCTGCCGTGGCATGAACTTCGGGGATTGCGCAATGCCATCGTCCATGAATACGACGAGATCGACTCTGACGCCCTGTACGTCACCGCCACAGTGGATGTTCCCCGGCTGCTTGCCCAGTTGCAGCCGTATCTTGACGCCATCGAGGATTGAACGCCAGTGTCGGCAACGGGGTTCTTGCGGGCATGCAAGTGGCGGTCCATCCGACCGTTGCGATAGGATGACCCGCCACTTGCGTTACTGAGGCAATCGCCTGCGCCGCTTACTTCGCGAGGGCCGCCTTGAGGGACTCTTCGAAGATTTCCAGACCGCGCTTGGTCTGCTCGTCGGTCATGACGAGCGGCGCGAGGAAACGGATGACATTGCTGTCGGTGCCTGCGGATTCCATGAGCAGACCGCGCTGGAGAGCCTCTTGGATGAGGTTGGCGACGAGCTCGGTGGCCGGCTCCTTGGTCTCACGATCCTTGACGAATTCCACGCCGATCATCGCGCCGAGGCCGCGGATATCGCCGATGACATCGTACTTCTCGGCCATCGCCTTGAAGCCCGCGGTCACCTGCTCGCCGATGTGGCGTGCCTTGGCCGGGAAGTCCTCTTCCTTGTAGATCTTCATCGCAGCCAGACCGGACGCGCAGGACAGCGGATTGCCGCAGAAGGTGCCGCCGATGGTACCTGCGGGGGCGGCATCCATGACCTCGTCACGGCCGGTAATCGCCGAAATCGGCATGCCGCCGGCGAGGGACTTCGCGGTGGTCACGATATCCGGGGCGGCGCCCGCCTCGGCCCAGTATTCGGAGGCGAAGTACTTGCCAGTACGGCAGTTGCCGCACTGGACTTCGTCGGCGATGAGCAGGATGCCGTTCTCGTCGCAGATCTTGCGCACGGCCTTGACCCACTCGATCGGGGCGGGGATGAAGCCGCCTTCGCCCTGGAGCGGCTCGACGAGCAGGCAGGCGACTTCATTGGCAGGAATGCCCTGGTCGAACACCTTCTTCAGGCCGTCCACATAGTAGGCGATGGCCTCCGCCTCGGAGTAGCCCTTCGGCGCGCGATACAGGTACGGGTACGGAGCACGGGCGATATCCGCCGGGAACGGGCCCATGCCCTTGGAATAGGCCTTCTTCGCAGTGAGAGCCATGGTCAGGTTGGTGCGGCCGTGGAATGCGCCGGAGAAGCAGATCACGCCCTGGCGGCCGGTGTAGGCCTTGGCGATCTTGATGGCGTTCTCGTCGCATTCGGCGCCGGAGTTGGCGAAATAGGTCTTCTTGTGCTCGCCGCGACACGGAATCGTGTTGTTCAGGCCTTCGGCGAGATCCACGTAGCCTTCATGGCCGAGGACATTGAATATCGTGTGGAAGTACTTGGTCGCCTGCTCCTGTACGGCCTTGACGAGTTCCGGGCGGGAGTAGCCTATGTTGAGCACGCCGACGCCGCCGACCCAGTCAAGGAACTTGTTGCCGTCGAGGTCTTCGAACATGGCGCCTTCGCCGCGTTTGATGCAAAGAGGATACGTCGAGGAGCACAGTCCGGCGGGAAGGTTCTCGTTGCGCTTCTTGAGGAACTCCTGGGTCTTGGGGCCCGGAACGCTTTCAGTGACGATTTCGGGCATATCTTGTGCCAATGTCATCGCGATATCTCCTTGACTGTTCGTTTTTCGCAGCATAGCGGCGGAATATCTGCGGATTTCGTCGCCGTCCTACCTGACAACGAAATGTTTAACACCCGTGTGTTGCCCTCGGCTCGCCCCCCCGAAACGGCTTCGTTTCTTTATCGAAACAGGGGTGTTTTGTCTGTAACATTCGCGTCGTACCGGCGATCGGCGATTGCCGGTTGTGCCATCGGCATGTGTCCGGGAATCCTTGCAATCCCTTTGATTGTCAGACGGTTGTGTGAGGTGTCGGACATGCCGTGGATGCCGCGCCGGACAGATGCGTCACTTGGCTTTCGGCCGGAACGTGCTCGGCGAGTGTCCACAACGTGGACATTTCCACGAGACGGCTAGGGGGCTGGAAACCTACGGTGCCGTGGTGCGCGGATGCCCCGTGTGTTCCCTCCCGGTGCCGAAACGTTGACGACTGCGAATCTTGCGCGCAGCCGGTGTACAAGGCCGGTGCCGATTGCGCGGATACCGTGCTATAACCGCGCGGATGGCGCAGTTGGGAGCACGGGTAGGTACGATGGGATACAGCATATTCATGTCAAAGAAGCGAGGACTACAACCATGCCGAAAATGTTCGGAACCGATGGCGTACGCGGGTTGGCGAACAGAGATTTGACCGCCCGGCTGGCATTGGATTTGGGAGACGCCGCTGTCCGCGTACTCGGCCAAGCTGATGCGCCGCAAGACAAGGGCGGGGACGTGCATACTGAGGGG
>Ga0256406_1006687_pt1 | contig 11400 bp, 10 predicted proteins | sample RumenRJG_03DNA_FD_185986 | JGI IMG/M metagenome (GOLD analysis project Ga0256406, IMG submission 185986) | Bovine rumen microbial communities from Lethbridge, Alberta, Canada - RJG_03 | ecosystem: Host-associated > Mammals > Digestive system > Stomach > Rumen | place: Canada: Alberta | collected...
ATCATGGCCAGCATAGTGCTTTGACTCATAAAAAAATCCTCACTTTCTTATAAATTATTTACGTTTGACCGTAATACTCTGCAATTATTATATCCCATAAAAATTGCCGGGTAAATAACCCAGAACACAAATTGTATTTTTTCTGATACGTTTTCTGCATTTTTCACTATGCATTCCGGTTTTTCGGATCGTCCCCGAAAACGGTCCGCAGAAAATCATCGGCGAGCGCCGGCCACGTCATAACTTCCGGATTGATACGCAACTGATTGTGCGTCCGATCCTTATCCAGCTCCGCCTGCAGCAGGGCGATAGCCTCCTCTCGCCGGTTCCCTGTCAGCGACGGCATGGCCCCGCCGCGCAGTGCTTCCAGCAGCTTTTCAATCTGCTGATAGGTATAATATCCGCCGATCCGACCGTTTCCCCAGTCCTCATCGGCCAGTGAGAGGCCGTGCGTACCGGAGGAGAAAATGTGGCAGGCAAAGGGGATGCCGGCGCGGCGCAGCGCCGACGCGTAGAGAAAGCTGTTTTCAACCGGCACCGAATCGTCCGTCTGCGTCTGCCAGAGAAAGGTCGGCGGTACGTCCCGCGTCACCTGATTCTCCAGTGAAAAATACGCCGGGTCCGCAAAGCGGCTCTGCGGCCGGCCCTCTTCTCCGCCGATCAGCGCCGTGACCGATTCCCGGTGGCTGTATCTGCCGAAGGTGATCACCGAATAGGCAAGTACGGCCGCGTCCGGACGTCCGGAAAATGACTGCAGCGCCGGGTCCGGATCTTCCATATCTCTCCAGTGGCAGCAAAGCGACGCCGCATTGTGGCCGCCGGCCGAAAAGCCGAGCACAACGATCCTGTCCGGCTTGATGCGGTACTGCTGCGCGTCCGCCCTAAGCAACCGGACGGCGCGGTCCAGATCCCGCATCGGCTGGTCATACAGCGGCGCATTAAGCAGCGGATTCGTCGTGTACGTCAGGACAAATGCCTGATAGCCCATGCGGTAGAACTTCAGCGCAGGCAGCTCTCCTTCCGCCGGGGAGCAGTAGCGATAGCACCCGCCCGGCAGCACAATCACGCACGGCCGGCTGACCGCATCTTCATGCAGATACGCGTGCAGATCGGGCATGAAGCCGAAAACCGCCGGCCGGTTATATTCTGATTTTTTCCATAACTCAATTCTCATAGGCACCCCGCTAATATACAAATCTGCTTTCATTTTACGCCGGGCCCGGCTGAAAAACAACAAAAAGGCCCGCGGTTGTATTATAATGACAGAAAAGAATCCGCCGCTTAAGGAGGCAAAAATGACAGAGGAAAACAGACAGAGCGGGCACAGACGCCGCATTCACTACCGCGGCACGCATCCGCATACATTTGAAGAGAAATACAAGGAACGCCAGCCGGAGAAATACGCCGACACCGTGGCGCACGTCATCAGCAAGGGCAGCACGCCAGCCGGCATGCACATCCCGATCATGGTGCCGGAGATTCTGGATTTTCTGCAGATCAGGCCGGGCCAGCAGGGGCTCGACGCCACGCTCGGCTACGGCGGCCACACACGGCACATGCTCGAGCAGCTCAAGGGCAGCGGGCATATCTACGGGCTGGACGCCGACCCGATCGAATCCGCGAAGACGGCAAAGCGGCTGGCAGACCAGGGCTTCGGGCCGGAGATTCTGACCGTGCGGCAGATGAATTTTGCCGACATCGATCTGCTGGCAAAGGAGACAGGGCCGTTTGACTTCGTGCTGGCGGACCTCGGCGTCTCATCGATGCAGATCGACGACCCGGCGCGCGGTTTTTCCTACAAGACCGAAGGGCCGCTCGATCTGCGGCTCAATCCGGAGAAGGGCATTTCCGCTGCGCAGCGGCTGCAGGAGGTCACAAAGCCGGAACTGGAAGGGATGCTGACCGAGAATGCCGACGAGCCGTATGCCGCCGATATCGCGCGCGCTATCGTAAAACGCAATAAGACAGCACAGAAAATTCTCACGACGACCGACCTGCGCGATGTGATTGAGGACGTCATGGCGCCGAAACTCAGCGGTCTCCCGGCTGAAGAGCGCAAAAAGGAAATGCGCCGGACCTGCCAGCGCGTCTTCCAGGCCGTCCGCATCGACGTCAACAGTGAATTCGAGGTGCTGGAGGCCTTCATGGAAAAGCTCCCCGGCATCATGAAGCCGGGCGGACGGATCGCGATTCTCACCTTTCATTCCGGAGAGGACCGCATCGTCAAGAAGGCCTTCCGCTATTTTCAGCGGCAGGGCATCTACAGCGACGCCGCCCGCGATGTCGTCCGGCCGTCCGCCGAAGAATGCCGCCGCAACGGACGGGCGCACTCGACGAAGATGCGCTGGGCGATCAAGGCATAAAGACAGAAGGCATCGGATGCACATCCGATGCCTTCTGTCTTTATCTCTTTTTGAAAACAAGAAATTTGCTGAAAATATAATTGAGTACGAGTACAATAAACTGCACGATGAATTTGCCGAGCCGGTCATTGATATTCATGTACTCGTTCATCACCGCCACGCCGCCGACCTCGATGATCAGCGTGGAAAGACGCGCGCCGAAGAATTTTACGAATTCACCGAACCGCTCACGCAGCCCCTGCGCCTTCGACCGGAATACGAACCGTGAATTCGTAAAGTAGGCGAAGATAATCGCCAGCAGAACGGAAATAATATTCGCCACCGTATACGGCATCTGCGGAATGAAGTGCCGCATGAGATAGTAGCTTCCCAGATTGACCAGCGTCGCCAGCCCGCCGTAGAAACAATAGCGGAGAACCCTGTTGTTATAACATTTGAAAAATAAATCCTTAATCCATTTAAACAAAGCCGATAACCATCCTTCAGATTTTCCTCGATATGATATACTTCGGTCTGCCCTGTACTTCCCTGTAAATCCGAGACAGATAGTAGCCGACGATGCCCAGCGCGATCATCAGAATCGACCCAATCAGCATCATCAGAAGCACCGCGCCGGCCAGCGCCGTCACCGGTGCGCCGATAATCAGGCGGCACAGAAATACGATCGCCGTCACCGCAGAAATCAGTAAAAACAGGAAACCGATGACCGTGACAATCTGCATCGGCATCGAGGAGTAGCCAGCGATGTTGGACAAGGCATAGCGGATCAGCGCCGGCATGTTCCATTTGGACTGCCCGGCAGCCCGTTTCTGCACATCGAATTCGACCTGCGCGGTCTTAAAACCGATCCAGGAAGACTGCGCGCGGAAAAACGGATCCTGCTCCGACATCTCCAGCAGCACATCCACTGCCTTTCTGTCCAGCAGCTTGAAATCCGACGCATGCGACATGTCGGTTTTCGTAACCTTTGACATGATCCGATAGAATATACCGACACTCCATTTGTGCGCACTGCTCTCAGTTCCGCGGCTTCGTTTCACACCCTCGACGACCTCGAACCCTTCCTGCCATTTACGGTACATCTCCACCAGCGTCTCCGGCGGATGCTGCAGGTCGCAGTCCATCACCGCAGCGCAGTCGCCTTTCGCCGCGGCAAGCCCGGCGCAGATCGCCGCCTCCTTGCCGAAATTTCTGGAAAAGTGCAGACCGTGTACGTGCGGGTCTTCCTCATGAAGCTGCGTGATCTCCTCCCAGGTCCGGTCCCCGGAACCATCATCAACGAAGATAAGCTCGTAGGGAATCTCCGCCTGCGTCAGCACGCGGCGCAGAATCCGTGCCGTCTCCGGCAGAATCTCATCCTCATTGAAAGAGGGAAGAACAACACTCAAAAGAGACATAGGCCAACTCCTTTATCCCCGTTTCCGCATCTTGTCATCGTGAATACGATTCAGTTCGATCTCAAATTCCCGCCGCCGCGTAATCGCCATGCCGGAAAGCGTCGATCCGGTGAAAAACGACAGAATCGCCGCCAGCATCGTAAAGCAGCATACGATCAGAGTCGGGAAACGGCTCACATAGCCGGAGATATTGTATTCGTGGAAAACCGGAATCACGAATATGATCGCGAGCGCCGCGAGAATCAGGCCGAGAATCGAGAAAAACATCATCGGCTTATAGTCGCGGAACAGCCTTGCGATCGTCTCGATGACCCGCTTGCCGTCGGAAAACGTATTCAGCTTGGATACGGAGCCTTCCGGGCGGTCGCGGTATTCGATGATCACATTTTCGATCTGCATGTTGTTGGCGACGGCATGAATTGTCATCTCCGTCTCGATCTCAAATCCCGTGGAAAGCACCGGATAGCTCTTGACGAATTCATAGGAAAAGGCACGCATGCCCGTCATGATATCGCGGATATTGCAGTGAAACAGGTGGTTGATCGCGCCGCGGACAAGGCTGTTGCCGGCATTGTGAAAAGGCCGCTTGTTTTCTTCGAAATAGGTGGAGGAAAGACGGTCGCCGACGACCATATCCGCATTGTGATACAGAACGAGATCCACCATCTCCGGCGCCGAATCCATCGGATAGGTGTCGTCGCCGTCGATCATGATGTAGCACTCGGCGTCAATTTCGCGGAACATACGGCGGATTACATTGCCCTTTCCCTGCATATATTCATTGCGGACAATGGCGCCTGCCTTCTCGGCCAGCTCCGCTGTCCGGTCAGACGAATTGTTGTTGTAAACGTAGATCTTCGCATCCGGCAGCGCCGCAATGCTGTCCTTCACCACTTTCTCTATGGTTTTCTCTTCATTGTAACAGGGTATCAGTACAGCTATCTTATCCATATGAGCGCATCCCCCCTCAGGCTTTCAGCTCTTTCTCTGCCATGGTAAGTGCGGAATCGATCACGGCATCCATGTCATAATATTTATACTCGCCAAGACGGCCGCCGAAGACAACCTTCTTCTCCTGCTGCGCCAGTTCCCTGTAGCGGGCGTAAAGCGCGCCGTTCTTCTCATCGTTGACCGGATAATACGGCTCGTCGCCCGGCTTCCACTCGGAACTGTATTCACGGCTGATCACCGTCTTCGGCAGATCATTGCCGTTTTCATCCTTGCCGAATTCAAACCACTTGTGCTCGATGATACGTGTCCACGGCGTCTCGCGGTCGGTGTAGTTCACTGCGGCGTTGCCCTGGAAATTCGGCTTGTCCAGAACCTCATTTTCAAAACGGACGGAACGGTATTCCAGTGTGCCCAGACTGAAATTGAAATACGCATCGATCGGGCCGGTGTAGATCACGCGGTCCGCCATCGCATCAAAGCCCTCGCGGTCCTCGAGATAGTCCGTGTTCAGGCGCACCTCGATGCCGTCGAGCATGTTGGCCACCATCTTCGTATAACCGCCGATCGGGATGCCCTGGAAGAGCGCATTGAAATAGTTGTTGTCAAAGGTCAGGCGCACCGGCAGTCTGCGGATGATGAACGCCGGCAGCTCCGTGCACGGGCGGCCCCACTGCTTCTCTGTGTAGCCCTTGATCAGCTTTTCGTAAATATCCGTGCCGACCAGGCTGATCGCCTGCTCCTCAAGGTTGCGCGGCTCTTTGATGCCGGCCGCTGCCTTCTGCTCTTCGATCTTCGCCGCTGCCTCTTCCGGCGTCACGACACCCCACATCTTGTTGAAGGTGTACATGTTGAACGGAAGCGAATAGAGCTCACCGTGGTAGTTGGCCACCGGTGAATTCGTAAAACGATTGAACTCCGCAAAGCGATTCACATAATTCCATACCTTTCTGTTGTTGGTATGGAAAATGTGCGCACCGTACTTGTGCACGTTGATGCCTTCGATCTTCTCGGTGTACACGTTGCCGGCGATATTCGGCCGCTTGTCGATGACAAGAACCGATTTGCCCGCTTCCTTTGCCTCATGTGCGAATACAGCACCGTAAAGGCCGGCGCCTACAACCAGATAATCATACGTCATAATACTCTCTCCTGACTTTAAAGAACTATGCTGCCGATAATCAGTTTATTATGGTTTTCAATGATCTCAACGTCCGCTGCGGCATTTTTGTAATGCGACGCACCGATCTTTTCCACGAGAATGACCGCATCGCTGCCCTGCAGCTGTTTAATCGCTGCCGGATGACGGTTGATGGCTGTGCAGCAGGCAAACTGCAGCCTGGTCTCCTTAAGCTCGCTCTGCAGCTGCTCCATGACATGCTGCAGCAGATCTTCCGGCACATCACCAGTCAGCAGGATACTGCCCTCGCGGCCTTCGTAAAATGCCAGCAGATTCTGCACCGCAAGCTGATAGCTTTCCTCTTCGGTCAGCTCATTTCTGCCGTCCGCATCCAGACGGGCCACCGCTCTGTCGAATGCAGTTCTATGCTGTTTCTTCTCCGGCATAACTGTCAGCAGGCGAAGTCCGAATACGCGGTTCAGCTCTTCCGCGGAAAGGACTCTGCCGCAGACTGCCATATAAAATGCCATGAGCAGCATCATCAATACAACGCCGCCGACAAATCCGACTGCGGCATACTTCAGACATCCCTTCGCCATATCGCTGCTGCTGAGAATAACTGCTGACGATGCTGTGCCCGATGTATACTGATCCTTCTCGGACTGCAGACGTTCGATGTTGGATTTCAATGAGGTAAGCTCATTCAGTCTGGAATTGGTCCAACTGAGCAAAGACCCGTCAACCACGTATTGCTCAGCTGTATCTTTCAGGGTAATCGTGTAATAATCCGAAACATTGAGACCGGTAAACAGTTCCTGTACCTGCGCGTCGATGGCATCCCGTATCTCCTGCGCCGCCTCCATATCATAATGCTTGACAGTCACCATAATCATCGGCGTCGTCTTGGACTCATTGCTGCCCTCGTTGGAAGACTCGGAATCGGATTCGGCCGCTATGACATCAAAATCAACTAACTCATATATATACTGTGACTTCGTATTCTGTGTCTTCGCAATTGCTTCCCAGTCAAGATCATTCTGCAGGGCCAGAGACATCTCCTGCGCTGCATAATCCGGGCTGTACGCTGCGGATGCCGCATCAGACTGCTGCATAATCACATACGTAGCAGAGGCAACCGGCTCACTGGACGGATCGATTTTGCCAAGGATCGTCTCTCCGAGATAGGACTGCACATCCTGCATCTGCTGCTGCGAACGAGTAATAATCTCGTCATAAGCAGCACTCTGCTCATCTGCATTACCGGTCTCCTGCGCATCCTGCGTATCGACCGCTTCCTCTCTGGCACTTGCATTGGCTGCCGCCATGCCAGCATACTTATAACCTGCGCCCAGAACGGCAAAAATCAGACCTGCAATCAGAAGCACTCTCCACTGCTTCAGAATGCGATACCAAAGTGTGGATACTCTGATCTCTCTGTGCTTTACATTCTTATCCATCAGCATTTTCCTCCAATCCTGCTCCGAAAAGCTCACATGCCATTGCAATATAGAAAAGATTATATCGGATCTTCAGCATGGAATTATCCATCATGCCAAAGAGCAGAAATGCCGCTGCAATCAGCAGCATATAATATTTCTTCCGGCGGTACATGTGATACATGGCCAGAAAGATCAGCACCGTCGCCAGCGCACCCGTAACCCATCCGTACATCTGCCAGAAATAGATAAACATGTTGTCAACATAGATATAGTCGCCGGACGTCTCAACGCCGCTCCCATTCAGACCGTGTCCCACCCATGGGATGTACTGGCCGAAAGCAGTCATGCCGAATTTCTCCAGAGACACGTGCATATAGTAAAGCCTGCCGCTCACCAGCGTGTTCAGGCTGAACATCTGCGGATTGTCCGAATTGTAGCCGACACCAAGCCAGAAGCTGACCGCCACGCAGATCGGTGCCGTCAGCGCAAGCAAAAAATTCACAGCTCTCAAGTGCGTCATGATATGCGGCCAGATCTTCAGGACGATGCCGCAAAGCAGCAGAATTATCGTCATATAAAAACTCGTCCTGCCGTTTGTCATCACGTACACCCAGTAATCCGCCGCTCCAAGCGCCAGATAGCCGACCAGCGGGAACTTCTCCCTGTATTCATACAGCGCCAGACCCGTGATGGCAAAAAGAAAATTGCCTGGATACAGTGCGCTCAGAAAGCCCAGATATTCCCGGTTGCTGCGGTCGCTCTCGATACTTGTGTAGTTTCGTATGATGCCGAGTTTAGCACTCACCACAACAATCACGAACACAATAATAATAAGCCATAATGCAAATTTTGCAATACGTCGAAACGGAATATTCCGTCCGCCGAATATCATGAAAAAGATCGAGGCATAGTACAAACTTCCGATTAATACACCCAGTCCGAAGAAAAATATCGTCAGAATCAGACAGGTCCAGTCCGCGGGGCCGTACTCTTCAAAAATAATCTCCCGGATCACCAGAAGCAGAATACTGACCATGCAGATCATAATCTCGACTTTCGGCCCGCCATATACCTGATAGAAAGAATCAAGAAGGATACCTCCGGCCAGGAAAAGTCCCAGCGGTATATAATACATCAACTCAAATAGCTGTATTTTCTTTCCGCGAACATCCAATGAAGTCTACCCCCTTTCCTGATTGTTCTCTGTTCATTTTCTGCGGATTCTGTGAAGAACCTGTCCAGTTATCTCCCGGGCCAGCGGCTCTTTGCGGAGGAGCAGAACGGCCAGATATGCGCCAAAGAAACATACGGCGGAAATAATCAGAATCAGAAAATTCTGCATCTGAAATGCCAGCGAATCCAGCGGCAGCAGACGTACCCAGCAGGACGCCGCCGCACCGGCCGCCAGTGCCATCAGCAGTGTACCGTAACGGACCTCGCGGAACTGCTCCCGTACCTGATTGCGGACACAGGCATACTGAACAATAAGCACGACGGCTTCCGCCGTAACCGTACCGATTGCCGCACCGGATGAAGCCATCTTCGGAATCAGCAGCATATTCAGTGTAAAATCCACGACGGCGCCGGCAATTTCCGAATACAGCACGATCTTCTCCCCACCCTGCGGTACGAGAACCTCCATACCGGTGATATTGGACAGGCCGATCAGCAGCAGCGTCGGCATGATTATCTGCATCGGTGCCACACTGCCCTCGTAGGCACTGCCCGACAGGAAAAGAACGCCTTCCCGTGCGAAAAGCGTAAAATAGATAAAAAGCGGCGCTGCAAAGAGCCAGACAAAATTAATCGCTTTGGCCGTAATCCGCCGGTATTCTGCTTTCATACCCTTCTCCACATAATAGGAGGCACGCGGCAGAAGAACCGACCCCAGCGATGTGACAATACTGACCAGCACACTCTTGATCTTGACCGCCGCATTGTAATAACCGACGTCCTCGTCTGTCTTCAGATAATCCAACATAACGACATCGAGGTTCGTATACACTGTCGTCGCACACGCCATCGCAAAGAATATAGAAACCGCCTTCAGATGACGCCGCAGATTCAGTTTTCCGGTTTTCTTAAAAGAAATATATTTTCTTGCGTAGAAAAAATTCATCACATTGGAAGCGGACGATGCGAAAATCGTCAGGCCACCGTAAATGACATAATCGTCCTTCGTTCTGATAAGCAAAAACATGGCGACGAGCGCAATCAGCTTGAACAGGACGGACCGCTTCGTGATATACGAATACTGTTCAAGTCCCTGAAACAGATAATCCATGCCGATCGCATTGAAAAGAATCATGGCGCTCATGATAATATAGAGCGGCTTTTCCTGTCCCATGCTGCTGTTGATATTGATCAGCACAAACAGCGCCGCATAAGAAATGGCACCCATGATCAAATTGATCGTCAGCAGTTCTTGCACGGTACGGGAAAGTTTCTCCTTATCGTCCCGGACCTCCGCGCAGGCGCGAATGCCGTACGTAGGAATTCCAAGCTGGGCAAACATATTGAAATAGGAAACCCATGACGTCGCCGCCGCTACTTTACCGGTTCCTGCCGGTCCCAGAATTCTGGAAACATACGGATAGGAAATCAACGGAAAAATAAAGGAGGACATCGTCAGGATGGAATTCATTATGAAATTCTTTTTAATCGATGTCTGCTGCACAGAATAAGTACCTTCCTGTCATAATCTGAAAAACATTGCAGTAAAAAAGAGGAGATCTCCCAAACCAGTCAATCTCCCCTTATAGAGATGTCTGAACAAACAAGCGTTATGCACCGCCTGAAATCTTATCTTGCCTGTGCGATCGCAAGTGCCTCATGCAGTGCGTGCTCTGTATAGGCACCGCGGCGCAGCTTCCTTGCAATCGGAATGGCATTCTCCGCCATTGCTCTGTACTCCTCCGGTGTAACCGCTTCTATGAGATTAGCAAGATCGCGCAGAGAATCCACTGTGATACCGACGTGATGCCGGTGGACAAACTTCGCTTCCGCTGCCTTGGACCATATCACAACCGGCAGTCCGGATGCAAGATATAAAGACAGCTTATGTGGATTGTTGTAGCGCAGATACCGACCTGATGGTCCCTGACATCCGTCGATATCCGTCCCGTCCCAGATAAGCCCGAAACCTTCGGTCATCCTCGATGGCACTTCCTCCGGCGCCAGTTCGCCTCGGTAGTCAATATTGCTGCTGCGCATCCGCTCATCAAAGCCCATGCCGTAGAGGATCGCCTTCACCGGCGCAATCTCCGGCAGATGGCCGATATAACCGCATTTAGCCGTATCCAGATTGCCCGCCACCGTAATGCTTTTCGAAAATTCCGGGAGCTTCGGCGGCTCCGGCTCATCCATAAGATAATCAAAAATGCCGAGTACAACGATTCTGTCCTCTGGAAAACCGCGGCGAACGAAATATCTCTTCATTACATCATTATGAACAATCAGAACATCCGCGATCTTCATCATGAAGCCGAATTCTTCTTTATAATAATTGTTGTATAAAATGCCGCGGAGTTTCTCCACGTCATGCACCATGCAGATAAACCGTACACCATTCTGCTTCAGCCGCATCAGCGCGCGTTCACGTCCGATCTGCGGTGAATGAAACGGATGCTGCAGCAGCATGACTGATCCTGTTTCCACAGCAGATGGACAAGCCGCCCACTCTCTGACATAACAGTTCTGGCGGATCAGCCAACGCATGCCCTTATTCACAAGGTTGGTCCCGGTAAAACTGCCCGGATCCTTCATGTGAATCAGATATTCTTCAAAACCCATACGCGATGCTACATCCGCCACATCGGCATTCGCCTTGGTACCGGCATTATTCTGGTGTTCTCTTACTTCTTTGATCTGATATCTCTTCATATCGCCTTATAATAATACCGCAGTCGTTCCTCTATACAGAAGCGCATACTGCGAACATTTTAATGTAATATTTATTGAGGCTTCGTGCACATGTGTGGGTAGGAAATAGCCTCTGCCTACCATAATAACAATTGAAAAGGTCATCGGACTCTCGTAATGTATAGCTGTCGAAGAAATACAGAACGGAGATTCCAATGACCTCAGCTAATACATTATTGAAGAACATCCTTGACGTCAAGGGTGCAGTTGTT
>Ga0256406_1006688_pt1 | contig 11397 bp, 12 predicted proteins | sample RumenRJG_03DNA_FD_185986 | JGI IMG/M metagenome (GOLD analysis project Ga0256406, IMG submission 185986) | Bovine rumen microbial communities from Lethbridge, Alberta, Canada - RJG_03 | ecosystem: Host-associated > Mammals > Digestive system > Stomach > Rumen | place: Canada: Alberta | collected...
CTTGCGCTGCGCTTTTCTCGCGCTCCTTCTTAAGCTCCGTTAGGACGCGGATGCCGAAATCCGGGCTTGCGAGCATTTTGTCGATCGTGTCCGGCGTTGCATATGCGCCATGCTTGCGGATGGATGGCAGGACGTCGTGCGTCACCCAATGTTTGAACTGCTTCGCGGTCGGGAGCTTCGAGCCAAAGACGAGAGCGTAGACACCGGACTCGTTGATGAGGTTTGCACCGCGCTGTCCAAAACTCGGCGACGATTTGTCGTTGAGTTTTTTGTCATCTTCGTCAACATGCATTGCGACGGCTTTGTTAGTATCAGAATATCCAAGCGCCTCAGCAACATCTTTTCCAACAAACCACGGCTCATCATCGATAACGACTGCGCGGAGTCCTCCAAACTCTGGACTGTTGAAAAGCTTGACTTCATTCATTGATTGTCCTCCTTCTTGCGTTTACGTAAGTTAGTCTGCAAAAAAAATTCGCAGGACATCTTCATTCGAGAGATTCAAGTACTTGATGATTTTCTCAATTTCGCTGCGGTAGAAGTCGCTGACGCCGTTCATCTTGCGATGAAGTGTTGCCGCATCAATGCCAATGGCCGTAGCAACATTTTCGAGTGTCAGATTCCGACGTACGACTTCTGCCTTGAACTCGTTCTTCTGAAACAACCTCACACCCCCTTTCTTGCGTTTACGTAATTTCTTACGTGTTCATATTGCGTTTACGTATATTATAATACCGCTCGCCTTGCGCCTTGTCAATACGTAAATGCAAGTTTTCCTGTATTTTTTTCGTTTCTGTATTGCGTTTATGCAATCCTACTTATATAATGGAGGCAAAAGGAGTGATTCACCATGGCTAACGATATGGGCAAGAAATTGCGCGAATTGAGAGATAACAGAGGGCTCACTCAGAGAGAAGTGGCAAACGCTGTCGGCGTCACAGAAGCTACGGTTTCGCGCTGGGAGTCTGGACACATCAACAACATGCGCCGTGACAAGATCGAGAAGCTGGCGAAAGTGCTTCAAGTTTCTCCGTTGGTAATTATGGGGAGAGACGCCGAGTCCGCACCACCGCCTTCCCCCGCGTCCTCCCAGCCGTACCGCGCGGAGCTCACCGAGCGAGACGAGCGCGACATCGAGAAGCGATTGCAAGCCATCCGCGACGACCTCGACAGCGAGAGCGGCATCGCTCTCCTCGGTGACCACCCACTCACAGAGGACGAGAAGGAGCAGCTGCTCATCCCCATCAAGAGCGGCCTTGAGACGGCAAGGCTCATCGCGAAGAAGAAGTTCACGCCGAAGAAGTATCAGAACGGAGCCGCGCAGAGACAGAACGACACCGCCACGCGCATCGGAAAGAAAGTCCTCAACGCCAGCCCAGCAGCACAGGCCGCTGTCAGCGACATCATCAGGGGCGACGAGAAAGACAAATAGTCAAAAGGGGTCGAAATCGAGGGGTTTAAAAATTACGTGAGAAAGGAACAACGATATGGCAAATTCTATCAAGGTGAATGGAACCATCAATGCAAAGGGGCTCTCTGTGCGTACCATACTCAACAGCGACGGAAACGACTATGTCTCTCTTACCGATCTAGCGAAGTTCAAGTCAGAAAACGCAAACATGACCATTTGCAACTGGATGCGCCTTCATGACACGATTTCATTCCTCGGACTTTGGGAGGAATTGCATAACCCCGATTTTAAACCAACCGAATTCGAGGGGTTTAGACAAGAAGCTGGCGCGAATGCTTTTGTGATGTCTCCGAAGAAATGGATTGAAGGCGTAAATGCCATCGGCATTGTGTCCCGCGCTGGTCGCTATGGTGGAACGTACGCGCACAGCGACATCGCTTTCGAGTTTGCTTCATGGCTATCGCCGGAATTCAAGCTTTACGTCATCAAGGACTACCAGCGCTTGAAGAAGGCCGAGAGCAACCATCTTTCACTCGACTGGAGTGCTCGCCGCGAGCTCGCGAAGACGAACTACCGCATCCATACGGACGCTATCAAGGAAAACCTCATTGACGAGACGCTCCCCGCTCAGTATCAGAAGAAGGTATACGCAGACGAAGCGGACGTCATCAACGTCGCGCTCTTTGGAATGACGGCGAAGGAGTGGCGTGACGCGCATCCGAGATCGAAAGGCAACATCCGCGACTACGCGAACATCTTGCAGCTCATCATCCTATCCAACCTTGAAAACACGAACGCAAACCTCATCGAAGAAAACGTCCCTCAGCAAGAACGCCTGCAGAGGCTCCGCTCCATCGCTGCACGCCAGCTGAAATCCATCCAAAGCGCACCGAGCGCGAAGCGGCTGGAAACGAGATTCGAAAAGAAGGACTGACCGCCAGAGAGGCAACGCCTATGAACACGAAGAAGAAACTCCGGCAGCTCATTCGACGTTGCGGGACGAATAATCCGTTCCGCATCGCGCACGAGCTCGGAATAGAGATTCACTATGACGCCCCGTCCTTCCTCATGGGGTTCCACCAGTACAGCAACAGAGTCCACATCATCCATATCAATCCAGACCTGTGCTATGAATGGCAGCGCTTCACCTGCGCCCACGAGCTCGGCCACGCGCTCCTGCATCCGAAGACCTGCACGTCCTACCTGTCGGCGCACACCTTCTTCAGCGTCGAGCGCATCGAGAACGAGGCTAACGAATTCGCCGCAGGCCTCCTCGCCTACGGCATGGAACACGTCGATGGCATGACCCTCCAAGAAGCCGCTGCCATCTACGGCATCCCGCCGGAATACGCCGAGCACCTGATGAAAACCGTCCTGTGAACGAAAAAAGCCGCCCCGATATGGGACGGCTGGAAAGGAAGCGTTGTGTATTGAATATGGAAGAGATTAATAAGCTTCAAGAGAAGATGCAGAAAGCGTACGGGCCCGTCTTCGCATACATGCAGGAGCACGAGGAAGAGATGAAGCTCGTCATGAAAATGGCGGAAGCTCTTCACGGACAGCAGAAGGAATCTGGCACAAAGGATGATACAAAGATAGCTGAAGACGATGAAGAGAAGCCAGATCTCTATGATGCCGTTCTGCGAATAGAGTCAAAGATAGACGAAGCGGCGGACGAAAAGAACGCAGAAAAGAAGGAAGCACTCTTGAAAGAAGTGCTCCGAGCTGCGGCTACCGCGATTTCCTTGATTCCAGTTCCTCCTGAAGCAGGCGCGCCCGCTCACGAAGTTCGTCTATTCGCGATTGCGTTTTTGCTGTACTCCTTATTTCCAAGCATATTGAAAATAGCAGAGCAATTGCAAGCAGAGCGAGGTCATTGAGCTTTAACGAAATGTCATCGGTCAGCATAGTGGCAATGGCCGCGCCGATAACTGGGCCGAAAAATGCTGGGGGCTTGCGCATGCGTATGCACCTCCTGCGTTCATTATACCATACAAAATCAGCCCTCGCACGCTGGAACCGTGCGAGGGCAAGAAAGAAAGGAGTTTCAACATATGGAAAACTTACAACTCATATTGTACCAGAAAGGATGTGATTTGTCATGAAACGGGCAGCACTTTACATCCGCGTGTCATCGGAAGAGCAAGTCAGGCATGGCTTCTCTCTCGGCGAACAGCGCGCCGATTTGGAGCGATACGCGCAAATGCACCATTACGCTGTCGTTGACATCTACGCTGATGAGGGAACGACAGCTCGGAAGTCCTTGCAGAAGCGCAAGGAGCTCCAGCGCCTGCTTGATGACGTCCGCGCGGGCAAGATTGACATCATTGTCTTCAAGTGCCTGGATAGGTGGTTCCGCAACATCCGCGACTATTATAAAGTCCAGGACATCCTCGACGCGCATCACGTTGACTGGGAGTGCACGCAGGAAAAGTACAATACTACCACCACGAACGGCCGCTTGATGCTCAACATCAAGCTCTCTGTCGCGCAGAACGAGTCAGACATGACATCCGACCGCATCCGCTACATCAACGAGGGAAAGCTCCGTCGCGGCGAAGTCCTGAACGGGCGCGTCCCGTATGGCTACGTCGTGAAGAACCGGAAGTACGTCATCGATGAAGACGCGGCGAAGGTCGTGCGCATGATTTTTGAGCGCTTCTCGGTCGGCGATTCCTCGCGCAGGATTGCGCAGGACATCTATGCCGCGTTCGGCGTGTCGCTCTCCATGCGCCGTGTCCGAACCATCAGCCAGAACCCCGCCTACATCGGGACGTATCGAGGGATGGAGGATTACCACCCCGCCATCGTCCCCCGTGACATCTTTGCCCGCGCGCAGGAGGTCATCAAGGCGCATCCGCGTCCCATCCGAAAAGGACGTACCTATCTTTTCAGCGGGAAACTTCTCTGCCCGAGCTGCGGATGCAGGCTTGTCGGCCGATACCGTCCGGCGATGCAGGGAGCCCGCGAGAAAATCGTCTACCTATGCGGCAAGCGTATCGGGACGGGAAAAGTCACGGGCGAAGATGTCTGCAAGTTCAAAGGGACCGTATCCGAATCCCTGATTGAGCGATGGCTTGTTGAGCATATGGCCGAGCTGGTCGAAGAGTACATCGCGAACGCGGCCAAGGGCTCGAAGAAGAATCTCAAGACCGCTGAGCGAAAGAAAAAAGCCGCCGAGGCAAAGCTCTCCCGCTTGAAAGAGCTTTACATCGACGGCTTGATTGAAAAAGATGAACTCAAGCGCCGTGCGGCAGAATTTCAGCACGACATCGACGAGGCCGCGCTCGAAATCGAGCGGAGCCGTACCCGCATCCCCGACAACATCGTCCTGCTGCGCTCCCAGCTTGACGAATTCCCGACGATGTACGAAAACCTCGACCGCCTGCATCGCCGCGAGTTCTGGCAGTCCATCATCAAGTGCATCCGATTCCCGATGCATCCTAGGCGGCCAGGCATGAAGCGTGATATGTTCTTCGTCGAGCTCTACTAAACTGCACACGTAAAAGACGTGTAACTACCGTCACACGTCTTTTACTTAATATGGGGCTCAATCATTTTTTCTGTGGGATGAATGATGCACAGCGAGTCAATGGCGACTCATGTCGATGAGCTTCAAAAAGAAGTATTCATCGTCATGAATTATTCTTCGAAACTATTCAATCCCACAAGTTTTGTGATTGACCCGCATTTCTCCGAAGACACGGGTCATTGCCGCCCGCGTCACCAACCAGACGTTCCCGCTTTTCCTACATTCGTTCTTCTTGAATTTTGGTGGCCTATCTTTAGCTCCAAGGCAGTACAACTTCACCGTAGTCGGTGATATCCCCCAGATCTCAGCGGCCTCTGTTGTTGATAAAACGTCTTCAAATTTCATTCTTTCCTCCTGGCTCCCATGACTTACTGAAATCATTATCTTTGAAAAGAGCTGCCAATCCTGTTATCTGCTTCAGACGAATCACTTCGTCCGCATCCATACCCAGATGTTTCATGATCCAGCGATTCGACTTGCCCATATCGGCCAATTCTCTGACGATGTTGCTCATTAAATCAAGGTCGTGGCTGCCGCGAGCACGATTATGCCGGATGGTCGACGCCATACGCTCGCCAATCGGCTTGTTGATGACGGATACCGGCAGCATTCCGTGTTCTCTCTCATAAATATCCTTGTGCTTCAGCATGACGGAGTAGCGATGGAAGCCATCAACAATTTCATACATATCGTCTTCCTTGTGGTAGTAGCAGACGATTGGCATCGTATAGCCATCTTCCTTGATGCTGTCATAAAGCAATTTCATCTCCGGTGGTGCAACGCTGTTCGGGTTATATTCATTTGCGCGGATTTTCTCGATCGGCACCGCGATGACGTTATATACTGGGCTTTTGAATTCCATGATATCCCCTCCTAGATATTTTTATACTTCTCTATGATTGCTTTCTGTCTGAGTGTCAGGTCTTTGGTGATACTAAAACACAGACCCTTGCAGATATAGTCATTTTTTATGATGCACATGGCCATGCGCTTCCAAGTGCAGAGGTCTTGCTTATTGTCGATGCCTGGCAGCTCGTCAAGCACCTTTCTCGCCCTGATGACTTCTTTATCGCCATTTCCGCGCCGGCTGAATTTATGTGTGTTCTCGTAAGCCCCCGGTGCTGTCAATTCGATTTCTTTGATAAAGTCATCGCGTACTGGGCATCCAGTCCGTGCCCAGTATTTGATAAATTTGATAAACTTACGGCGGTAATTATTTGCTGTCTCTTCAGGTAGTGTTGTCAGCAGGAATTTGCAAAAGCTCTTCCATGTGTGCCCCTTCGGCAACGTGTACTTCGAGTTCATGATTTTTTTGCCGGCGTAAATGTTGCCGAAGTTTGCTCCTGACACGCGATTGACCACTCGCGCCCACGTCTCCGGTTCGATGACACGAAACATGTTCAGCCCGGCCTTCGCCTCATTACCAAATGGCTCATCGACTCGCATTTTTGGCAGTGATATGCCCGCCCGGTAAAACAGGTCGTATAGATGATTATATGGCTTTCCGTATTTCCCGTAGTACGTCCAATCGTCCGTCACGGCCCAGTCATATATCGGATAAAAAGAATAGCATGTATTACTCATTTTCTCCGACCAAGTAATTGACTTTCCGCTCTCTGATATGTAGTTGTTCTTCTGGGCATTATCTGCCGCCACTGCCCGCCAACGGTTGAGACTTTCATCCGTGCGGATGCCGACGATCTGGGCGGTCTTCTTGCCTTGCCCATACCAGTCTCCCATATACAGGATAAATTTTTCGAATGGCATATTCTGCTTGTAAAATCCAAATGGATTATTCTGCAAATTAATTACCCATTTGTTTTGAGGCATCGGCCGCACCCAGATCGGCTCCTTTTCTGGCTGCCACCATGTCCATGTCGGCTCCAGATACGACAAGCTGTTCGGCGATTCCATCGGCAAGCACACCCAAAATGCTTCGAGCACATCTTCATTCTCGGAAAACATTTTCTCAACATAGTCAATCGTTTTTTGGTAAAACGCTTCCAAGTCCAAGAACATGACACCCAGCTTGCGGCGCCGCTGTCTTGCGATGTCGATGGCCATGTTGAGCACGACACCGCTATCCTTGCCGCCCGAGAATGACACGATGACTTTCTCAAATTCATCAAAAATCATATTCAGCCGTTCCTGCGCCGCTTCATAAACATTCTTGTCCGAGTATATTTTGTTCATGCCCTCCCCCTCCTGAAATTCATCCAATTCTTCTTTTCGCCGGTCTTCTCAAATCCGAGCTTCTCCACGGCGTGCTGCATGAATGGCCGCGTCGTGATGGATACCGGCTTCTTCTCCCTGTCTGCAATATCAAGAGCTCGCTTCAATAATTCCAAGCAGACACCTTTCTTGCGGAAGTCCCTGTTCACCCACATGGAATTGACGCGCTCACCATGTTTCATTGGCTCGAGTGAAATAAATCCCACCAGGCTGCCATCATGCTCTGCCAGTATCCATTTCCATCCATTGTCATTTGACAGCGGATAGCCATCGAATTCTTTCCGAATACTTCTTGACGCAAATACTGGGCCCATCGTCAGCCAGAATTTCTCCGGTTCTGCTGACGAGGTAATCTCTGTAAAGCTGATATTGTGTGTCATCGCCGTCTCCCTCCATTTATTAATCCACCGCTTAAAGGCATCGACCATCCCCTCTTTTCTATCCAAACAGTCTAAGATGAATTCATCAATGCTGTCTTCCGCGTAAATATCATAAATCCTGACTTCCTGTGTCTGGCCGATGCGGTGCACCCGATCTTCCGCCTGCATCCGTGTCGCAAGATCAAAATCATTGTCATAAAAAATGACGTTATGACAGAATTGCAGGTTCAGACCAAATGCCCCGCACGTTTTGTTGGCCACCAAGAATTGAGCATGATCCCGAAATTCTCGGCGATTTTCCTGTCGTTTTTTCTGCGGCACAATTCCCGTAAATATAGTTGATGTCTTTCCGGCCCGCTCCAACATGGCAATAATCTCATTCGCCTCTGCTTGATATTTTGCGAAGATGATACACTTCTCGTCTCCTATATCCTGCTTAACAATCTTTTCTAGAGCTATTAGCCGTGGATTATCTTCCGGTGCAAATGCCGTCTGCGTCTTCATCCGCATCTCCGGCCCGGTCAGCACTCTCCGCCCTGATGTCACATGCTGCAGAGCTGTGAAGTATTTATAGATTGTGTCCGAGCGAAATTCATCGATATTGAGCAGATATATTTCTTTGACACGAGCATATTCTTTCTTCTGTTCTGCCGTCATTTCAAATCTTTCCCGGAGATGCTGCTTTTTCGGCAGATTCAGGCACTCCGACTTTTTCACTTGATAGGTGTATGGAGCTATTTTCTCCGTCAGATAATCTACATTCAGGACATTCTTAATGCGGTGATAGTCTGTCACTTTTGTGCCATCCGGTAAGCGGATTTCATAATATTCAATGTGATTGGCTGCGAAGCTATAGTACGACTGGTACCCGAGGATCCGCCAATCCAGAATGTACCATTGCGAAAATAAATCCGCTTCATTTCTCGACACCGGTGTGCCGTTTAGAATCAGCTTGTATGTGCAGCACCGACTCAATTCTATGATTCGTTCCGTTCTGATGGCACGCTTATTTTTCACGAGTGTACTCTCATCGACAACCAGATATACGTGATGCGTGTTGACTAGCTCGCGTAATTGCATATAAAGTCTGTCAGATGACGACAGGCTTTCAATGCCACGTATCACGATATTCCGTGACATCGTGCTTCCTTTTCCCGTGTGATATTCTATATCCTCTCGCAGACTTTTCTTCGTGCTGCATGGGCACAGCCATAGAGCGCAGTCTATTTTCCCTGCTTTCAAACGACGCTCGATGAGTTCCAGCGTTGTCCTTGTCTTCCCGGTGCCCTGCTCCATATACAAGGCACCGACTTTTAGATGCATCAGTTTTTCCACGGCTTTCTGCTGGTGCTGATACAACTTGGTTAACATTTAATCATCCCTCAGGTCGTCCAAAATATCGCGACTCGACTTCATGATATCTTTCAAATCTGCTTTCTTATCAGCTGTATCTTCTTTTTGCTGCGGCTTTACTGTCCGTATGCCTTTTGCTTTCTCTTCGGCTTTTTCGAGTACATTTTTAGCCTTCTCGGATATTGCAAAGTCATACAGCCTTGCAAATTCGCGTATTTCTTCAAAATAATTTGGCTTTACTTTCATGCCTACGCCTGACTCCCATCTGGCTCCCGGCAACCTCTTTGCTTCATCGTAGTAATCTAAATCGCGCTCCCACGAAATGCACAAGCTGGTTCCGTCGCTCGTAATCCATTTACGAACATGTGGTTTGTAATCTCCGTCGATTGCTTTCTGAAGCAAATCTTTTTTTATTTCAATCGGCACGCCGGCATTCAAGAGACGATTCCCGGCTTCGACGATGCGGTCTTCAGGTCTCCCCATCCGGCCTGTCATTGTCAATCTCCACGCGCCATCGCGCCACTTATATCCAATCTTTCTTGCCGTTTCGATAACATTGTCATCTTTGTCAGAGACGATTTTTACTTCATTTTCGTCTCCGCTGATTTTAGCAACAACATTCGTTTCCTGATCCTGAGGTTTCACCAGCTCGGTATTGTCCGGCTCGCTGATTTTTTCTTCCTTTTCCTGTTCTTTTGCTTCTTCTCTGAAGGTGAGCACCAGGTGACGCATGGTGCAGTCTCTGGAGTCAATCCAGAATCTTGCGTTGCTTTGGCTGCACATCCAATCAACAAATGCCTGCTGTTCCGGCTGATTGGTGTCTACATGCGACATTACTTTTTCTATCATATTCTCTCTGATGGTCAATGCCCATTTTACCTGTTTCTCGCTCCCCTGCAGCTCTGGCAGGCCGAGCTCATCTGCTTTTTCTTTCGCCTCTTTCGCTTCGGCATCATAGCGTTTTTCGCGTTCTGCTTTTTCGCACGCTGGGCAAAGCTGCGTTTTGACCCATTCGAGCTTACGCTCGCGCTCTTCACCTTTCCCATACAAGTTCACTTCCCCCGTATGGCCACACGCATAAGTAACTTCATATTTCATTGTATTGCCTCCTTTAGTTTGTGCCATTACCATTTAGACATATTATACCGTATTCGGCACAAAATGTCTATACCGTATTCGATACAAAATTAAAAAAATAGGCATAAAAAAGAGCCCACCGGCCGTAATGGTCGGTGGGCTCTCTGTACCTCTATAGCGTCATGCCTCTTTGACGGTATTCGCGAGCGTCCGTTCGAGCGCCTGCTTGCCGATGTACATGATAGCTGTCAGCACGTACGGCAGGACGATGCCGTCGCGAATCTTGCACCATCCGCTTTCGTTCTTCGCTTCCTCCGTCAGCCCGGCGGCCAGCTTGTCCACCCAGGCATCGACGGCCGGCATGACGTTGTCGACGAGGTTTTTCGTCAGATCCTGCTTCGCGAGCTCGTCGAGCTTTACGCTCTCAATCTCACCCTCGATGGCATCTCTAAAATCTGTCCAAGTTGACATAATCAATCATCCTCCTGTTTGTAAAAAATCGTGTACGCGTAATAGAGCGACATGCCGTGCTGGCTGCCGCACTTGCGGCCATCAATGAGCGTGTGCACGACGGTCCTGTGCTTAGTCTCGCTGTAGCTCACGACGATCTCGCGCGTGTGCCAGTAGACATGCAGCAGCTCGTTGCCGCTTGTGACAGAGCTATGCCATTCGCGCGCGGTCGTTAAAAACCGCTCGAATCCATAGATGTCATCGAGAGCGATAAGGCCAGGAAAGCCCGCATCAATGCGTCTCCCTTGCTTGTCGAGCTCTCGCTTTTGCTTGCTGCTCAAGAGCATCCCGCCCTTCCAGCAAAAAAAATCTAAAAACTTTAGCGTTAAAGTATTGACTTTGGCGCTAAAGTATAGTATGATGTAATCAAGATAAAGAGATGGAACAAACCGAATGGAGGTAATCATCATGATGGACGCAATCATCGCAAAGCTCGAAAGCAAAGGCTTCAACCGCTGGACGAAAGGCAAATACGATCGCCTGTACGTCAACGCTTCCACGCTCGGCCTCTCCTGCACGTACCACCGCACGGGCAGCGAAGACGCCTCGACGTTCAACGGCGAGACCATCAGCAACAGCGAGGCTCGCCGCATGAAGAGCACGAAGTGCTACATCGACGTCGAGAGCGGCGAGGTCGTCTGCGACAACGATATGATGCGCGAAGCGGCCGAGGCCATCCTCGCCGAGTGCGAAGAGCCGGAAGTCGAAGAAGCATTTGATGACGTCGAAGCTGACGCCGAGGAAAGCAACGAGCGCGATGCCATCGTTGCCGCCACGGATCGCGACATCGCCGAGGTTGGCAAGCAGGCCGCTGCAAAGCATGCGCCTGCTGCCATCGTCGAGCAGACGACGCACCGCCTCAACCTCATTCGCGATTACTTTGCATCCTGCCCTATCGCCGA